>ERZ773196.224-NODE-224-length-37057-cov-37.335712_pt1 | contig 37057 bp, 30 predicted proteins | sample MGYA00581009_ERZ773196 | MGnify/ENA primary metagenome ERZ773196 (study PRJEB29015, sample SAMEA2738162) | human oral metagenome | biome: human oral; feature: human-associated habitat; material: saliva | place: China | collected 2243 ... | reverse complement strand
TTTATATTTTTCAACTTATCTAGCTTACGCTGATGAAGAGTGATAAGGTTGTCAAAACTCTTAAAGTATTCCCCAATTTTCTTCTGTTCTTCATATGATGGAATTGATGTTTCAATATTATTGATTATCACTTTTGATAGGCTTGGTACGCCAGTCGATTCATCTTTATTCTTCCAATCAACATTTTGAAAAAGGCAATTTGTAAAATCCAGATTATGATTATATTTAGGAATACAGTAAAATAGCGTATCTACAGTCCAAAAAGGTGCTCTCAAAATATAAGGTTTATCAATAGTTCCTTTTCTGCCTATTCCAATTGCATCATTATTTTCAGATAAAGCCACGTCTACACTCAGCATATATCCACCAGTCCCATAAACAGGAATGTCACCTATGCCAAGATGCTTATAATCCATTCCACTGCTGATTTCTACTACATCTGAGAACTTACGCTGTTCCCAAGAAATAGCATCACTAGAGTATAATAAAGTCAATTTACTACACAGAATGAAACCTAGTACAGAGTGATTAATCTAAGGTATGATTTGTTATTCTGCTAACTTCGATATTATTGACAGAATTTTTCATATATGATAGCATTAAACTACAACTAAATAGTATTCAAAGGAGGGAATTAGGTGCAATTCCTAAGCGGTCCCGCCACTGTGAAGACATTAGTCAAGCCAGGGTACTTCTTTGAGTATAGCCACTTTATTCTACGAGCGATGGAATGTGATGACTGTTAATAGAGATTCTGTGCTAGCCCGCATAGAGCCTGGCCTGACATGATTGATTTTGATATTTCTTAGCAGGTTTTAGCTAAATACATCAGAAACATTGCAGCTTATGCTGCTTTTTTGTTTGCCGTAGAATAGCGATAGTCTTTTGTAAAGGAGAACTAGTATGAACAAAAGGTTTTTAACCAAACTATTCAGCTTGATGTTAGCCATATCTCTTGTTTTACCTAGCTTTGGCGTAAACCAGGTATTTGCAACAGATAGCACCACAGAAGTGAGAACTAGCAATGAGACTGAAGCACCTGCGAGTAAGAAATTAGCTAAGTTCGCAGAGAAACAGTATTCCGTAGAGGGCACTGTCGGAGAGCAAAAGGAACTTGTGCTAAGAGGTTTTGCTGAGGATGGCTCAGAGCTAGACCTAGACCTTGAGGTTGAGGTTCCAGAAGGCTGGAAGCCTTATGTAGATGTTACTGCTAAAGGTAACAAGCTTACAATAAGAGATAAGGGCAAGGCATGGAGCTCACAGTGCATAGTAAATGACAAGAGCAACAAGGATGTAACCGTTAGAGTTTATATCGAGTTTAAGGAGCCTGTTTCAGAGGATCCGTTTGTTGGAACTCTTGCTCAGTGGAATTTTGACAAGACAACTAATACGCTTAAGGGATTTAAGGACAAAAACAATCCTACAGAGGTTGTAATTCCTAAGATAATTGATGGAATACCTGTTAAGCATATAGATAAGGATGCATTTAAGTTTAGCTCATTTGGTGGGAAGGTAAAAAACAGAATTACAAAGCTGACTATACCAGAGGGTATCGAAAGCACAGGCTATATGTCATTTCAGGGTAATGACCTAAGCGAAATTAAGCTACCTAAGTCACTTACATCGCTTGGTGGAAGAAGCTTTTATGGCAACACCAATTTAAAAAAGGTAGAGTTTGCAGATGGCATAAATCTAGAGGTCATACAGAGCGATGCCTTCCAAAACACAGGACTTGAAAGCATTGAACTTCCTGACTCAGTAAAGAAAATTGAGAGTGGTGCATTTAATGGCTCTCATCTAAAGAGTATCAAAATGAGCGATGGTGTTAGCGAAATCGGAGACCAGGCGTTTTCGTTTACCTTGCTTGAGGAGTTTACAATGCCTACAGGCCTTCAGACTTTGGGTAAGGCTTCAAGAAATAGCGGCGTGTTCTTCAGGACCTTCAGTGAAAAGACTGAGTATGCAAAGGGTACAGAAAGATTTGCAAAAGTATATGATAGCACAGGCAAGGCAAATGTTTTAAATACAAGAGCAGTAGTAAATCCACAGGCGGTAACCATTAAATTCCAGGATGAAAATGGCAAGACTATCAGTGAAGATAAGACCTATGTCGGTGCAGAAAAGAACAAGCTTGTTGTTGAGAAAATCCCTGGAAAGTACTTCACAAGAGAGGTATATAGCACTGGCGCAGGTGATGGACATTACTACACAGACTACCTAAATCCATTTGTTACAAATGGTGCAAAGGTTTACTCAGATGACGCTATATCAAAGGCAATCATCGGAGAAAACTACTATACAGTAGGTAACAGTTATGAATTTACGCCAGAATACATCAAAGGCTATATAAGCCCGGAAAAGATAACTAAGACTATTTCAAAAGACGACCACGAGGTTATATTCACATATAAGGAAGCTGAAAAGGTCGAGGTTAAGACTGAGGGCGAAGGAGTAAAGCTTGACGTTGAAGGAGAGAAGGAAAGCATTGGCAAAACTGTAAACTTTACAGTTTACGAGCCATCAGGAAAAGAACTTGATAAACTTCTTTTAAACGATGAAGACATAAAGGCAAAAGCTAGCTTTGATGGACTAAAATATAGTGGCTCATTTGAGGTAAAAGGAAAGACCTTAATAAAGGCTGTATATAAGGATGCAAGTGTTGAAAATAAGCTGGAGTTCGATGTAGAAAAGACAGAACTTAAGCTTGGAGATAAGAGCAATTTTACAGTTAAATACCGCGGAAAGCTTGTTCATCTGCCTAACGCAGATATTGAAATTACAACTGATGTTGATAGACTTCTAAAAATAAATGAAGCTGAGGGAAGCTTCAAGGCTATAACAGCAAAGAATGGTAAGCTAAAGCTTTCTGTGAAATCAAATCCAGCTCTTAATGCTGAAAAAGACATTCAGGTTGAGGCCATTGATGTTGATATGAGAATGGAAGATCTTCATAACACAGTTATAAGCAAGACTCCTGTAAAAATTGACAAGCTGTACTTCACTGCAGGTGTTGATTACTACACCGATGTTGAGTTTGATGCACCAGTGCCTGCGCTAGCTATAGAAAAGGCTTTGAAGGCAAAGGGCGTTAATACTGCATCAAAGGAAGAGTTTGACTGCGGTGATAACTGCAGCTGGATGAAGGTTCTTGGAAAGGACCTTTGGACAGGCATCAATCCAAACGGAAGCTTTATGTATTCTGCTGATAACAAGATGGCCGATAAGGTAATATCAGAATTTGAGCTCAAGGGCGGAGAAAACATCTGTGTTTTCTATGACGATAACTGGATGGTAAGAACTGATCTTACTTTCTTTGACAAAGAAGAATATGTAGTTGAAGAGGGTGAGGAAGTTGAATTCACTTTGATGGGTTCAGACATTACTTACGGAGCAGATAATACAGCAAAGCCAATCAGTGGCGCAGTGTTAGAGATTACTGAAGGTTCTAATGCTCCAAATGTGAGCGAAGCAAAGACGGATACTCAGGGTAAGATTAGCTATAAATTCGAGAAGGCTGGCGAATACAAGATTTCTGCAGTGGTTGAAGGCAAGTCAATTGCAAGACCTTATGCTAAGGTTGTAGTTAAGAAACGTGCAGAAGATCAGGAACTTAATTTCGAAGACACGAGTCTAGAAAATAAGGATCAAAATGTGAACTTCGACTTCGGTAAGAAAAATGTTTCCTTCGTAATAGGAGAAGCAAAGTCGCTTGTTCTAAAGCTAGATGTCGACCTCTCAAATATGTTCAAAGGCAAGGTAATTACTGAGGAAAACCGTGTAGGAAGCTTAGTTCTTGAAGAAGACGGAAAGCCAGCTAAGGAGCTAGAATTTGGTAAGGATTATGCAGTAAAGGAAGGTAGCATAATACTAAATATAAATGGTAGCTTCTTGAATAGTCTAAACGCTGGAAATTACAGACTTAAGCTTAAGACTAAAGCAGGCTTTGCAAGCATAGGCCTAACAGCGGTAAACCCAGCACCTAATACTGGAAATCAGCCACAGGTTCAGCCAGGCAGTGCAGGTACTCCTTCTGTAGGTCCAGGGAATACAGCGGCAAATAAACATGCTAAGGGTGTTTTGACAGGGGATTTCTCGGGTTTTACGAATTACATAATTATAGGAGGAATCGCACTTGCAACTATAATAATAGGACTCGTAGCAAGAAGAAAAGTAACCAAGAACAAATAAAATCATAATTCAAAGGACGATGGCTAGGCTGTCGTCTTTTTTTATGTCCAAACCTAAGGATGCACTGTCATACAGATTGAAATAAAAAATCAAAAAAACACTTGTTAGATATAACTAACTTATGTATAATAAAGATACCGACGGACGCGTCGGTTCAAATAGGAGGTATTCATATGTGTGCTGCACGTAGACTTAGTGAGTCTGAAAGAAAAAATGAAATAATGAATTCTGCTATCGATGTAATAACCCAAAAAGGTCTGGAAAATGCAACGATGGAAGAGATTATTGCTGGTACTAGTTTATCAAAAGGTGGTGTTTATCACTATTATAAAAATGTCAACGAGATTTTTAAAGATATTATGCTCTCTGGAATTGAATATAGAAAAACAATTATAAAGGAGCATATGAATGAGTGCAAAAAGGGTCACGAAATGGAATTTATAGCAAAGCAATTTGTTGATAAAATTATAGATGATAACCCTTATATGCCACTTTATGTTGAGTTTCTTATTGCAAAGAAAAGAAATCCCGAGCTAGAGAAAATGATGCAGGAGCTTCAGGAGCTGACTAATGATAGATTTAGCATGGTAATGGGAGATGAATTGGGGTGGTCATTTGATGCAAATATATTTAATGTTTCTACTGATGTAATGAATGCACTTATCCTTGCATCTAATATTTTAGGAGCTAGAGATAACTTCACAAAAAACAGACATTTTCTAGAGAGGATGTTTCTCAGTATATTTAAAGAAGGAAAGGAGAATTGATATGGACATATATAAGAAATCGTTTAGATACGTACCCGAGTATAGGGTGTTTGGTTATTTAGCAGTCCTAATATCTGCTATTTCAGCATTTATTATGGTGCTTGGATACCATTACATATATAAATTCTTTGATGAAGTTATAGTCAAAGACAACCTTGAAAATGCAAGCGTTTATGCAATAAAGATTGTAATCTATTTGACTTTAGCAGCTATATTATACCTAATCTCTGGGTTAGCCTCACACAAGCTAGCTTTTAGGTTAGAGACCAATCTTAGAAAAAGAGGAATCGATGGCCTAACAGACTCGAGCTTCAGATTCTTTGATATTAATCCGTCAGGTCAGATTAGAAAAACAATAGATGATAACGCAGCGATGACACATACTGCTGTTGCGCACATGATTCCTGATAACTCGCAGGCATTTTTGACACCTATACTTGCAATAGTTCTAGCCTTCTCGGTAAGCATTAGAGTAGGGATAATCATAGTTATTTTGACCCTTGTAAGTGCTCTAATACTAAAAGCTATGATGGGTAATTCTGAGTTTATGAAGGTATATCAAGAGGCACTAGACAAGCTCAGTTCAGAGACAGTAGAGTACATAAGAGGCATGCAGGTTGTCAAAATTTTTGGGACAAAGCTAAACTCATTCAAAGCTCTTGACGAGTCTATAAAAAACTATTCGAAATATGCATATGACTACTCACTTTCCTGCAAGAAACCATATGTCATATATCAATTGATTTTTCTCGGTTTAATTGCAATTATCAGCATACCGCTAAGCTTTTTCATTACAGGTATGGGAAGCCCTAAGAATTTTACTGTTGAGCTGATTATGATATTTTTTATCAGTGGCGTAATAATGGTTTCTTTCATGAAAATCATGTGGGCGAGCATGAATATTTTCAATGCTAAATATGCAATTGATAATCTAGAAGCCTTGTATGACAAAATGCAGGAGGATAGGTTGACATATGGAAGCAGAACACGTTTTGATAACTATAATATAGATTTTAAAAATGTGACATTCTCATATGGAGAAAATACAGTAATCGAAAACCTCTCGTTCTCGCTTCTCGAAAAGCGAACTTACGCACTCGTAGGACATTCAGGTTCTGGTAAATCAACAATAGCAAAGCTGCTATCTGGATTTTATAGGCTTGATGCTGGAACAATCAAAATAGGAGGATACCCTCTTGAGGAATATACTAAGGAAGCAATCATACGCAATATTTCATTTGTGTTTCAAGATAGCAAGCTATTCAAAAAGTCAATATTTGACAATGTTGCCATAGCAGATGAAAGTGCGAATCGAGAAGATGTCATGAAGGCACTGAGTTTAGCTGGTTGCGACGAGATTTTAGCTAAGTTTAAGGATAAGGAAAATACAATTATCGGCTCAAAGGGGGTTTATCTTTCGGGAGGAGAAAAGCAGAGAATTGCAATTGCAAGAGCCATTTTGAAGAACTCACCTATAGTAATAATGGATGAGGCGAGTGCCTCTATAGACGCTGATAACGAGTACGAATTACAAAAAGCTTTTAAGAATCTCATGAAGGACAGAACAGTAATCATGATTGCCCATAGACTAAGTAGTATTCAAAATGTTGATGAAATAATAGTTTTGGAAGGCGGTAAGGTGGTCGAGCGTGGAAGTAATGATTCCCTGATTGAAAAGCAAGGAATATACAGCAGGCTACTTCGTCTATATGAAACTGCAAATGATTGGAGGGTGTAAAATGAAAAACTATTTTAAAAGAAGATATGCCCTATCTGAGCAGGGTGCTAAAAATGTTACTACTGCATCTTTATATTGTACACTTACGTATTTTGCAAACCTTGCACCTATGTTCATTTTAATGATAGTGTTCGATCAGCTGATTCTGGGGAATGTGCATGCTACTTGGCAGTATATCTGCATGTCAATAGCTACATTGATAATAATGTATTTACTCCTATCAAAAGAGTATGTTAGCCTTTATAACGCTACATACAAGGAGTCTGCAAAGTTGAGAACAGATATTGCTGAGAATCTTGCAGACTTACCACTTGCTTACTTTTCAAAGCATGACCTATCAGATTTATCTCAAACCATCATGGTCGATGTGAATTCGATTGAACATGCTTTGAGCCATTCAATACCTAAGGTTGTCGGTATGTGGATTTTCTTTCCTATTATGGGTCTAATGCTTGTAATTGGAAACTGGAAACTTGGACTTGCAACAATAATTCCTACACTTGTTAGCTTCATAGTAATTCCGTTGAGCAAGAAGAAAGAAATCACGGCTAACAGTAAGTACTATAAGGTTTTGAGAGAAAACTCTGAGCTGTTTCAGGAGACCATTGAGCTACAGCAAGAAATAAGCAGCTTTAATCAGTCTAAGAATGTTAAGAGAAGTCTTTACAAAAAAATGGAGGAAAGTGAGAAAATTCATTTCAATGTTGAGATGATGTCTATGGTTCTTATTGCAATATCTACACTTTTTGCATATATCAGTGTAGCAATGGTAATACTTGTCGGAATAGAACTTCTCATGCGTGGTGAAATTTCATTATTATACCTTGTGCTCTACATTATAGCTGCCATAAAGGTCAAGGAAATCTTTGATGTATCAAAAGAAGGTATCTTTGAAATGTACTATATTGAGCCAGCAGTAAGGCGAATAAAAGAGATAAAGAATGCTGTATTGCAGAATGGTAAGGACGTTAAGCTTTCTAACTTCAACATTGAGTTTAAAAATGTATCATTTGCGTACGACAATGACACACAGGTGTTAAAAGACGTGAGTTTTACAGCAAATCAGGGCGAGGTTACTGCTCTTGTAGGCGCATCTGGCTCTGGAAAAACATCCATTTTGAGATTGATATCAAGATTATACGACTACGATGGTGGAAGCATTTTAATAGACGGAAAAGATATCAAAGAGATATCGACTGATTCCCTGTTCAGGGATGTTTCGATTGTTTTTCAGGATGTAACTCTGTTTAATACAAGTGTGATGGAAAATATAAGACTTGGAAGAGAAAGTGCAAGCGATGAAGAGGTAAGGAAGGCTGCCGAGCTTGCTAACTGCATGGACTTTATTGAAAGGCTTCCTGAAGGCTTTAATACAGCTATAGGTGAAAATGGCGCAGAGCTTTCTGGTGGTGAGAGGCAGAGGCTTTCAATTGCCAGGGCATTCCTCAAGGATGCACCAATACTGATTTTAGATGAGATTTCAGCTAGTCTTGATGTTGATAACGAAAAGAAAATCCAGGAGAGCCTAAACAAACTGATAGAAAATAAGACGGTAATTATAATATCTCACAGGTTGAAATCCATAGAAAATGTTAACAAGATTGTTGTAATAGATAATGGTGTTGTTGAAACTTCAGGCACCCATGATGAACTAATGAATAAATCAAAGGTATATAAAAACCTAATTCAAAAAACTAAGCTTGCAGAGGAGTTCAATTATTAGGAGAAAGAACATAAGTAAGGATATGATAGAAGATGTTCTTTCTGGTCTTGGGCTTATTGAGCTAAAAGACAGGCATCCTATGAGCCTTTCAGGAGGTACAATAGAAAATATTAAAAGACAGCCAAAAGGCTGTTTTTTGTTGTAAAACATATGAGCCTTTGGATGTCTGTACAGCCATAAATCTTGAAAATTTGCCATTTATATGGTATCGTTTATAAAAACAGTTAGGAGATGCCAGATGAGCATAATGACAGTTAAAAACCTATCGCACGGCTTTGGCGATAGAGCTATATTTAACGATGTTTCCTTCAGACTTCTAAAGGGTGAGCATATAGGCCTAATAGGAGCAAACGGCGAGGGAAAGTCGACTTTTATGAACATAATTACGGGTAAGCTTATGCCAGATGAGGGCACTGTGCAGTGGTCTAAGAACGTGAGCGTAGGCTATATGGATCAGCATGCTGTGCTCAAGAAGGGCATGACCATTAGAGAGGCGCTAGCAGGAGCCTTTGATTCACTCTTTGATATGGAAAAGCAGATGAATGAGCTTTATGAGCAGATGGGAAGTGCTGACCCTGATAAGATGGATGAGATGATGGAGGAAGCGAGTGTTCTTCAGGAGCTTTTGATGGCGCACGATTTCTACAGCATAGATGTCAAGGTGGACGAGGTGGCAAGGGCTCTTGGACTCATGGAGCTAGGCCTTGATACCGATGTTTCTGCGCTTTCTGGTGGACAGAGAACCAAGGTGCTTCTTGCGAAGCTGCTTTTATCAAAGCCAGACATCCTGCTTCTCGATGAGCCTACAAACCATCTCGACAGGGAGCATATAGAATGGCTGAGAAGATATCTTGAGTCTTATGAGAATGCTTTTATCCTTATAAGCCACGATATACCATTTCTGAATAGTGTTGTAAACCTTATCTACCACATGCATAACAAGAATCTCGATAGATATGTCGGAGACTACGATAAGTTCATGGAGGTATTCAAGGTTAAGCAGGAACAGCAGGAGGCTGCCTACAAGAGACAGCAGGCAGAAATCGCAGAGCTTAAGGACTTTGTTGCCAGAAATAAGAGTAGAGTTGCTACTAGGAATATGGCGATGTCGAGACAGAAGAAGCTCGACAACATGGAGCTTATTTCAAGACCGACTGAGGCACCTGAGCCTGAGTTTGATTTTAAGGAGAGCAAGATAAGTGGTAAGGTTATATTTGAGACTAAAGATCTAGTCATAGGATATGATGAGCCACTCAGCAAGCCTTTGAATCTATACATGGAGCGCAAGCAGAAGATAGTAATCGAGGGTGCAAATGGCATCGGAAAGACCACTCTACTTAAGAGCCTTCTAGGCCTGATACCAGCGGTATCTGGAGAGGCTAGAATGGGCGATTCTATCGAGCTTGGTTACTTTGAGCAGGAAAGCTCTGGTGACGGAGAAAAGACCTGCATAGACGAAATTTGGCAGGATTTTCAATCATGGACTCAGTTTGAGGTTAGGCTTGCACTTGCAAAGTGCGGTCTTACAACAAAGCACATAGAGAGTAAGGTGAAGGTCCTATCAGGAGGAGAGCAGGCAAAGGTTAGGCTTTGCAAGCTGATTAACAGACCTTCCAACCTACTTGTGCTAGACGAACCGACAAATCACCTTGATGTTGCAGCAAAGACAGAGCTAAAGCGCGCACTTCAGGAATATAATGGCAGTATTTTGATGGTATGCCACGAGCCTGAGTTCTACGAAGGACTTGCCACAGAAATCTGGGACCTTTCAGAGTGGACGACAAGGTTGATATAAAAGGAGAGTTTCATGAATACCACTGAAGATATCAGAAATAGACTTATGGATCTAAAGGATGAGGAATATAAGGCTTTTAATTCAAAGCTAATTCCAAACGTCGACGAAAGCCTTGTAATCGGCGTTAGAGTTCCTGAGCTCAGGAAGCTAGAAAAGGAGCTTAGAACTGAGGATTTAGGAGACTGGCTCTCTGACCTTCCTCACAAATACCTTGAAGAGAATACTTTGCACGGAATCGTAATTTCCAATATGAAGTCTCAGGAGGATTGTCTTTTTAGACTTGAGGAATTCCTTCCGTATATCGATAACTGGGCTACTTGCGATATAATAAATCCTAAGATTTTAGCAAAGGATAAGACTCAGTTTCTCACTTGCATCACGTCATGGATTAGATCGGAACATCTTTATACAAGCAGATTTGGCATGGAGATGCTGATGAGCTATTTCCTCGATGATGAATTTAAGACCGAATACCTTGAGCTTCCAGCCGAAGTTAAAAGCGAGGAATACTATCTTAACATGATGATAGCCTGGTTCTTTGCCACTGCCCTTGCCAAGCAGTGGGAGAGTGCGATAGTTTATCTAGAAAATAATAGACTATCAAAGTGGACCCATAACAAGACCATACAAAAGGCGATAGAAAGCTATAGAATAAGTCCTGAGCAAAAGGAATACCTGAGAGGACTAAAGATAAAGTAAAACCTCAGGAGAAGGTGGAAACTATGGATATCAAAAAAATATATCTAGTTTATTTCAGTCCGGGTGGAAACACGGAAAAGGTTGTAAAGCTAATCGGAACAAAGCTAGCTGGCGAGCTAGACGCTGAAGCATACGCAATTGACTTCACATCACCTGAGATGAGAAATGCGCAGTATAGCTTCGATGAAGATGCACTTGTGGTCTTCGGCATGCCTACCTACGCAGGAAGGATTCCAAACAAGCTTCTGGCTTTTCTTCAGGATGGTTTTGAGGGCAATAATACAAAGACAGTGGCTGTTACCACATTCGGAAACAGAAGCTTTGACAGCTCTTTGACTGAGCTTTCGCTAGAGCTATATAAAAACGGATTTGATATCTTTGCAGCAGCTTCATTTGCCTGTCAGCATCACTTCTCCAAAGTAATAGGAACGGCAAGACCAGACGATGATGATGTAGCTGAAATAGAAAAATTTGCACTAAGCATAGCACATTGGCTATCAAAGTCAGAAGCAAAGTGCATAGAACACAGAAATATACTTGCTGATTCAGAGGTAAATCCTTACTACATTCCGCTTGGTGAGGATATGCAACCAGCAAAATTCCTAAAGGCTGTGCCAAAGACTGTAGAAGAGCTATGTGATGGCTGCGGAGTTTGCATCAAAGCCTGTCCAGTAGGTAGTATTGCCTCTGACTATGTGACGATTACAGGTCCATGCATTAAATGTCAGGCTTGCATTATAAAATGCCATAGCGGAGCGAAATACTTTGATGATGAGGCATTCCTATCTCATGTGAGAATGCTAGAAAATAACTATACCAAAAGAGCAGCAAACTTTGCCTTGATTGAAAAGACTGGCGAAGTGTGATAGATTAGGTTTGTAGTAAATTAAACTACAGTTAATGGGAGGGATTAATGAAGTTACCTGATAGAAATGAAAAATATCAACAGATACTTTTGTATGTACTACTTGGAGCATTCAGCATCTTAGTGATGTTTTTCTTGCTCCTTAATATCGGTGTGATAGTGCCAAAGGGAATGAATCTAATTTCGACATTTTTCTCGCTGATTTCACCATTTATAGTCGGACTTGCAATAGTTTATCTGCTAAATCCAATTGTAAACCGTATAGAAAAGATACTTTACAAAAGCTTTGGAATCGTTTTAAAAAGCAAGAAAGACAAACTATCATTTAGAAGCTTATCAGTCTTGATTACATATTTAATAGTTGCAGGATGTATTTTCCTAATATTATCTGCAATCATCTCATCAATTGCCAAGGAAATCCAATTAGCTGATACCGACAGCCTCAAGAACATAGCACTTTCGCTTCTAAAGTCAGGCAAAGAGTTCATCAAAGCTGTGACGAGCAAGCTTGAGCAGTTTGGTATACAGTCTGCAAATCTAAGCGAGTATCAGCAGAAGCTGATTAGCTGGATAAATGATAGTACTACAAGTATAGCAAGCGGTGCATTCTCGTTTGTATCAAATGTTGGAAGCGCAATATCAAAGTTCCTAATCGCTATGGTTCTTTCAATATATGTGCTAATCGACTTAGACAATCTGAAAAAATATTGGCAGAAGGTTGCAGCAGCGCTGCTAAGAAACCGCAGCTACGGTGCCGTATCAACATTCCTTAAGGATGCAGACTACTGCTTCTCAGGATATATCAAAGGCCAGTTCCTAGACGCCTGTGTAATGGCTGTGCTAGTTAGCGTAGGACTTTCAATAGTAAACGTTAAATACAGCATCTTAATAGGTATCCTAACGGGAATTGGAAACCTAATCCCTTATGTAGGTCCAATATTCGCCTACGGTGGAACAATCCTAGCTTGCGTGGTTGATGGTGACTTCAAAAAAATGGTAATCGGACTCATTGTGGTTTTGGTTATCCAGGGACTAGATGGAAACTTTATAAACCCTAAGCTATTATCAAATAGTATTTCGGTAAATCCAATACTCGTAATTATAGCTCTTTTGATAGGAGCTTCACTTGGAGGACTTCTGGGAATGCTAACAGCGGTTCCTATGGCAGCCCTGCTAAAGAAGGAATTTGATAGATTAGTAGCTTGGCGCGAGGCCAAGAAACTCGAAAAGTCAGGAGAAGTACAATGACGCTGACACAGATAAACTATGTTATAAAAATAGTTGAATGTGGCTCCATGAACAAGGCTGCTGAGCAGCTTTATGTGGCTCAGCCATCTTTGACGGGTGCGATCAAAGAGCTAGAGAAGGAGCTTGGCTTTAGCCTATTTAATCGTAGTGGTAAGGGCGTGAGCCTAACACCTGATGGCGTAGAATTTTTGATGTACGCAAAGGAGGTCTATGCTAGCTACGAGACCTTGATGGAAAAGTACGGTGATGGCGCAAAGATAAAGAAGAAGTTTGGCGTTTCGACCCAGCACTATTCTTTTGCGATAAAGGCATTTGTAGAGATGGTAAAGAGCTTTGATACGGCTGAATACGAGTTTGCAATCAGAGAGACTCAGACTAGAACTGTTATTTCTGATGTTGCGAATCTCAGAAGTGAGATAGGACTCCTTTATATGAGTGACTTTAATCGCAAGGCTTTGATGAAGCTACTTAATGCCTCAAATATTAGCTTTACCAAGCTCATAGACTGCGATGCTTTCGTATATCTGTGGAAGGGTCATCCTCTAGCTAATGAAAAGTCGATTAACTTCGACCAGCTAAAGGACTATCCCTGCCTTTCTTTTGAGCAAGGCGATAACAGCTCGTTTTACTTTGCTGAGGAAATCCTAACGACCAATGAATACCCTCGAACTATTAAAGCTAACGACCGTGCAACCATGCTAAATCTTATGATAGGCCTAAACGGATATACACTCTGTTCTGGCATAATTTGTGAGGAACTAAATGGAGATGACTATATAGCTGTTCCTTACGAGGATAAGCAAAATCCGAACAGCGTTATGGAGATTGGATATATCAAGAAAAAGGGTGTAAGCTTAAGCCATACAGGAGAGGAATACATAGAGCATCTCAAGAAATATCTAGGTGTTGCAGAGTAGTCCTAAAATATGAGCAAAACAAAATCGGTGCCAAAGAGCACCGATTTTTATATGATTACTATTTAGCGTTTTCGCCTTCAGGATGCTGGTTTTCCTCAACGATTCTTAGGTAATCTGAGTATTCACTATCTAGTGGATTCTCGTACGGAGCTTCCTTAGTTGTCTTAGCAACTGCGTTGTTACCCTTTGTTAGAGAAACCATTGTTCCAGCACCGCCGACGCATCCGCCTGGGCAACCCATTCCCTCAAGTAGGTATCCATCGTACTTACCCATCTTAGCAGCCTGAAGAAGCTTACGGCAGTTTGCGAGACCGTCAGCGTTTGCAATCTTCATTTCTCTTTCTGGCTCTAGCCTAGAAATTACCTGAACTACAGCGTTAGCTACACCACCGCTTACGGCGAAGTTTCTTCCTGCTGAGCTTCCGGTTGCTGTTTCATTTTCGTCAACCTCTACCTTCTTAGGATCGATTCCTCTTGAGTCGAACATTCCGATTACTTCCTCGAATGTAAGAACGAAGTCGATATATGGTCTGATATTTTCTCTTGTTGCCTCAATCTTCTTAGCAGCGCATGGTCCGATGAACGCAACCTTACATCCTGGGTGCTGCTCCTTAAGAACCATACCTGTTAGTGTCATAGGTGTAAGAGCCATTGAGATGTGTCCCTGTAGCTCTGGGAATAGCTTTTCTGCCATGCCTGACCATGATGGGCAGCATGATGTTGCAAGGAAAGGAATCTCTGCTGGAACGTTCTCTAGGAAGTCGTGAGCCTCCTGAATTGTACAAAGGTCAGCACCTACAGCTACATCAAGTACATCTGTAAATCCAAGCTCCCTAAGAGCAACCTTTAGCTGTTCCATTGTGATGCCATTTCCGAACTGTCCCGCAACAGCAGGTGCAACTGCAGCGTATACTGGTGTATCGCTCTTGATTGCTGTAATAGTCTGGAATAGCTGTGCCTTATCTACGATAGCACCAAATGGGCAGTGTGTTAGACACATTCCGCATCCTACGCACTTATCTTCATCTATGTCTGCACGACCGTATTCGTCGGAGCTTATTGCATCCATTCCGCATACAGCAGCGCAAGGTCTTTCCATCTTGATGATAGCATTGTATGGACATGCAGTTACGCATCTTCCGCACTTAATGCAATTGTCCTGGTCAATGAAAGATTTACCGTTGATAATATCAACAGCATTCTTAGGACAGACTTCAGTGCATGGGTGAGCAATACAACCCTGACACATGTCAGTAACCTTGATAAGTTTCTCTGGGCACTGATGACATGCAAACTTGATGATGTTGATCAGTGGTGCCTTATAGTAGTTTTCGCCCTTTACGATTTCGTCAATACCTGTTGTGATTGAGATATGCTCTCTTGCTGGTTGAATGTCTAGTCCAAGAGCCGCACGGATTCTTTCTCCGAGGATAGCTCTCTCTAGAAATACGCTCTCTCTGATTGATGCGATTTCGCCAGGAAGAATCTCAAATGGAATCTCTACGATTTCGCTAAGATCACGATCTTCGTACGCAAGATTTGCTACTGCAGAGAAAACCTGACGGCGCAAATTATTAATTCTTGTGTATATGTCACGCATATTTAAAAACCTCCGATGTATAATGAATACAATTTCACTTATAAATTAAATTTAAACCCTACATATCATACTATATTTTCATGTACATGGGAACCCCATTTTAAATAATTTTGATAGGAATTTAACAATGATAAAATTCGATTGTATCTGAATACTTAAACGCTGATTTCTAGTGCGTCTGGGGCGAAGATAACAACAGTATTTTTTGAAATGTTTAGATAGGCATTGGAGACACTGAAAAGCTTTTTTTGCATACCTTTTGTTCCTGAATTCAAAGCAGGAATTTTGGCATCAAAATTTGGACCTGAGCTTGAGACGGAATCAGCTTTTGGGTTTAGTAGTTCACTAATGCTGATTATTCCGTCCCTGATGGTTTTTGTTGTATCGCAATGAAGGGGCATGAAGCATTCCTGCCCCTTTGCATCTTTGATTGTCAGCGAAAGAACATCGCCTGAGTATATTATTTTCTTGTCTGTCTTTATCTCTAGGAGCATGGTATGGCTATTTTTCATTTTCGTACCTTTGTACCACTTCTTCAATTCCTCCTGCGTAGAGGAACATGGATTCTGGAATATGGTCGTACTTGCCGTCAAGTATCTCGCGGAAGCCTTGGATTGTGTCTGCTAGTGGAACATATTTTCCTTGCATTCCTGTAAACTGTTCAGCAACTGCAAATGGCTGAGACAAGAATCTTTGGAGTCTGCGGGCTCTCGCAACCGTCAGCTTGTCCTCTTCAGAAAGCTCATCCATTCCAAGAATGGCGATGATGTCCTGAAGATCTTTGTATCTTTGTAAAACCGCCTGTACATCTCTTGCTGTATGATAATGCTCCTCGCCCAAGATGAGCGGGTCCATGATTCTAGAGGACGACTCGAGCGGATCGACGGCAGGGTAGATTCCAAGCTCTGTAATAGCCCTCGATAAAACTGTGGTTGCATCAAGATGTGAGAAGGTCGTCGCAGGAGCTGGGTCTGTGAGGTCGTCGGCAGGAACATAAACTGCCTGAACCGAGGTGATAGAACCATTTGATGTAGATGTGATTCTCTCCTGAAGCGCACCCATCTCAGTAGCTAGTGTTGGCTGATAGCCTACAGCTGATGGAATTCTTCCGAGCAAAGCCGATACTTCAGAACCAGCCTGAGTAAATCTAAAAATATTATCTATGAATAAAAGAACGTCCTGATGCTCTCTATCTCTAAAGTGCTCAGCCATAGTAAGCCCTGTAAGAGCAACTCTCATTCTTGCTCCAGGGGGCTCGTTCATCTGTCCAAAAACCATAGCGGTTTTCTCGATTACACCAGACTCCTGCATTTCGTTATATAGGTCATTTCCTTCGCGGGTTCTTTCTCCAACTCCTGCAAATACAGAGATACCTCCGTGCTCTTTGGCTATGTTGTTAATTAGCTCCTGAATGAGAACTGTTTTTCCAACTCCGGCACCGCCGAAAAGGCCGACCTTACCACCCTTGGTGTAAGGTGCAAGAAGGTCTATAACCTTGATTCCTGTTTCATATATCTGAGTTGAAGTCTCTTGCTGAGAGTACTCTGGAGAAGGAAGATGTATAGGTTTTTTCGGTGCATCTTCTGGTGCTGGAATTCCGTCTATTGGCTCGCCTAAAACATTGAAAAGTCTGCCCAAAACATCATTTCCAACTGGAACCTCGATAGGTGCTCCTGTGTTTACTGCCTTAAGTCCGCGCTTCATACCGTCGGTAGAGGAAAGGGCAATACATCTAACCGTGCTATCACCGACATGCTGAGCCACCTCAGCAACGACTACATGATCTTCCATTTTTATCTTGATAGCATCAAGAAGCTGAGGCATCTCGCTATCTTCAAATTGGATGTCTATTACTGGACCGATAATTCGTTTTACAATTCCTGTATTCAAGTTATTCACCTAATTTCTTTTGGACCTTACCTAGCTTTTGTGATTCGTGACCAACTATTATTTCAATCATTTCGCCAGTTATTGCATTTTGGCGAGCTGTGTGATATTTGTTAGAAAGCGTCTCAATCATCTTGAGTGCGTTGTCATTTGCATTCTTCATCGCAATACGCCTTTCTGCGTGTTCGCAGAGAGTTGCCTCAGCGATGTATCTGAGGATTTTCATCGACAGATAGGCCTCGGCTAGTTCATCAAAATATGAAGAATCTTTATCGTGGTCAAAGAGGTTAGTGTTTTCGATGTCACCATCTTCGCCAGGTGCTACTTTTTCGAGTGGGAAAAGCAGCTTTGTGTCGATATCAAATGCTATAGGGTTTCTATATTTAGTGTAGACGATTTTAACCCTTGATATTTCACTCTTGCGATAGATTTCGAGTACGGCAGAAGCTACTTTGTGGATCCGCTCATACGAAAGTTCGTGCGCGTGGTCAGAGTATGTATCGGCAAAAGCATCTGCTGAAAAAACTTCAAGACCGTGCTTAATGCAGTAGTTAAAGCCCTTATCACCTAAAGGCACAAAGACAGTACCCGCATTTTCATTCATCTCAGCAGCATGCTTTATCAAGCTCGAGTTGTATCCTCCGCATAGTCCCTTACATGAGGTGATCAAAATGCACAGCTCCTTGACAGAATTCTCGCTGGAGTGTGGCGCTATACCTACCTCAAACTGACGCATATCTAGGCGCTTTTCGTAGTAGACTTCCGGTGCGATGTCGCAGGTGAGAATCTTTGTGAATTTTGATGTCAAAGGCTCGATGTGATCCTTTGCATAATTTAAATGGCCTGTGGATTGCTTGAGCTTGGCAGCTGAGATAAGCTTCATGGCACCTGTTATCTTCTCGGTGTTTTTGACGCTGTTTATATGTCTTTTAATCGCCTGAATTTGCTCAGCCAATATACTTACCTTCTTTCTTGCATTCCTCTATGCCCTGTATCAAAAGCTTTTCTGTTACAGCAGACATATTGCCTGTCGATACAATCTCTTGGCTTATCTCTGGATATTTCATGGCCATAAATTCATATAGACTATCCTCAAAGGAGGCTATGCGCTCTAGCTCGATATCGTTTAGGTAACCGTTTATTGCAGCGTATATTATCATGATTTGGTTTTCGACTGAGATAGGGGAGTACTGTTTCTGCTTGAGTATCTCCATTAGTCTCTTGCCGCTCTCAAGACGCTTTGTGGTATCTGAGTCTATATCTGAGCCAAACTGAGCAAAGCTTTGAAGCTCGCGGAACTGGGCGAGAATGAGCTTCATTGTACCTGAAACCTTTTTCATCGCCTTAATTTGGGCATTTCCTCCGACACGGGAAACAGAGATTCCTGCATTTACCGCTGGAATCTGACCAGAGAAAAAGAGATTGCTCTCTAGGAATATCTGTCCATCTGTGATGGAGATTACATTTGTTGGGATGTAGGCGGACACGTCACCTGACTGGGTTTCTATTATTGGAAGGGCTGTGATTGAGCCTCCTCCAAGTTCATCAGATAGCTTTGCAGCACGCTCCAAAAGTCTGCTGTGTAGGTAGAATACATCTCCCGGGTAGGCTTCACGTCCTGGTGGTCTGCGGAGCAATAGGGACATGGCTCTGTAGGCTACGGCGTGCTTTGATAGGTCATCGTAAACTATCAAAACATCCTTTCCCTTGTGCATGAAATACTCTGCAATTGCACAGCCCGAATATGGAGCGATGTACTGTATTGGAGCAGATTCGCTTGCAGTCGCAGATATTATGATGGTATGCGACATTGCATCGTGGTCCTCTAGCGTCTTTGCAATTTGTGCAACCGTTGACTTTCTTTGACCTATGGCAACGTAGATGCATATTACGTTCTGCTTCTTTTGATTTATTATAGTGTCTATGGCGATTGCGGTTTTACCAGTTTGCCTGTCTCCGATAATCAGCTCTCTTTGACCTTTGCCTATTGGAATCATGGCGTCTATGGCTTTAATTCCAGTCTGAAGAGGCTGGTATACTGAGCGTCTGTCGAGAACTCCTGGAGCATCGCTTTCGAGGTGTCTTGCCTCGCTACAGATAATCTTTCCCTTATCGTCTATTGCGCTTCCAAGAGGATCGAGTACTCGTCCAAGAAGCTCTTCGCCTACTGGGACCTCCATGGCTCTACCTGTAGGTCTAACTATGTCTCCCTGCCTAATTCCGCGGTCTGAGCCTATGATTACAGCTCCGACCATATCGTCGTCAAGGTTCATGGCCATTCCGTAGCTGCCATTTGGGAATTCTAAAAGCTCACCAGCAAAGCAGGATTTTAGGCCGTCTATATGAGCAACGCCGTCGCCGACCTCTATAACCTGACCGAAATCGGTTATTTCAAGCTCTGAGGTAAAGCTTTCTATTTTGTCCTTTATATTACTTAGGATTTCATCAGTATTAATTTTCATGCGCATCTCCAATTAATTAGAATTAGTATTGTAAGACAGGTGCAGGCGCATATCCTCCATACGCTTGCGTATCGAAGCATCTATAAGCTTATCGTCGATGGAGATGATGAAGCCACCGATGATTTTTTCGTCTATGCGATTTGTCAAAACACAGTCCTTTTTGATAAGGGCAGAGGTTTGTATTTCCATCCTTTGAATTGTTTCACGGTCAAGAGGTATAGCTGAGTAAACTATACCTTTGATTTTGTTTTCTTCTCTTTTATCAAATATGCGAAGACCCTCACTTAGGGCTTCGATAAAGGCATACATTTCCTCCTGTTCGTGCAGGGTGCGCTTTTCTAATGCGTAGGTATGTAGGTCACGATACTCACCATTAGTCTCTTTGATGAGATTGCGTAAATCTCGTAGGCTTTCTGTGGCTCTATCTAGCTGCTCGCAGAGTGCCTCTAAATCATTGCTATTTTTCTGTTTCACTGTTTGCCTCTGATCTACTGATTATTTCATCTATTACTGAAGCCTGAGCATCGGCGTCAAGCTTGTTCTCCAAAATCTTTTCAGCGACCTGAACTGCAAGTTCGCTGGCTTCGTTGTGGATTTCTTTTCTCGCCGCAGCTTTTTCTCTTTCAATCTGAATTCTTGATTTCTCACGAATGTCAGCAGCTTCTTTGCGGGCTTCGTCTAATACAGAGTCTGCCTGAATCTTTGCGTTTTCCATTGCACCTGCAATTATTGTACGCTTTTCTTTTTCGGCACCAGCGAGTATTTCATTGTATTCGTCAAGCTTTTTACGGGCCTTGTTCTCGGCTTCGTCTGCCTTTTGGAATTGCTCCTCGACCTGTGCTTTTCGTTCATCCATGAACTTCTTTACCTTTTCGAAGAAAAAATGCTTTAATATCAAAATGAGAACTAAAACAGTAATAACCGAAAAGATAAGATTCCAGTTTATAGTAAGCAGGTCTTGGTGTTTATTAATATCCAAAGTTCGTGCCTCCTTCAGGAATTTAAGTTACAATTTATTGCTTAGCATTATAGCAATTACAAATGTCAAAATACCTATGGTCTCCATGAGCGCCATGCCTACAATCATAGCGGTCTGAATCTTGCTTGTAGCTTCAGGTTGTCTTGAAATACCTTCCAGCCCCTTGCTCAATCCAATACCCTGGCCTAGGCCAATGCCAAGTGCTGCAAGTCCCATTGCTAAACCGATTCCAATAAATTCCATTGATTCTCCTCCTAAAGTTCTTCTCTATTTTCATTATTGCTTACTGTAGCTGTAATCTTCATAGCTGCGGCAAGATTAATAACGGTCAAAATTATAAATATAAAGGTCTGAATTGCCGGCTCTGCTATGTCAAAGATAGCATTCAGAGGTATAACTGTGATAGCACGTAAAAATGGCACATCGCTGAAAAAATTACTGAGCTTTGTCATGAGGTGCATCCATAGCTCGACTATGATGTAGCCTCCTAAGATATTACCGAAGATACGAAGCCCAAGCGAAATAGGGAGGGAAATTTCTTCTAAGATTTTGAGTGGCAGCATGAAGACATATGGTTCGCACATGTGCTTTAGTCTGCCTCTAAAGCCGTGAACCCTTGTTGAATTAAAAATGATCATCACCATCGTCATAATGGATAGTGCAAAGGCAACATTAAGGTCTGCAGTTATCGGTCTTACACCGAAAACACCTAGTGAGCTTGCACAAAATACGAAGGCAAGAAGAGTACCTATATATGGGGCAAAGTTAGAATTAGCTTTTCCCATATGTTTTTCTGTGAACTTATAAACCCATTCGACTATAAATTCCGCAAAGACCTGCTTGCCACGCGGGACAGTCTCAAGCCTACTACCTAGCCATATTCCCAGTATGGCGAGAAAGGCGGCTATCAAAATTCCGAATAGGGTACTTTCGGTAATGAAAAGCTTACCGTCGCCAAAACTAAATATTATCCTGGCACCTAATTCATTTATGTTTAACAAAACAAAGGCCTCCTTTTAATCCGAATTCAACAAAGATAACTAAGCTAAAGCCTGTGATGGCTATAGCGAAGAGGAGCACGGACTGAAAGCCTATCTGCGTACAGACCCATGCGCCAAATATGTAGATGAGCAGCCTGAATATCATAAACTGTACCGCAAGAAGACGATTGAAACTAAACAACCATCGAACGGTCAAATTTAGAAGAAACCAATTTATGAGTGCTATCAGATATCCGATGAATATACCGCCAATCGCTAGAAGTGGATTTGACGAAATTATCAGACACATAATAGTGCAGATAGCACAATACAGGCTGAACGGTATTAAAACACCTAAAGCATTACGATTAATATTCATATTTGATTAATGCATCCTATATTTAATATAGGATTCCTGAATTACTTTGATAAAAAAGTTAACTACAGAAACAACGGAATTAAATTTGTTTTTCGCGCTAAAATGATGCGCGTTTTTTAGAATAAAACAAGTATTAAACTTAATACAATTTTAACATAGTGAAAAAGAGGTGTAAAGAATAAATACTCTGAAAAGCTTGTATACATTTTTAATTCGTGCACAAGTGTGTAAACATCTGTAAAACAATTTTAAAATATGGTAGACTTAATGTGAATTTTGATGGACGATAATTAGGTCAGAAAAAAGGTTACATATGGAAAAATTAGTTTTTATCGGATTGCTAGTGTTCTTGGCATTTGTGTTTATTGGAATATTGTTTTGGCTGCGTTTTAGAATGAAGAACACCTTTGAGAACGGTGTTCCAGTGTACGATGCCCCTGCAAATAATCAGACTAGGACGAGTAAGCTAAGCGTAGGAGAGTATGCAGTTCACATAGTTTTAATACTAATTAGCGCTGTAATTGCCTTTAGGGTCATGAGCGTGTTCCGTCATGGGGCGGCGCCAATTGGTGCTGCTATAATCACGCCTTCTGTAATGTCTCTTTTCAATGCACGAAGGAGAACCGGGAAATCTTGGATGGGTATCGTTGCAGTGCTTATGGTATTCGTGTTTTTGATGTTTGTATATATACTTATAGGTCTACCTGATAACGCGCCACCACTTAAAATTGACGGAACTGAAATTCATCTTACAGAGACTAAGATTTCGGATTTGATGGACAAGGGCTTTGAAATCTATGTGTCAAATGGTAGACATGATTATCCTAATTATAACGAGCTTTTGACAACGGGAAGCTATACTAAATACCAAGGAACTGGGGTTAGCGTACCAAACGGCTTTAAGTCATATGACTCAGCAGTTACGCGATCTACCTATCTTCTTGTAAAGAAGAATGTAGTTCTCGGATGTATAGGTGTTTACGGAGATAAGAGGAAGAGTACGGAGCTGAAGGACTGTGTAGTTACGCAGGTTTGCTTCGATTCTGAGTGCACAGCTGTTGCCAAAAAATATGGAATTTCATATAATATAGATGGTATAGATTTGCTAAAGAAGCTTGACGAAAACGAGTTCACGAAAGTATTTGGGGAAAAAATATGGCTGACTCCAAGCGAGCCAAGAGATGAATATTTGGGTCATTATGGCGTGCAGTGGGGAGCAGGTAACAATGAATTCTTTTGGAATCATTATTTTATGAATTTAGAACTTGATTCGAATAATGATATAGTTAATTTTAATTTTAGTTCTAATATTGCAGCTGAGCGATAGAAGAATTTGCAAGGGTAATTAGGCAAATGAAAAAGAAAAAAGTACTAAGTAAGACAAAGTATGCTATTTATCTTCTGGTGGTCCACCTTATATGCATACTTTTCACTATAAGCAAAATAGTGATACCTTCATGGGGTCACTGGTTAGAGACGACACGCTTTCTTTGGACAAGCTTTCCTACCTATGTATGCGTGTTAATAGCCATTTTCCCAATGGTATGCTTTTGGCCATATTTGATTAGCGCAGATTTTAAGCCGGGTACAGCAAAGACATTGCTTGCGACTTTTGGTCTAATAGTAGGTAACGTGACTCTGATTTTGATATATACGACTATTTTGCACAAGATATTATGATATAAAAAAATCCCTATTACAGGGATTTTTTGATTGCTTCAAGTAGCTCGTCATATTCTTCAAATGCAGGAACCTCTGGGTGCTCCTTCTTAATTGAGTCTGTGGTTCTGAATAGGAATCCGTACTGGCTCTGCTTAATCATTCCTAGGTCATTAAAGCTGTCACCTGATGCGATTGTCTCACAACCTGCAAGCTGAAGCGCCTTTACAGTGTTTAGCTTGGAATCTTCTAGTCTCATTTTGATTCCTGTAATCTTGCCATCTGCTGCAACCTCTAGCTCGTTACAAAACAGAGTAGGGTATCCGAGCTTCTTCATCAAAGGCTTTGCGAATTCACTGAATGTATCACTGATGATTACAACCTGTGTAAGCTCTCTGAGCTCGTTTAGGAACTCGATAGCACCTGGAAGAGGATCTATCTTTTCAATTGTATTTTGAATCTGCTCTAGTCCGAGATTATTTTCTGCCAAGATATCGAGTCTGTATTGCATGAGCTTGTCGTAATCTGGCTCGTCTCTCGTTGTTTTCTTAAGTGCCTCTAGACCTGTCTCTTCAGCAAAGGCAATCCAAATCTCAGGAACGAGAACGCCTTCTAGATCTAAACAAACTAACTTCATAATTAAATTCTCCTTAGTAAATAACAAAAAATATTGTAGGAATTATAGCATAATATAAATATTTATGCAAGAGGAGGCCTGGCTAAATAAAAAACCTCGGAACTAAATTCCGAGGTTCTTGGTGCGTCATCAGGGGTTCGAACCCTGGACACCCTGATTAAGAGTCAGGTGCTCTGCCAGCTGAGCTAATGACACATATTTGCTTGTCTAACGCAAGGAATATATTACCACAAGGCAAAAGGCTTGTCAACGACATTGAGCAAAGTTTTTAACAAAGTTTTTATTCAGATACCAAATCGTTCAATTTTTACGGTCTGCTCCGACAATGATTTTCTTATTTATTTAATGTTGACATTTAAGTTCATAGGTAAAGCAAAGATATTTTATGGAAATTCATGCATAGTTTTTACTCGAAAAGGTTGACATCTAGTTGTATGGGTATTAACATGATAGTGTTGCACAGGCAATAGATGTGCAGCGAGTAGATAATTGAATGCAACTATCTTTGAGGCAGGTGAGAGTCCTGACCGGTGGTATAGTCCACAAACCTTTTTAGGCTGATTCGGTGAAATTCCGAAACCGACGGTATTCCAACATTTGATATTGGCTTGGTTCTGCGAGTTAATACAGCTAGTTGGTTAGTCCGGATGGGAAAAGATGGAATGGATAGATATAGGCTATTTTTGAGTCGGGCGTCATCAGTTCCATCAATTGATGGTAGCTCGGCTTTTTTATGTTCATTTCTTGCCAATGAGCATTGAGAAAACCGAAGCAATATATTTTGGAGGTATCTCAAATGGAAAGAGATGAAAACGTAATGAATTTAAACAAAGAAAAACACAAGGTATTCACAACAAAAAATATGATTCTTGTTGCGATGTTTGGAGCTATCAGTATGGCTCTTATGATGGTGGATTTTCCTATTCCGATTGCCCCTGGTTTTATGAAGTTTGACTTTGCAGATTTACCTGCTATGCTAGCAACTTTCATGATGGGACCTATAGAGGGTATACTAGTATGTATAGTAAAGCTTGCACTTAGACTTATGATAAGGGGAACAGAGACTGCTTTCGTTGGAGAGCTAGCTAACCTTATCGCAGCTATAGCATATATGGTTCCTGCCGCACTCATATATCATTTTAAGAGAACTAAGAAGGGTGCAGCTATTTCTCTAGCAGTTGGAACAATTACAGTAAGTGTTGTATGCGTGCTTACTAATCTATTTTTTATATTCCCAGCATACTCCAAGCTATATGGAATACCAATGGATGCAATTATAGGAATGGGACATGCGATAAACTCACATATCAATAGCTTATTTTCACTAATGATTCTATCAATATTGCCATTTAACCTAATCAAGTTTGGGGTGGTATCGATAGTGACTTTCCTAGTTTATAAGAGACTAAAGCACATGATTTTCAAGGATGCATAAGATATGTATTCTCAAAGTGTCTAAGACTGAGATTAAGTAAATTAGCCTAAAGTTTTGATTTAGGAATTATAATAATGTGTATAAACCGATAATACTAGTGTAATTATGCTAGGCTTATCGGTTTTTGATTGTAAAATGTAAAAAACTAGAAGTTTTCTATTGTAGAAAGGGCTATAATGCTATATTATTAAAAGGAAATTTATCGCTCGGAGGAATTCATGAGATATAGTGAAATGTCAAGAGAAGAGTTGTTAGATGAAAAAAACAGACTCGAAATAAAGTTCAAGGCACTTAAAGAAAAGAACCTTAATCTTAACATGGCAAGAGGAAAGCCTGGTAAGAGTCAGCTTAATCTCGTAAGTGGGCTTTTGGATATTTTGGTAGAACCTTCTGAGTGCGAACTCGGAAATGTAGACATAAGAAACTACGGTGAACTTTCGGGAATGCCTGAAGCTAAGAAGTACTTTTCGGAGATTCTCGGCGTTAAGGAAAACGAGTGTTTCATTGGTGGAAACGCGAGTCTTCAGCTAATGTATATGACAATTTGTGAAGCGTTTACAAATGGCCTTCTGAATAGCGAAAAACCATGGTTTAAGCTGGATAAGATAAAGTGGCTATGCCCTGTTCCAGGTTACGATAGACATTTTACGATTACCGAAAAGCTCGGATTTGAGATGATTAATATTCCTATGCTTGAGACAGGTCCAGATATGGATTTTGTTGAGGAATTAGTCAAGGATGAAAGTGTAAAAGGCATGTGGAACGTGCCTAAATTTTCAAATCCACAGGGCATAATATATAGTGATGAGACCATAAGAAGACTTGCGGCGCTAAAGCCTGCAGCTAAGGACTTTATGCTAATGTGGGACAATGCTTACTGCATCCACGAGTTTGATGGTGATTTTGTAGAGTTTCCAGATATAATTGGACTCTGTAAGGAGTATGGAAATGCAGACATGGCATATGAGTTTGCTTCAACATCAAAGGTGACATTCCCTGGAGCCGGTATATCGGTTATGGCATCAAGCGAGGCGAATATCAAATATCTGACAAAGAGCTTCGGTGTTCAGATTATAAGCTTTGATAAGGTTAACCAGATAAGGCATGTCAAGTTCCTTAAGGATAAGGCAAATACTCTCGCTTTGATGAGAGAGCATGCTAAGATTATGAAGCCAAAGTTTGATACGGTCATCAAGTATCTAGATAGAGAAATTGCTCCGCTTGGAATTGGCAGCTGGGTGGTTCCTAAGGGAGGATACTTTGTGAGCTATGAAGCTATGGAAAATACAGCAAAGCGCGTGCTCGAGCTTGCTAAGGAGGCTGGTGTTGAGATGACGCCTGCGGGAGCAACATTCCCATGCGGAAAGGATCCGCAAGATAGCAATATCCGAATAGCACCTTCGCTTCCTCCAGTAGAAGAGCTTGAGGATGCCATGGATGTATTCTGTGTTTGTGCAAAGCTTGCAGCATTAGAAAAATTAGTCTAATCTTTTATATTTGAGAGGGGTACAATGAATTACATAAAGATAAGATATAAGTTTGATATACTTATTACAAAGATATCGTCTTTTGTAGAGATCCTTGCAGCGATTATAATTGTAATTGTTGCAGCAGGGGTACTTATCAGAATCTGTATAGGTCTGATTGAAGACGGTGGATTTACTAAGATGTCAACAGACGAGTTCAACAGGCTGCTTGGCGATCTTCTAGTAGTATCTGTAGGTATAGAGTTTGTAAAGCTTTTGATAAGGCATAGATTAGAGGATGTCATAGACGTTATGATGCTTGCAACTGCTAGGCAGATGGTGGTTGAACATTTACCGATGACTTCAATGCTCGTAGCGGTTTGTGCGATAGGAGTATTGTTTGCAATAAGAAGATTCTTGTTTATGGGAAGTGATTTAAACTTCTTCAAAAAGAAGTCTAATAAAACCGAAGAAGAAACGGAAACAAAATAGAAAAAGCAAAGGACCTGACAGTAAAATGAACTGCGGGTCCTTTTTCGTATGTGTGTTTATTTGTTTATAATCTCAACAAAGCTCAAAGCTCTATCAGAACTTGGGAAGACTGCGCGAGCAAAGTTCTTGCCTCCGCCGCCTTTGCCTTCTAGGGAAGGAGCGTATTCCTTTACGAGGGCGCCGCAGTCGTTTTTGCTTGAGAATATGAATACCGTGTTTGTGATATCGTCTATGAGGAAAAGAATATCGTCTATTTCAGGACTCATTGCATTTCCAATCTCCATTATGTCGTTTGAATCTAGGAAATTATACTGCCTTATTCTATCGTTAGACTCTTTCAAATCCAAAATTTCACGTCTTATGAATTCCTTGCTTAAGTGGTAAAGCCTATCTTTGATCTGTCTTGCTTTTTCCTTTTGGGTTTCATATTTTGATAAGAGATTAGTATGGCTTGCTGATAGGTCGTTTTCTAGCTTTGTCATTATATCAAAACGAGTATCGTAGTGAGCTAGAGCTCTTTGTCCTGCTTCGAAGAAGATGCGAAACATACCCTTGTTAGGCTCAATCTTATAAATCTTGACCATCCCAACCTGACCTGCTGTTGATGGGTGGGTTCCGCAGCATGCGACGGAGTCTGCTGGATTAGAGATGTCTCCTATTGTTACAATCGTTATATCATTTTCTAGGCTTAAAGCCTTTCTTAGAGGCATTTTCTCGGCCTCCGCCTTAGTATCAAAGTGGTAAGCAGAGACTTTGGTATTTCCCCATATAACCTTATTTGTCTCTAGTTCTGCCTGCATAGCCATTTCCCAGTTGATTTCACTATAGTTCTCGTCAGCTTCAAGACTTATATCAATAGTCATATAGTCTTCTCCCATATGGAAGCCTCGGTTGACTCCGCCAAAGAGTCTAAAGAAGATTCCAGAAAGGATGTGCTCTCCGCAGTGTCTTTGCATGTTATCAAAACGTCTATCCCAGTCTATCTCTAAGCTAACAGTGTCTCCGGTCTCAATACTAGCATCGCATCCCTTTAGAATGTGGTAGACGATATTTTCTTTTTCAAAGACATCTATTACTTCAAATCCATTTATTGTTCCTAAATCACAGCTTTGGCCTCCACCAGTAGGAAAGAAAATAGTGCTATCCAAAACCAGGCAGCTTGTATTTTTTGAATTGTCCTTATCAAATTGTAACACTACTGCATCAGCAATGTGTCTATATACATCGCTTTGAAAAAGTTTGATGGTTTTCATAAAAAATCCTTCCTTTTTGAATAGATAATTTGTGTTTTGTAACTGCCAGGCATCCAAACTGTAAACGCTCTTCCATTTTTTTCCTAAAGAACAAAACTTTTATTTTTTTTATTATAAAATCTGTGGATAACTTGCTATTGACAAAACAGAAAAATAGAATACTCGTTGAAAAATAGCGATTTTATTTAAGAAACTTATCCACAGGCACCAAAGGACAAAATTGTATACGATTTTTGCGTTTGCTGTGGATAAGTACTCATATTGTTGAAAAATATGGATTTACTTATGTTGAAAACCTTTGATGGAAAAACGAACAAAGGTTGACATAAAACATATTCAAGGAACTGAGTAAGTTTTTTTAAAAAAACACTACTTAACCCTTATAAAATTCTATAAATTCCCTAAAATCATCCATACCGCTATCGATGAAAGGACCTATAATCTTATCGTCGAATTTAAATCTCTCGATTTTGCCAAGCTTATCATTTCCTCTAAAGTAATCGGATAGGAATAGCACTTTTGATATTATATCGGTATCGCCTGGCTCTGCTGAGGAGACTATAGCTTCTTTTCCATCGATGAAGAATACACTTCCTATTAGATCAGCATCCAGTCTAAAGTGAGGACTGCACACATGGTCGTTATTGTTCCTATATATCATGTATAGCATGCCGTTTTCGTGGGAGTGAGAGTTCACAGTGTGGAATGTCTTGCTTATGAGCTTTGAAAACTCATCCTGACTGCATTTGCACTCTGCTGTCAAAACATAGTCTATTCGGCGAAGCTGCATAGCAGATTCCCAAACAGTGATTTCCATACACGAAATTACTTTAGCCGACTTAATCACATCTTTCACAACACGAACTTCAGTAATTATGAGGTAAAAAAGACCATCGTCTTCGACTAGAGATTTACATATATACTTTCTTGGACCTGTCTTTTCCACATCATTCTTAAAAAGAGTGGATGGATTGTTTATTTTGAGCCCCTTAGAGAATTCTTCGTATGGGGAAGTTTCGCCATCAGTACTATAAAGGAAGTCCTCTGAACAAAGTATGCTAAGAGGAGCCTTATCCTTTCCAACACTGCGCATAATAAAGTAGTTGACTAGCTCATCATCTGACCTTAGTCTAATACATACCTTTGAAAGCGCAGAGATATATGTTTCTTTGTCATCGTCAGCACCTTTAATGGCCTCGCGAAACTGCAGGTAGTCTTCGGGAAACTCAGCACCATATTCTTCGGTTATTCTATCTGCACTTGCTATCAGTGCCCAGCTTTCTTCGGCACTAATTTCGACCCATTCGCCGCCAAGAGCGCCGAACATGGTATTTGCATGAGCTTCTATTTCCTCCTCAGAATCTGTAAATAGTCCAACATAGTCTGCTATGCCATACTCTTCATAGTCGAGGATAAAAAGCTGAGTGAAACGGTGGCCAATCATGTTATATGATAGCATGAGCCCAACCACCCCCATAAGCCTAGTATTAGTTGCCTTAATCTCAAAGCAACTGTTTTTGAGCGAAGCCCTAAGTTCGTCAACCAAAGTAGGAGGCTTGGTTTTCAAACCACCTTCAATAACTGAAAATCTTGGGCTGCTACTGTTTATATTATCTTTTTTCAAAAAAATACCTCTTGTTTTTTTATATAATTATAATCGCTTGCACAACAAAATGCAAAGATGCTTATAGTGTACTCAAAAGGTGTATTAGAAGGAAAAATTAGATTTGACTGATTATGGTGAATGTGCTAAAATTTATCTGTTGTACATTATGAGTTCTATCAGAAAGGTTTGAGATTGCACCTTAGGAGATAGCTAAGAGGGAACTCGGTGTAAATCCGAGACGGATTCCGCCACTGTAAATGAAGAGCAGCATTAGGGCAAGCGCAACCATTGGATTTTATCCGAGAAGGTTAATGCTGTATTGAGACATAAGTCAGGAGACCTGCTCGTAATCGAGATTTAAGTGCAGGAAGGCACTTAGTTTATTTTATTGCGGGAAAACGGACTGCAGCTTTTATTTATGTGCTGCGGTCTTTTTTATTGCAGCAGAAAGGAAGAACAAATGGCATACAGAAAACATGGATACAAGAAATTGCTCGCCTTATTGCTGAGCGTTTTCATGATCCTATCGTTGATTCCAACATCAGCTTTTGCTCAAGTACGTGATGCAAATAAAGAAACTGATGGTATCGATGTACAGTTTTCATTTTCACATGATGAAAACTTTGTCGTAGCAAAGAATCATGGTGGCTTATCGAGTAAGCCCATGGCAAAGGAAAGAGTAAAACTAAAATACTTTGATTTAGCAAACTATGGATTAGAAAATTTCTATTTCCATAATGGGTCATACGGTAAAGATGATGAGGTAAAGGGTACAGCAGAAACTGCAAAGGGTCACATTACCTTGCTTCACCTCTACATATATATGGCAGAGGTTTACTACCTAGGCATTGATCCTAATAATGTAGGAGAAGGTGCTCTTAGGGATCATATAGGAACAGAACTCTTTTCTATGGGTGGAAAAGCAGGAAGCTTGTATTTTACAGGGTTTCTAAACTTTGATAGCAATCTCAACTACTATGTAAATGGCAAGTTTCCGCAAGCTTCAGAAGGTTGGGGAGCAACGGCTGACCAAATTGAGCTAAAGGATGGCGATGACATTCAGATAGGACATTTTTCAAACACTAACTTCTATGGTAGCAAGCTAGCCGGATTTAATGCACTTAATTGTAAGTCAGAGGTTAATGTAGGTGAACTACTAAACATAACTGCAGAGCGTCATTGGCAGGACATAATGTCTTCAGAAAGCTCCGGAACAGGAATTTTTCCATCAAATGTCAAACAGCTAAAGGTAATAAAAGCATCTGATTTTACTCACGAGAAACTTAGCGAATGCAATGCACTAAAGACATTAGATAAGAATGAAGATGGTAGCTTTGATCTAGATACGACTGGTATGGCTACTGGCAGATACTATATCGCTATGGAAGGTCAAATAGATCCAGAGCAGGATAAGGTTGTATCAACACCGGCGGTAGCTATTTTAGATGTAACCGGAGCTGAGGAAGAAAAGCCTGAGGAAAAATTCCCGATTACAATAAAAGGCCTGCATTCAAGGCAGATTAAGAGCGGAAAACTCTACACTCTCAAAAATGGTGTTAAGGGAGACAAAAACCTTCTGGAAGGCATCGGTACATCGCCAGATAGCTGGGCATTGCAGTATAAGACGGAGCTTCCGGCAGGAGACTACTGGTTCGAAGGCTATGGTCCTAACGATGAGCTGAACGGTGGCATAAAGCTGAGTTTCACAAAAGAAAATAACAGCGTAACTCTGCATAGAATATGGGACTTCAATATAGGAAACTCAGGATGGGTGCAGGACAAAGACTATAAGCTCGATGTCAAGGTGAGCGGAAATGATGGAACTCTCAGAACTATAAGCTTTGGCAAAAATGAGAATAATAAGCTTTCATTCCTATATATGGATAGGGATACAGTAGAGGCAAGTCTGACACCTATAGGAGATAAGGCGAAAACTCATACTAGTACTAAGGTCGTAAAGACCGCAAACGAGACAAACAGCAACACCGATATAAGTGCTACCATGCCTGAAATCACAGATCTAACGATAATTGCACCAAAGGGTTCAAAGGTGTCAGCAGGTTATGGTGATGGTCGAAATTACTATAAGTATAACTTTGTAGAGCCTGAAGTTACAGAAACATCAAATGGAGTTGTAGCAAGATTCAAGATGGCTAAAGGCCAGAGCAAGTATTTCTATCGTGTACAGAATCCTAAGGGTGTTACATACTGGGCATTTCCAAAGAACTTTAATGTAACTGAGCCTATAAAAGTAACAGAAAAGGACCTGCATATTGGAGACAGCAGTTATAAGAAGGATACCGTTTACAGATTTGAAAAGAACATACACGATATGGCTAATGTTTATATCAACATAAATCAAAAGGGTTTCCTTGAGATGGCAGAGGGCGGAAGCTATGAACTAAACTGTGTTAGAAACTGGCAGCCTATAGAAAACTTTATGAATAGCAAAATTGCAATTCCAGACTTCCACTATGAGGTAATAGATGAGAATGGAAATGCATCAGATGTAGTATCAGTAACAGCAAATAAGAATAATTCGGCTGTAGCAAAGATCAAAGCAAATCATAGCGGAACAGCAATTGTACTCGTAAAATACGATGCAGTAATACATTCAGAAGCTCAGGGAGGCACTGATTTTTCAGCAATTTGGCCGGAACTTACTGGTGTGTTTATGGTTAAAGTTGGCAATAACGATTCATCAATACAGACAAATATGAATATCAATCGTGGGGTCAAGATGATGCCAATCGATGCAGAACATGACACAATTTACTATCTAAAGGGTGAAAATGGTGCAAGCTATTCGTTTAAGCCAGAAGCTGGTAGCACAGTGACTGTCAACAGAAGCGTAGTGGAAGAAAGCCTTAAGTATAAAGGATTCACTAATGATGGTGTTAATACAAATGCAAGTGGTGAAGTTACAGTATCAAAGTTAACAACGGGAAGACATATCATTAAAGTAGAAAAGGATGGTAAGACAACATATCAAGTAATAAATGCAAGAGAGATGAACTATGAAATCCTTGACACAAATGGAAACAAGATAACGGATACAACAAAACTGAAGGCTGGAGATAAGATAAATATCCAATTCAATGGTCTTTTAAATCCAGTGGAAAAGCTAGCAGGTGTATATAACAGAAATACAACAATTTCATATAAGGATAAGAATGGGAAATCATACAAATCCGTTCCTGGAAGTCCTTTCGGTGTTTACGACTTTAGTGGAAACCCTAAGCAGCAGCTAGTTTCATTGACTATTCCAGATAACATCGAAGGAGATGAACTTGAGCTAGTTAACGGGTGCCTAGAGAGCAATGGATTTGGAAGTAATCCAGGATCACATAGAAACCTAACATATTCACAGGGATTGAACCCTAATTTGAACGCAGATACTGTATCAGGAAACCTTAGCAGCTTGCCTAATATCAAAATCAAGCTAGCAAAGAAGTGCAAGGTGGATTTTGTTGGAAGCGGAATAAAGGATATCGAGGGCGAAAACCCAAGATATTGCTCACAGGGAAGTGAATTAAGCTTTAAGATCAATAAGAAAGAGCTATATAAGTACACAGTAAGTGTTGATGGCACAGAGATTATACCAAATGATCATGGTGTTTATGAGATTACAGCTAAGCTTACAACCGAAGATAAACTAACAGTATCGATAGAAAAGACAATCGACGAGGATGCTCTAAATAAGAAAATTGCTGATATAGAAAAAGGCAGGGCTGATGCTGAGTTAAAGGCTTCTGAAGCAGAGAAGGCTCAAAAAGCAGCAGAGGCAAAGGCTTCTGAAGCTGAAAAAGCAAAGAATGCCGCTGAAGAAAAGTCTGCTAAGGCTGAAGAAGCTAAGAAGCAGGCAGAAGAAAAACTTGTTCAGGCTGAAAGTGAAAAGAAAAAGGCTCAAGATAAGCTTGCATCTGCAGAGGCAGAAAAGGATAAGGCTGTAACTAAGGCAGAAAAAGCAGAAGCAGAAAAGAAATTAGCTGAAGCAAAGGCTGAAAAAGCAGAGGCTGATAAGAAGGTAGCAGATGCAAAGGCTGAAAAGGCAGAAGCTGCTAAGAAGGCAGCAGAAGCAAGAGCAGAAAAAGCTGAAGCTGAACTTAATAATGCTATTGCAAAGGCAGAGAGAGCAGAGGCTGATAAAAGAGCTGCTGAAGCCAAGGTTAAAGAACTTGCAGAAGAGGTTGAAAGATTAAAGAACGATAAAGACAAGGGCACAGAGAGAATTGCAGGTGAAACTCGTTTTGAGACTTCAATGGCAATAGCTGATAAGCTAAAAGAAAAACTTGGTGTGGAGAAGTTCGACAATATTGTAATTGCAAACGGTGAGAACTTTGCGGATGCGCTTTCTGCTACATATCTTGCTAAGGTCAAGAATGCTCCTATTTTGATAGTAAATAAGTCAAGTGCAAATGACATAAGTGCTTATGTAAAAAAGAATGCATCGGAAAATGCAAATATCTATATCATAGGAGGAGAAGATGTCGTATCAAAGCAAATTGCTGATATGATGCCAGGAAACAAACATAGACTTGAGGGTGACACAAGATTTGAAACAAATCTAGAGGTCCTTAAGGCATCTGGTGCTCATGGTGAGGATATCGCGCTTTGTAACGCATACAATTTTGCTGATGCTCTTTCGGCATCAGCAGCAGGTAAGCCTATAATGCTAGTAGGAAGCAAGCTAAGTGATGAACAGATAGCATACTTAAAAACCCATAACGGCAAGAAGTTCTATTTGATAGGTGGAAGTGATGTTGTTAGCAAAAATGTTGAAAATGCAGTATCAAAGCTTGGCAATGTTGAACGTCTAGAAGGTTCAGATAGGTTTGCTACATCAAGAGTAGTGGCTGAAAAATTCTTTGCAGGAGAACACAAAAAGGTATACTTAACATATGGTCTTAACTTTCCAGATGGCCTCTGTGCAGGTGTATTATGTGCTATTGATAACAGCCCTCTACTTTTAGTAAGTAATAGCAATTTATCTGAAGCAGCTGCGTATATATCTAAGGCAAAGGTTCAAAAGTGCTTTGTATTGGGCGGAGATGATTTGATTTCGAGCGAAGCTGCTAACAAATTACTTAAGAAATAGACTTATATTCCTAATATATAGTTAAACCCCAATACTCCACAAGTCTTAGCTGACTTTAATATGTGAAGTGTAGCACAGAGAGGGCACGAAATAAACTTCGGCCCTCTTTTGCTTTGATTTTGCGTACTTAATATATTAAAATCTCATTTACTTTGCCTTGACAAATTTGTTAAAAACTGTATACTTTGGGTATAATCCTTATCAAGAGCGGCGGAGGGAATAGGCCCTGCGATGCCCGGCAACCTATGTGCTGATAGGCACGGAAAGGTGCTACATCCTACAGATAACAGTCTGAAAGATGAGGAATGAATTGTGAGTTCAAACCTTTTCTTTTTGAGGAAAGGTTTTTTCTTTTGATAAGGTGAGGAAAGGAGCAAAAATGAGAAAGCTATTTACTTCAGAGTCAGTAACAGAAGGACATCCAGATAAAATCTGTGACCAAATTTCAGATGCGATTTTGGACGCAATTATGGAGCAAGATCCACAGGGAAGAGTTGCCTGCGAAACAACTACAACAACAGGATATGCAATGGTAATGGGTGAGATTAGCACAAACTGCTATATTGACATCCCAAAGATCGTTAGAGGTGTAATCAACGACATAGGATATAACAAGGGTGAGTATGGTTTTGATGGAAACACATGCGCAATTCTATCAGCTATCGACGAACAGTCATCAGACATCGCTATGGGTGTTGACCACGCACTTGAGTACAAGGAAGGTACTCTCAATGACCAGATTGAGCAGGTTGGTGCAGGAGACCAGGGACTTATGTTCGGATATGCTTGCAACGAGACACCAGAGCTCATGCCTATGCCAATTTCACTAGCACACAAGCTAGCGCTAAAGCTTACAGAGGTGAGAAAGAGCGGAGAGCTTTCATACCTAAGACCTGACGGAAAGAGCCAGGTTACAGTAGAGTACGATGGACATCAGGTTAAGAGAATTGATACTGTCTTGATTTCAACACAGCACGATCCTGATGTTAGCCAGGAACAGATTCACAAGGATATCATTGAGAAGGTAATCAAGGCATCAATTCCAGCAGAGCTTCTTGACGATGAGACAAAGTACTTCGTAAACCCTACAGGCAGATTCGTAATCGGCGGACCTCACGGAGATTCAGGACTTACAGGACGTAAGATTATCGTAGATACATACGGTGGATTTGCAAGACACGGTG
>ERZ773196.217-NODE-217-length-37926-cov-22.666367_pt1 | contig 37926 bp, 29 predicted proteins | sample MGYA00581009_ERZ773196 | MGnify/ENA primary metagenome ERZ773196 (study PRJEB29015, sample SAMEA2738162) | human oral metagenome | biome: human oral; feature: human-associated habitat; material: saliva | place: China | collected 2243 ... | reverse complement strand
ACTTCCCCAACACTCCCTTAAAGCTTCATCAGTGTAGATAAACCATGGGGGAACACAATGGGGGCCTCAACAACTAAACGCAACTTTCAGGCCGCACTAGCCTTAACACTACTGGCCTGCTCGGGGTTGAGTGGGTGCAGTGTGGGCCAAGAGCAAGGCGCTGCAAATGCTGGCAACAGCAAGGCCGCCGTCGCCACTGCACACACCAAGACACCAAACGCCACAGCCAAGGCTACTGGTACGTCTACTGCAACCGGCACCCCCTCAACTACCGCCAGCCCAACCGCGACCTTGTCGCCAGAGCTTGAGGCCGCCAGGAAACAAGCCCGCGACACTCAACCACCACCCAAACCAGAACTAATCACCGTCAACAGCGACGACGGCGCCATAGCCACAGCCAAATACTGGGTGCAGCTGAACTACTACATTTATGTATCCGGTAGAACCAACGAATATAAAGAACTATGCCCTGGAAATACTTACATAGCTACTAAACCTGTAGAAAAAGCGCAAGAAATTCACAACAAAGGTAGTTGGAGTAGTCCTGTCACAATAACATTCACCAATGCTTTTCGTCGTTCTGATTACAAAGATGCGATATTGGTGCAAGTTAACTTCGACCGTGAAGCTTTCACACAGTATAGCGAGGATGGAAATAGTGAATATATAGACAAGCAGTCACGATGGTCGATTGTCAGGCTTGAATACAACGGTTCACAGTGGACAGTGATAGAGGCTAGTAATCATGAAAAATAACCAATTAGTTTGCCTATTAGTTCCAACACTTGCGCTAGCACTTCCTGCGGATATACAAGGGTGGGCAGATGGCGATAATGGAAATGGAATAGTCGTTGGTGTTGGTGAGACTACGACTAGTCCTGGTGGGTTTTCGGCGGTGGCTGAGCCGGCTGGGCCGGTAGATCCTGAAGCAGCTAAACGAGCCGCTGAAGAATACGCCCAAAAATGCATAGTGCCAAAAATACTAGCAATCGCATCAATGGGCTTGATCCCAGGACCTCCCCAAGAATGCACTGCCCAAGTCAACACTGGTGCACCCCTGGCTGCTGGCCCTACCACGGTCAGTAATGAACAAGTCGCCCGCCTCATCCCACACGGCTCCGGGATTAATCGTTACCCCAGCGGTGAGGTTTTCGTTATTTTCAAGCAGCCCATGATGGTGTGGACCAGCTCAGATAAACAAACCTTCAACATCACTTTGTTGGGCACATCCATTGAGGTTGAGGCTACACCTGTGTCTTTTAACTGGGACTGGGGAGACGGACAAACCCTCGACACCACTGATCCGGGCACACCCTACCCTAACTACAGCGTCAGCCACCCCTACGAAGTAACCGGCAACGGATACGTAATCAAACTACGTACCTCCTGGAGCGCTAGGTGGCGTATAGCAGGCCAAACCCAATGGCACCAAGTCAACGGAACAGTCACCACCACCGAAACCTCGTCACCATTCAACCTCTACTTCGCCGACTCCTACGGCACCACGCCATAAGGGACTCTTAGTTTCCGGTTCATAAGTTCCGGTCATAAGAAATTCTCACGCCACCACGCCGCAGGAAAAGTGATTTTCGAGGCGAGCCAACCACTGGTTTAGTTTCAACACATCACCACCCCATAGAGGAAGTGAAGGTTCAAGTGCGCTGAAATAGGTCTAGACATAGCAGCTACGCAATGTCCATAACCGGGCAAGGCTTAAAGCTCGGCCAGGTTTGAAGCTATACCAGTCCTAAAGCTAGACAAGCCCTGAAGCTAGACCAGCACTGAAGCTAAGCCAAGCCCGGGATCAGGTCATCCGCCAGGCAGGGTCACGTCCTACCTAAGCATCTGCATAAGTTTGTATAGGTCTTTGACCTAGCTCGGAGTTTGGCCCTCACAAATACTGACAAATCGTCCGTTCCCTATAAAACCCCATGGAATTTTTATAGGGAACGGACGATTTTGCCTGTGTTTGTCTGTAGTTGCTGGAGTTACTGGCGGCCGGAGTAGTTGGGGGCCTCAACTACCATCTGCACGTCGTGCGGGTGGCTTTCCTTCAGACCAGCAGAGGTGATGCGCACAAACTGGCCGTTAGCCTTAAGCTCACCGATAGTGCGGGCACCCAGGTAGAACATGGACTGGTGCAGACCACCGATCAGCTGGTAAACCACAGAGGCTAGTGAACCAGAGAAGGGCACCTGACCCTCAATGCCTTCAGGAACAATCTTGTCATCACCGCTGACATCAGCCTGGAAATAGCGGTCCTTAGAGTAGGACTTGCGGCCACGCGAGCTCATGGCACCCAGTGAGCCCATGCCACGGTAGCGCTTCCACTGCTTACCGTTAACGAACACCAGGTCACCAGGAGACTCGGTGCAGCCAGCCAGCAGGGAGCCAACCATTACAGTGTCAGCACCAGCCACAATGGCCTTAGCAATGTCGCCAGAATACTGCAGACCGCCGTCGGCAATTAGCGGCACACCAGCAGCCTTACAGGCCTTAGCAGCCTCATATACGGCGGTTACCTGCGGCACACCCACGCCGGCCACCACACGGGTGGTGCAGATGGAGCCCGGGCCCACACCCACCTTAACCGCGTCCGCGCCAGCGTCAATAAGGGCCTGAGCACCCTCAGCAGTAGCCACGTTACCGCCGATAACGTCGATGCCGTGGAACTGCGGGTCGTTCTTGAGGCGAGTGATCATGTCGCAAGCCAGCTTGGCGCCACCGTTAGCGGTGTCAACCACCAGCACATCCACACCGGCGTCAGCCAGCGCCACGGCGCGCTCCCAAGTGTCACCCCAGTAGCCCAGGGCGGCACCCACCATCAGACGCCCAGAAGCATCCTTGGTGGCGTGGGGGTACTGTTCAGTCTTAACGAAGTCCTTGACGGTGATCAGACCAGTTAGACGGTCATCGTCGTCAACAATCGGCAGCTTTTCAATACGGTTGTCAGCCAGCAGGGTCTTGGCTTCTTCGCGAGAGATACCTACATAACCGGTGATTAGCTTTTCACGCGGGGTCATACAGTCAGAAACGCTTAGTTCTTCCCAGCGCTCGGCGGGGACAAAACGCAGGTCACGGTTGGTGATAATACCTAGCAGGCGCCCCTGAGCACCCACAACGGGCAGACCCGAAACCTTGTACTGACCGCATAGCTTGTCTAGTTCAGCGATGGTGGCATCCGGGCCAACAGTTACCGGATCCGAAACCATACCTGATTCACTACGCTTTACGCGTCGCACCTGCTGGGCCTGATCCTCAATGGATAGGTTGCGGTGCAAAATACCAATACCGCCCTGCCGAGCCATGGCAATGGCCATATCGGCTTCAGTTACGGTGTCCATGGCCGCTGAAATTAGCGGAATGTGTAGGGAAATGTTACGTGTCAACCGAGCGGTAGTGTCCACTTCGGAGGGGACGACGTCGGTCAGCCTAGGCAGTAGGAGGACGTCGTCATAGGTTAGACCAGTGGGGGCAAAGATGTCGCTATTGGTGATGGACTCGTTCACCTTTCTAAGGTTATGCCTTTGAGGTTAAGGTTCCAAGGTCTCACAAAGGTGGCTTTTTCCACCTTATAAAGCTGCGGTTTTTATCCTTCGGTTTAGCGGGCACCTCACCCCCGGTTTAGCGAGCACCCCACCCTCGGTTTTGTGGGCGCCTGCCCCTTGGTTTTGCGGGCATCCTACCCCCGGTTTAGCGAGCACCCCACCAGCGCTTTTAGCTGCCAGCTCAGGTCTTAGCGCTCACTCTGACACTTGCCGTCTGACGTGCACAAATAGCTTCCGCACAAACAAAACGACCCGCCCCTACCGGGACGGGCCGCACAAGCTGGGAAGGTTACTTGGTAACCACAGCTAGGATGTCGCGAGCGGAGAGGATTAGGTACTCTTCGCCGTCGTACTTGACCTCGGTGCCGCCGTACTTGGAGTAGATGACCAGGTCACCCTCAGCGACGTCCACCGGAACGCGCTTGCCATTGTCGTCAATGCGGCCGGGGCCTACTGCCACAACCTTGCCCTCCTGGGGCTTTTCCTTGGCGGTGTCGGGCAGGACTAGACCGAAAGAGGTGGTCTGCTCGGCCTCGACGGTCTGGATGACCACGCGGTCTTCGAGCGGCTTGATGGAGACGGACATAACGACTCCTCCTTTACGCATAGTATGCCCAGCAGCCTGTTGCACCTCTGCCGTCGCGGGGGTCAGCGGCACAGCACGCCGGAGGGCATGTGGAACATGCCTTAACGATGAATAACTTACGACGCAGTTAGCACTCAGTCAACGCGAGTGCCAAAATCTGCCTGAACTTTCGCCCACGGTGGAGTTACGGTGGAGTTAGGGTGGAGTTTGCGCGAGCCACCTATGGCATTATCTAGGCATGGACGCTACCACCTTCGCACCGCTGTTGACCCCTGAAGGCTGGCAGCTCCTAGCCAACCTTCCCGATTACCAGCCTGATCAGGCATTGAAAGTGGCCGTGGCACTGCGCAAGCAGGGTTACTCTCCCGAGCTGATTGCAGCCGCCCTAACTCAGCAGCGTTTGCGAGACAAGGCCCAGGCCAAGTTTGGTCCCTACGCCCAGCGTATGCTGTTTACTCCCGACGGCGTGGAGCAGGCTAGTCGTTTGCAGGTAGCCGCGCTGCACGCACAGCGCTTCGTTAAGGCCGGTGCTAGGCATGTGGCCGACATGGGTTGCGGGATTGGCTCTGACACCCTGGCCCTGGCTGAGCTGGGCTTGCAGGTCAGTGCCGTCGAGCTGGATGAGGCTACCGCCGCCCTGGCTACAGTAAACCTAATGCCCTATGAGCAGGTGCAGGTAATTAATGCCGACGCCACCAGCTTGGATTTAGCCCAGCTGGGGGTGGATGCAATTTTTGCTGACCCAGCTCGGCGCGCTAACGGGCGGCGCATTAGTGACCCTGAGGCTTGGTCGCCGGCGCTGAGCACGGTGCTTTCTTGGCGCCAACAAGTACCTAACTTGGGCGTTAAGGTGGCTCCCGGTATTGATTATGCGGCTTTGCCTAGTGATGCTCACGTGCAGTGGATTAGTGATCACGGCACGGTTATTGAGGCCGGTATTTGGTGTGGTGATTTGGCACTGGAAGGTAGCGGCCGTAGCGCTTTAGTTATTGACGACGACGGCGCCCACCGCCTGCTAGATAAGGAAAATAGCCCTTCCATTGCCCCAGCCCAGCTTGGAGCTGCACCTGAATTGGGTGAGTATCTATTTGAGCCTGATGGGGCGGCGATTCGCGCAGGTTTAGTAGCTAAAGTTGCCGAACAATTAACAGCTGCCCCAATAGCCCCACAATTAGCTTATTTAACAGGTAATTGTGTATTGCCTAACGATTTAATTCCATTTGTAAGGGCCTGGAAGATTGTGCAGACTTTACCCACTAAACCCTCGGCATTGAAGGCCTGGGCCAAGCGCGCTGACATCGGCGCACTAGAGATCCACAAGCGCGGGATCGACGTTGAACCTGAGGCTTTACGCAAGCGCTTGCACCTGCAAGGCACTAAGCAAGCGACAATAGTATTAACTCGCCAAGGCAATAAGGGACGTGGCAAAGCTATCGCTTTATTGGTTGAGCCAACAAACTGACTTAAATGTCTGAGCTTATATTCATAATTGACTGCGTAATCAAATTGAGTCACCACTTCCAGGTTACTCTCAGTTAAATCCCAGGTTGCTTAGTTAAGGTCTTTACCTAGCGGTCAGCATGCGCACACCCAATATAAATAGTTGAACATCTCAAGCCACACGCAAGTTGTGTAACTCTCAGTTCAAGGTTTTAAACCGTGAATAATTGAGTTAAATATACGATTTTGTGTTGATTGCGGTGATTTTGGTTATTTATATTCCTTATGCAGTTGACTCTCCCCCTTAGAGATAGTTAGCCTCAAAACTATCCCCAACTCGAATCTGTCGAAGGTAAACATCATGAGCGATATTTCTCGCCGCGCAACCCTTAAGGGGGCAGCTTGGAGCGCCCCCGTGCTCGTTATTGGCGCGCAGGCTAGTGCCGCCACCACCTCCCGCGTAGTTGAGCCCAAGCTATGGTGGAACAACACCTACGCCTCCACTCAGTGCCACCAGTACGCTGACAACCCGCGCAGCTACTCCTTCCTGATCGGTAACAGCCTGCAGTACGGCAACCGCGCCTCGGGCAACAAGAACGACTACGGTTTCCGTATTGCCAACGTTAAGTGGCAAAACCCCAACGGCAAGATCTACCCCACCGAGACCACCGCTCTCGCCGGTAACGCCGCTGACAACCCCGGCCCGCGTCGTCAGACCAGTGGCATGGGTAAGCCTGCCTACATTACCGAGGTAGCCAGCATCGACTGGATCCACAAGAACTACATCGTAAAGTTCGACACCATCGAGCACTCTGGTCTGGCCGGTAGGAATACCTACTACCAGGACAGGGCTTGGTATGACTGGGCCGGTAACGAGAACAAGGCTGCCGTAACCCAGCGCATCAGCACCACCAACGGCTGGCCGCTGCCCACCGCAGTAAACGTTAACTCTCTGCCTGCTGATGTTGTGGCTGACGCTTACGAAAAGATCCGCTCCATGGGCTTTGAGCACCCCGAGAACTTCGTGCCTTACCGCAGCGTTTACCGCGGTAACTTCTACTTCAACGCTAAGGGCACCATCGGCGGTACTCAGCCGGAAGACAATGTAGCTGTAGCCCAGTACATCGACTCTCACTCTGAGACCCGTACTATCAAGAACGGTATTTCCACCATTACCGGTATCCCGCGTGTGTGGACCTACTACTTCACCCAGAACGACCCGTCCCTGCCGGCTGGCAAGAGCTACTACTGGACCAGCGCCATGTGGCCCTTCGGTGCCAACGGCTGGAAGGAAAGCTACCCGATTCCGGACGACTGGAAGTAATCTGCTCGAAGTATCTAGGCAGTTACTAGCGTCTATTTGAAATAGCAGCTGCTAAACACAGTGTGGTCCCTGCGCGCAGCGCAGGGACCACACTAGTTTTTGTAGACAATTGTTAAACAGGAAACAAAGGCCTCGCATACACAGGAAAACAAAAGCTACGCATACAAACGTGGGGGGCGCGACCTTTTGGCCGCGCCCCCCACACTAGTTTTAGCGTTTACTCCAGTTCAAAAGCACCGGTGTAAAGCTGGTAGTAGACCCCGCGTTTAGCCAGCAATTCATCGTGACTACCGCGTTCAATAATGCGCCCGTGGTCTAGCACCATAATCGCATCAGAGTTACGCACAGTGGATAGGCGGTGCGCAATTACGAATACGGTGCGGCCTTTCATCAGGTTATCCATACCGGCCTGCACTAAAGCTTCAGTGCGGGTGTCAATGGAGCTGGTGGCCTCATCCAAGATCATGGCGGGCGGATCAGCCACTGCCGCGCGGGCAATAGAGATCAGCTGCGCCTGGCCTTGAGACAGGTTAGCGGCGTTACCGGTCAGCATGGTGTCGTAGCCCTGGGGTAAACGCCGGATAAAGGAGTCTGCGTTAGCCAGCTTAGCTGCCGCAATACATTCCTCATCGGTGGCGTCTAAGCGCCCATAGCGGATGTTGTCCATCACCGTGCCGGTAAACAGCTTCACGTCCTGCAATACCACGCCTAGTGAACGGCGCAGGTCAGACTTGTGAATTTTGTTGATATTGATGCCGTCATAGCGGATCTTGCCGTCATCAATGTCGTAGAAACGGTTGATTAGGTTGGTGATAGTGGTTTTACCGGCGCCGGTAGCCCCCACAAAAGCAATCTTTTGCCCCGGCTTAGCCCACAGGGAGATGTCGTGGAGGATTTCTTTCTTACCGTCATAAGAGAAATCCACGTGCTCCATCACAATTTCGCCGCGCAGCGGCGTGTAGGTAACCGTGCCTTCAGTCTGGTGGGGGTGACGCCAAGCCCAGTGCCCGGTGCGCTCCTGGGTGGGGGTTACCTCACCGTTAGCATCCACCTTGGCCCGCACTAGGCCCACATAGCCCTCGTCAGCTTCAGGTTCCTGCTCGATTAGCGCAAACACGCGCCCGGCCCCGGCCATACCCAAGGCAATCATGGGCACCTGCATGGACATCTGCCCAATGGTTTGCGACAGGTTACGCACCATACCCAGGAAGGAAACCACCACGCCCACGCTGACCACGTTAATCCCGGTCAAGGTCAGGTTAGGTAGTTCCTCCAAGATTAGGATGCCGCCAATAATGGCAATAACCACGTACATAATGTTGCCGATATTGCCCAGGGCTGGCATTAGTACGTTACCGAAACGGTTAGCTTTCTGGGAGTTTTCAAACAGTTCGCGGTTGTACTTTAGGAATTCTTCCTTAGCGGCCTGCTCGTGGTTGAAGACCTGGACTACCTTCTGGCCGTCCATCATTTCTTCAATGAAGCCTTCTTCATCGGCCAGTGAGCGCTGCTGTTTAACCATGAACTTGGCGGATTTACCACCCAGGTCGCGGGTTATAAACATCATCAGGCCAGCAATCAAGAACACCACTAGGGCCAGCCACACCGAGTAGTACAGCATGGTTAGCACCAGCACCACCAGGGTTAGCCCGCACTGCAGCAGGGTTGGTAGTGACTGGCCAATGAGCTGACGGATTGCGTCAGTGTCGTTGGTGTAGGTAGACATGACGGCGCCGTGCGGGTGGGTGTCAAAAAACCGCAGTGGCAGGGTCTCCATACGCGCAAACATGTCGTCACGCATGTGTTTTAAGGTGCCCTGGGTGACGATAGCCATCATGCGGGTGGAGATGTAAGCAGCCAGCACACCGGCCGCAAAAATGGCTCCCATCAGGCCCACTAGCTGCACCAGTTTATCTTGCACTGGCGCCATAGAGCCGGCCGCTAGCCCCGGGGTAACCACGTTATCGATGATTTGCTGCATGAAGATCGCACCCACTGCGCTGGCGATAGCCGCCACCACAATGCAGAGCGCTGAAACTATCAGGCGCAGCCAGTAATACTTAAATACGTAGCGCAGCAGCCGCCCGAAGGGGTGGTCGATTGACTCCAGTTTCGGCTCGCCAGCTTCTTTATCAGCTGCTTTGTCCTCGGGTTCTCCCGACGCCTTATTCTCTGCCTGGTCATCCGCCTTATCCCCCGCCTTAGCTTCACGCTCTGGCTGGTTGGCAATGGCCTGGGCTCGAGGTGATTGGCTCTGCTCAGCCAGTTCCTGTTCCATCTGCTTGGCGCCCGGTTCTAGTTCCTGCTGGTCACTCATATCAGGCCACCTCGCTTACACTGGCAGAGTTCTGGGAGTCATAGATTTCACGGTATTCGCCGCCCAAAGCCATCAGCTCCTCGTGCGTGCCGCGTTCTTTAATGCGCCCATCATCTAGCACCACAATCTGGTCAGCGTGCTCAACTGAGGACAGACGCTGAGCAATGATAATCGTGGTGGTATCAGGGATTTCGCTTTCAAAAGCGCGCCTGATTAGGGCGTCGGTTTTGGTGTCGACGGCGGAGGTGGAGTCATCCAAAATCAAAATCTTGGGTTTCTTCAGTAACGCCCGCGCAATACACAGACGCTGCTTTTGACCACCAGAAACGTTGGTGCCCCCGCGTTCAATCTTGTAGTCGTAGCCTCCCGGTAGCTGGCGCACGAACTCGTCGGCTTGGGCCAGTTTGGCGGCGTGGATCACCTGCTCGTCGGTGGCCTGTGGGTTACCCCAGCGTAGGTTTTCGGCAATGGTCCCAGAGAACAGCACGTTTTTTTGCAGCACGACGGCGACGGCGTCGCGTAGCGTCTCTAGGTCATAGTCGCGTACGTCCACGCCCCCTACCTGCACTACGCCATCGTTGACATCGTATAGACGCGAGATCAGCTGGATCAGGGAGGTCTTAGACGAACCAGTGCCACCCACGATTCCCAGGGTGGAGCCGGAAGGAATGGTCAGGTTGATGTCGCTGAGGGCATTAGCTTCGGCGTCGTCACTGTAACGGAAGGAGACGTGTTCAAAGCTGACGCTACCGTCAGTAACTTCCTTAACCCCACGCTTAGGCGAGGTCAGAGTGGGCTTGTGCTTGAGCACCTCAGCGATACGGTGGGCAGACTCGGCAGCCATGGTGGTCATCACGAAGATGAAAGCCAGCATCATCATTTGGCTCAGAATCTGAATACCGTAGGTGATCAGCGCGGTTAAACCACCCTTAGTTAGGCTGGTGGCGCCGGAGCTGACAATCATGGAGGCACCCAGGTAATCCACCAGCATGATGGCGGCGAAAATGAAGAACATCATCACCGGGCCGTTAAGAGCCAATACGATTTCAGCGTGGGTGAAGTCTTTACGCACATCCTGCGAGGCACGGTTGAACTTCTTGGTTTCGTACTCCTCAGTGACAAAAGACTTAACCACGCGGATAGCCGCAATGTTTTCCTGCACCGAGTTGTTTAGCGCGTCGTACTTTTTGAAGATGCGCCTAAACAGCGGGAATACATAACGCACAATCCCGAACAGGATAGCCGCCAAGAAAGGCACCATGATCAGGAAAATCAGTGCCATATCCGAGTTAATACGCCAGGCCATAACCACCGAGAAAATAATCATCAGCGGCACGCGCACGGCGATACGGATCAGCATTCCAAAGGCGTTTTGCACGTTAGTTACGTCCGTGGTCATACGGGTGACCAGGGAGGAAGTGGAGAACTTGTCGATATCGGCAAAGGAAAATTCCTGCACCTTAAAGAACATGTCCTGACGCAGATTTCGCGACAGACCGGTGGCGGCTGTGGCCGCAAAACGCGCTGAAAGAATACCGCAAGCCAGGGAGGCTGTTGCCAAGGCCACCAAAATCAGGCCCAGGTGTACTACCGGGCCTAGGCTATGGCCGTCCAGCTTATCCACCAAACTGACCATGATCAGCGGAATTAAACATTCAAAAATGACTTCGCCGATAATAAATAGCGGCGTGAGGATCGATGCGCCCCAATATCGGCGCAAACTACGCAGCAGCGTGAATATTGTGCTCATTAAATTCCTTGCTAGAAAGTAACAAACACATGCTACGCGCCGCACCGGTGGCCTCTCTAGCAACTAGGCCACCGGCTTATAGTGAAATTAGTTTAGTTTTGTACTATCGGGCCAGCCTGCAAACAAAAGGGCGGCTGCAACCCGTTTAAGGTTTCAACCGCCCGGTCAGCGTGAGTACTAAGCCAGCGCGCTCACTAAGCCAACGCAGCCACTAGGGCATAACGGTTTGCGACAGGCTCATGCCCGAGTCGGGGGCAAAGTCCAATGACGACGGCGCCACCCCAGCCCGCACCAGGGCGCTCCCCATGGCGGCAATCTGAGCCCCGTTATCCGTGCAGTAACGTAGCGGGGGCAGGCGCAGGGTAATACCGGCAGCCGCGCAGCGCTCAGCGGCTAGGGCGCGTAGATGCGAGTTAGCGGAAAAACCGCCGCCCACCACCAGGGTGTCGCAATCAGTGTCCAGACAGGCCTGCACCGCTTTGGCGGTCAGCGAGTCATTAACCGCCTCAGAGAAAGAAGCACAAATATCGGCGGACGGAATGGGCTGGTCCTGAGCGCGCAGGCTCTCCACATAGCGGGCCACCGCAGTCTTTAGGCCAGAGAAGGAGAAGTCATAGCGGTGACGTTCCTTGTCTTTAGCAGCAGACAGACCACGCGGGAAGCGGATCTTAGTTGGGTCACCGGTTTGGCTGAGCCTATCCACATGCGGACCACCCGGGTAAGGCAGCCCCAACAGGCGCCCCACCTTATCGAAGGCCTCCCCGGCGGCGTCGTCGAGAGTGCCACCCAGCTCACGCACATCGGTAGCAATATTGTTAATAGCCAGAATGTTTGAGTGACCGCCGGAGACAATCAAACCCACAAAACGTTGCGGAAAGGGGCCGTCAACTAGCTCGTCCACAGCCAGGTGACCAATTACGTGGTTAACCCCGTAAATGGGTTTATCTAGCGCCACCGCTAGAGCCTTGGCCGCGCTAATACCCACAGTTAGCGAGCCAATCAGGCCCGGACCTGCGCTAACAGCAATGGCATCAACATCATGTAGATCAACGCCCGCCTTATCTAAGGCCGCGTTAAGGGTAGGAACAAAAGACTCTAAATGCGCGCGCGAGGCAATTTCGGGGATGATGCCCCCATAACGCGCATATTTATCCATGGAAGTGGCGGTTACATCCCCCAGCAACTCACGGCCTCGTACCAGGGCTACACCGGTCTCATCGCAGGTGGATTCCACACCTAGAACCAAAGGATCGCTCACCCTTCTAGTCTAGTCCCCTGGCGCTAATACCAAAAACGGTTCCCGGCCTACTTGCGTAGTACCGGGAACCGGTGGCCGTCTCAAATGAGACGAATAGTGGCGTTAAGCCAAACTCAGTGGACGCGTACGCCCTTGAAACGGGCCTTACCCATGTCGCGGTTGAGCTGGCTGATCACGTCGATCGGCACGCTCTTGGGGCACACAGCGGCGCATTCACCAATGTTGGTGCAGCCACCGAAGCCCTCCGCATCATGCTGGTTGAGCATGTTGATCACGCGGATGTAGCGCTCAGGCTGCCCCTGAGGCAGTAGACCCAGGTGAGTGATCTTAGCGGCAGTGAACAGCATGGCCGAGGCGTTGGGGCAAGCAGCCACGCAAGCACCACAACCGATGCAGGCGGCAGCCTCGAAGGCACGGTCAGCCTTGGGCTTTTCGACGGGCACGGAGTGTGCCTCCGGGGCCGCACCGGTGTTGACCGAGATGTAACCACCGGCCTGGACGATACGGTCCAGGGCGGAACGGTCCACAATCAGGTCCTTGAGTACCGGGAAACCGGTTGCACGCCAAGGCTCAATGGTGATGGTGTCACCGTCAGAGAACGAGGGGTCCTCAGCGATGTGACGCATGTGTAGCTGGCAGGTGGTCGAACGGATCGGGCCGTGAGCCATACCGTTGATTACCAGGCCACACTGGCCACAAATACCTTCACGGCAGTCAGAGTCGAAGGCTACCGGCTCCTTGCCCTCCTTGAATAGACGCTCGTTAAGCACGTCTAGCATTTCAAGGAAGCTCATGTGCTCCTCGATGCCGCTTAGCGAGTACTCTTCAAAGTGACCGGCGGTGTCCTTGTTCTTTTGACGCCAGATCTTCAGCTTGATGTTCACTTGTAGCTCCGCTGCTTCAGTTCAATGTCGTTGTAAACAAGGGGTTCCTTGTGCAGGATCGGGGGCTGGTTTTCACCAGTCCATTCCCAGGCACCCACGTAGAGGAACTCGTCGTCATGACGCAGGGCCTCACCCTCGGGGGTCTGAGATTCTGCACGGAAGTGGCCACCACAGGATTCGCGCCGGTGCAGAGCGTCAATACACATCAGCTCAGCTAGCTCGAAGAAGTCCAGTAGGCGTCCAGCCTTCTCTAGGGACTGGTTGAGTTCCATCTTTTCACCCGTGATGCGGGCGTCCTTCCAGAACTCTTCCTTCAGCGCGCGAATCTGCTTTACAGCCTTCTTCAGGCCGTCTTCGCGACGCTCCATACCGCAGTACTCCCACATAATGCGGCCCAGGGCCATGTGGAAGTCATCCACCGAGCGGCTACCGTCCAAAGCCATCAGACGGTCAACTCGGTCCTCAACGTCCTTGCGTGCCTGAGCAATCTCAGGAGCGTTGGGGTCTACCTTGCCTTCACGCAGCATGTCAGCCAGGTAGTTGTTGATGGTGTCAGGCAGAACGAAGTAACCATCAGCCAGACCCTGCATCAGGGCGGAGGCACCCAGGCGGTTAGCGCCGTGGTCGGAGAAGTTAGCTTCACCAGCCACAAACAGACCCGGGATGGAGGACTCTAGGTCGTAGTCAACCCACAGACCACCCATGGTGTAGTGGACGGCAGGGTAAATACGCATCGGGACTTCGTAGGGGTCGTCACCGGTGATGCGCTCGTACATTTCAAACAGGTTGCCGTACTTAGCAGAAACGGCTTCCTTGCCTAGACGCCCGATAGCCTCGGAGAAGTCCAGGTAGACACCACGACGCATGGTGCGCTCGTTGCCATCGGGGTCGGTTTCCTTAATGGCAGGTCCAACGCCACGGCCTTCGTCACACATGTTCTTTGCCTGACGTGAGGCGATGTCACGGGGCACCAGGTTACCGAAGGCGGGGTAGATACGTTCGAGGTAGTAGTCGCGGTCTTCCTCAGGAATCTGACGCGGGTCCTTCTCGCAGTCTTCAGCCTTCTTGGGTACCCAGATGCGTCCGTCGTTACGTAGCGACTCACTCATCAGGGTCAGCTTGGACTGGAAGTCACCGGACTGCGGAATGCAGGTGGGGTGAATCTGGGTGTAGCAGGGGTTAGCAAAGTAGGCGCCCTTGCGGTGAGCACGCCAGATCGCGGTACCGTTGCAGCCCATAGCGTTGGTGGACAGGAAGAATACGTTGCCGTAACCACCGGTGGCTAGCACGACGGCGTCGGCCAGGTGGGTCTCGATCTCGCCGCTGATCATGTCACGGGTGACAATGCCGCGAGCCTTGCCGTCAACCACGATTAGTTCAACCATCTCGTGACGGCGGAACTCCTTAACCGTGCCGGCGCGCACCTGACGCTCTAGAGCCTGGTAGGCGCCGATCAGCAGCTGCTGACCGGTCTGACCACGAGCATAGAAGGTACGCGATACCTGCACACCACCGAAGGAACGGTTGTCTAGCAGACCGCCGTATTCGCGGGCGAAGGGCACACCCTGAGCCACACACTGGTCGATGATGTTGGCGCTGACCTCAGCCAGACGGTAAACGTTGTCTTCACGAGCGCGGTAGTCGCCACCCTTTACGGTGTCGTAGAACAGGCGGTAAACCGAGTCGTTGTCGTTGCGGTAGTTCTTAGCAGCGTTGATACCACCCTGGGCCGCAATGGAGTGGGCGCGACGGGCAGAGTCCTGGTAGAAGAACACCTTGACGTTGTAGCCCTGCTCGCCCAGGGAGGCAGCAGCAGCGCCACCGGCCAGGCCGGAGCCAACTACAATCACGTCAAGCTTACGGCGGTTAGCCGGGTTAACTAGCTTGGCTAGGAATTTACGCTGTTCCCAACGCTTTTCGATCGGAACATCATGCGGGGCCTTGGTGTCGGCGATGTCCTCGCCAACCCGGTACAGGCCATCGATAACTTTACTCATTTATCTTCACGCTCTCTCAGTGTCCAGCGACTGCGCCGTGCAGTGCAGTCCACGAACCAGCAGCAGGCACGTCTACCCAACCAAACAGGATGGCGGTAGGTACGGCCATAAAGGCTACGAACAGGGCCAGGGCAACCAGCGTAGCGATGATGCGCACGCCAGGAATTACAGAACCACGGATAGCACCCAGGGTCTGTAGGGCGGACCAAACACCGTGCCAAGCGTGCAGCGCCAGCGCAGCTAGGGCGATGAAGTAGATGGCGTAGGTCCAGGGGGCATCGTGGAAGCCAAGGTACATGTTCTTGTAGGCGTCACCGTGCACGTAGTGACCACCAGGGGTGGCGTTCAGCGTGGTGAACTGCAGGATGTGCCACACAATGAACAGAATCAGGATCACGCCACCCCAACGCATGGTGCGGTTTGCGTAGCGTGAAGCTGCATACTCTGCGTGAGCCTTCTTAACTGCGTACTTCTGGTTACCGCGAGCCTTGTTGTTGCGGTGCCATAGGTGGAAGGCGGCGCCGGCGTGCCCAATGATGCAGGCGATCATAAGCGCACGCAAAATCCATAGCAGACCCTCACGAGGCAGGATCGGCATGAACATGGTACGCAGGTGAGCGGCATAGCCGTTGTAGACGTCCTCACCCTCAAAGTACTTGAGGTTGCCGTAGGCGTGGAATAGAACAAAGAAGAGGAAGAACAGACCGCTGTACGCCATGATCCGCTTCATCGCGACGGTCGTACGTCCAGCAGTCTGCCTCTTGGGAGAAACATTTGATTTGGCCACGTCACAAGGCTATCTAGCATTAACGTGGCTTAAGTCCTAAGTGACCCAAAAAGTGCTTAACGCTCCCCCACTAGGGAGCTATTTGCGCTGATATAACGCGGTTTAGTGGGGGTCATGCAAATGCTTGCACAAGTATCAGCGACCACTGAGAACCAAACCACTAGGCCTTTATTAGGGCACACGTTATTTACTAAATAAACTTGCTGCCTTTTTATAAGGGTTTAACCGGTCTAAAAAGTGTCTAGCTACCTGCCGGCCCCACTTTGGGTGCGGCTAGTTTTTTGCGCATCACGACGGCGTCCTCACGCGGGTGGGTGTAGTAGGCGCGACGTTTAGCTATGGCTTTAAACCCAGCCTCTTTGTATAGGGCGATGGCGCCGTCGTTAGAAGCCCGCACCTCCAGCAGCACCGCTTCACACTCACGCTCAGCGGCGGCGTCGAGCAAAGCATTAAGCAAAGCCCGCCCCACCCCCTGGCGGCGAAAGTGGGGCAAGGTGGCGATAGTCAGCACGTCAGCACTATCGCCCAGCCACACCCCGGCGTAACCAGCCATAGCGGCGTCGACCTCGGCTACCACATAAATGCGGTCGTCAAGAGACTTCATCGCGTCTAGTTCGCTGGCCAGCAACTGAGGACTCCAAGCCTCGGCCGAAAAAAGCTGACGCTCAGCTTGGGCCACCCAGCTCAGGTCGGCTTTACGCATTGCGCGCAGACGCAAAGTGGGCATCAAATAACTCGCTTAGGAGCCTTTGGCATCTGCACGTCAGCGTGACGCAGGTACAGCGGCTCGGTGGGTTGGTCAATCCCTTGCTGGTGGCGGCGCCAGGCGATACGTGCCAGCTGCTCTAGGATCGGGTCTTGGCTGTCAACTTCGGTGCCGGTCAGCTGCTGCGGATATAGGGCCACACCAGAGCCGGTTACGTAGTCAACTTCGCCCAGCTCCATGGCCGCTGCGGGGCTTAGCACGTGCAGCTGACCTAGGCGTTCGACGTCGTCGGCACCCTTCACCTGATAGCGGGCGGCATAAACTTCCTTGCGGCGCGCATCATTAGCAACCAGCAGGCACTTACCCTGCCCCGCCTGGCCAAGACGGTCAAAAGCAGCCCGAGCACGCGCATCCAAAGAGCTAACCCCCCACAGAGGCAGGTTGTGCACGCGCGCAAAAGTCCGCGCTGTCACCAGACCGGCACGCAACCCAGTGAAGGGAGCCGGGCCGGTAGCCACGGCAATGGCGTCTACCGCCTCGCCCGCCAAAACCTGGCTAAGCATGGGGGCTAAAGATTCGGCGTGGTGGCGCGCGTCAGTACCCACCTGCTGACGCACGGTGGTAGCGACGCCGTCGCTAAGCTCAATTAATGCCAAAGCGGACGCTAAAGAGGAATCGATGGAGACAATACGCACGGCTTAAGCCTATTCCTTTTCGGTTTTAGTTTTCTCAATAGCAGCTGCCGTTTGCGAAGCCGGCACTGCCGTAGCTGAGTGCACCGACACCTGCGGGCGAGCCCTGCCCTTAGCTGGAGTTTCAATCACTGCCTTACGCAGCTTACGTTTACTAGAGCCGCCCTGAGTCTCCAGGTCCCGGTATTTACTAGTGTGTTTATCCAGGACAGCCAAGCCAATTAAACCCAGGCAAGCCAGTACCACCATGGTCCAAAGCACCCAGCTAGACCAGGCAGAACCATTTTCATCAGCAGATGCAGTGGGTGAACCAGAGTGCCTAACATCACGTATAGAAATATAGGCCGAAACCGAGATTGAACCACGCTGCAATTTACTGGCTTTAGCTCCCAGCGGGCGCAGCTGACCGTCCTCCAGCTGATACCAGGCCGTATCTTGAGCTTCATAAACCGGGTATTGGCCTGTGCCCAGGCTTGCAAGTGAGCGCGCCAAGGCCGCGTCAGCTATCTGCACTGCCGTGGTTTTAGCGTCGGTAGCGTTTATTAGCAGCACAAATTTGAGCTCACCACCCAGACGCACCAGCGTGTACCACTGCTCCGGACTGCGCACCACCTGCACAGAGCCATTATCAGAACGCGAAACATTCCACACATGCGCAGGCGTAGTGAATTCCGCCTGAGTGCGTTGGGTGGCACTAAGAGCATTATTGGAGCTCGATTTAAGCCACTGTTCCAGATAGTTCTGGTCCACCTGGGCTCGCGCCGAGCCTCCCAGCGCCAACAAAACTAGCGCCACCAGCGCCAAGCCTGCCGCCAGCAAAGATCCTGACCAAGAGCCTGACCAAGAACCCGGCAAGGCTCGCGACAAAAAGCCTGGCAACGCACTTGGCGAAGAACCCGGCGATTTTGCCGCGAGCGCGAGTGAACTGAGCTGCCTGTGGCTAGCCTGCCAGTTCATGGCTTAGAGCTGGTTGAGCGCTTTTTCCCAGCGCGGACCGTAGCCGGTAAGGGTGATGGTGCGGGCGCCGTCGTCGACGCCGCCCAGGTCAGTGATGCCGCTAGCATCGGCACCTGCCAGTCCCCCCTGCGGACGTTCCACCTTGATTTCTAGGCGATTGTCGCTGATGCCTTCTACCATGCCCTCGCCCCATTCAACCAGGGTGATGGATTCTTCCAGGGAGGAATCCAGGTCCAGGGTTTCGAGGTCTTCGAGGCTGGTGAGGCGGTAGGCGTCTACGTGCACCAGGTCCGGGCCGCCGGCCAGGGAGGGGTGCACGCGCGCCACGATGAAAGTGGGTGAAGATACGCGCCCACGTACGTTTAAGGCTGAGCCGATGCCTTGAGCCAGAGTGGTTTTACCGGCACCTAGCTCGCCTGAAAGCATCACCAGGTCTCCGGCTTGCAGCAACGGGGCTAGCCGGGCGCCGAATTCCCTTGTGGAATCGGCATCCATGGTGTGGGTGACGTATGTGCTCATTGGGGAATCTCCGCTAATTTGTAGGAGCCTTGGGAAACGTAGTAGCGCGGTAGGTGGGCGCCGCGTAGCTGAGTGACCACCTCATAGGAGATGGTGCCGCAGGCGGTAGCCCAGTCTTCAGCGGTGGGGATGGCCGGGTTAGCCGGGCCGTTTAAGGGGGCGGGATCGCCGAAGAGGATGGCTAGGTCGCCAGCGCGCGCGGGGGCGGGTCGGGGGGTGCCGTCCGGGTTGCTGGTGGGACCTAGGTCTACAATAACTTGATCCATGCATACGCGCCCAACAATGTGGGTGCGTTGTTTGCCAACCAGTATGGGGGCGCGGTCGGAGGCGCTACGCAAAATGCCGTCGCCGTAGCCTAGCGGCACTAGCCCTACCCAGCGGTCGGTGGGGGCCTGCCAGGTGGCGCCGTAGGAGACGCCTTGGCCGGCTTTGATGTGCTTGACCTGGGTGAGGCGGGCTTCTAGACGCATGATTGGGTGTAGGCCTAGATCCTGGGCGCGGGCCACGGTGTGGTCGGGGCTTAGACCGTATAGACCAATACCGAAGCGGTCCATGTCTAGGGCGGCGGTGTCGGGGTGCCACAGGGTGCCGGCGGTGGCCGCCAGGTGGCGCACGGGCACGTCAATGCCGGCGTCGGCCAGGATTTGTAGCCCTTGACGGTAGCGTTCTAGCTGCTGGCCGGTGGCCGGGATGAGGATTTCGTCTGCGCGGGCTAGGTGCGACCATAGCGCCACTACCTTAATGTGTCCCTGGCTTTGGGCTTGGGCGGCGCATTGGGCCAGGTCAGCTAGGTCTTCTAGGTTGGCGCCAGCGCGGGCCATGCCGGTGTCCACCTTTAGGTGCACGTAGGCACATTTGCCTTCAGCTTGGGCGGCGGCGATGATGGCCTGCAAAACTTCCACAGTGGAGGCTGATAGGTCTAGCTGGGCTCGTAGCGCCTGGCGTAGGCCCGAGTCTGCCTGAGCAGCTTCTTGCGCACTGACCGGCGGCATGATCCAGGTGAAAATCCTGGGAGTTTGGGCAGTAGCCAGGGCCGGGTTTTGGGCTAGCTGGGCTGCATCTACCGGCTTTACCCCGGCGGCGTCGAGGTATTCACGCAGGCGCAGGGCTTCGTGCAACTGTGCCACGCCCAGCCAGGTGGCGCCTTGACGCATACAGGCTAGTGCCATGGGGCCTAGGCCGTGTCCGTAGGCGTTGGCTTTGAGGATAGCCATCCAAGTTCCGCCGTGAAACTTACGAAGTTGGGCCACATTGGCGGCTAGGGCGTCGAGATCGATAATGGCACGGGCGGTTTGTGCTCCCGTCCAAGGAATTTGATAGCTACTAGGTTGCTCAGTCACGGCGCTATTGTCCCACTTTTAGCCGCCATCAGCTCAGTTTGCTGCAGCACTGGCGTATAGGGCCCAGGCATTGGGGATGGCTGCGGCTATTTCTGGGGCGGTTATGGGATGGGCGACGACGGCGCCGGCGGACTTTGGTCCGGTTGCGTAGGTTGTCTTTGGGCCGGTTGCTTCAGCGGCCAGTTGGCCGGCTAGGGCGTGTAGGCGCGCGGCCAGCTGCGCAATTTCGGGGGCTAGGGCAGCGGCACTAGCGACAGTGGTGCCCACATGCCCCGCACCGGCGCGCACGTTTAGGGCCAGCAAGCCGCCCATCAGACCCGCCAGTACGTCCCCACTACCGGCGGTAGCCAGCCAGGGCGTGGCCGCAGGCAGGAGGTAGACTTGGGCTTCGGCATCTACCACCACGGTGCGATTGCCTTTAGCTAGCACACAGGCCCCGGTTAATGCCGCCAGTTGCTGGGCTCCCTGGATGCGCCGCCGCAGCGCAGGGCTAGTTTCAGCAGCAAACTTGCCAAGGGGTTTATCCGCCTTGTCTGCCAGTTTTCCCGCAATTTCACCTGCAGTTTTATCTGTATCCGTGCCCGCGAACAGGTTTAGGCAGCGAGCCAATTCCCCGTCATGAGGTGTGAGAATGTGATGAGCACGCAGGCGTAGTTTGCCCTCTTTAATCAGGGCGCAAACTGGTTCTAGGGCACTGGCGTCAATTACTGCCGGGGTGTTTTCTAGCAACTGGGACAGCGCCTCCCAGTCTGCCTTCTGGGCGTCCAGCCCCGGGCCAAGCACTAGGGCGTCGCAGGTTCCGGTTAAGGCTGGGCCATCGGGAACAATTTGCGGATGGGCGGCTAGCACCAGGTTTTCCACGCGCTCAGGGGCGTTTAGGCGGATCATGCCCACCCCACTATGGCTAGCTCCGGCCACACATAGCAGCCCGGCGCCAGGAAAACGCTGCGAGCCAGCGATTATGCGCACCACGCCGCGTGAGTATTTGTGACTGTCAGCCTCGGGTTTGAGCAGGTAGCGGGCCAAGGCGGCGTCATTCGAGCTGACCTTACAGCCTTCTGCCGGGCCACCACTAGCCCAAACTTGGGCCATGGCTACCTTGTCGTGAGCTAGGCTCACGCGCCAACTGTGCAGTCCTAAACGCCGCGCCCACGCCGCCACCTGGCCGTGTAGGCGCAGTTGGGGGGCCTGACCGGGGCGGCTAGTGACCTCAATATCGCGAAAATTCAGCCCTGCCACACCAGCGCCGTCGTCGAGCCCAGAAACCTCAGCAGCGCACCCAGCGCCGTCGCCGCTACCAAAGCAGGCAGCGCGGGCAACGACGTCGGCCTGACCCAGCACCTTCAAGGCCGCCTCTTTAGCGCAAAAGCGCGCCGCCAAAGAAGGCAGCGCGCCCTTGCAACTATTAAGTTCGTCAGCGCTAAACAAACGCTGCATTAAAGCGGCATTAGCCTCGATACGGTCACTAAAGCGTTCAATATCCACCACATCGATGCCGCTATACATGCCTTGAGTCTAGCGGTATTACTCCACCGTTACCGACTTGGCCAGGTTACGCGGCTGGTCCACGTCATAGCCCTTAGCCTGAGCCAAAGCGGAGGCGAACACCTGCAACGGCACCACGCTCAGCAGCGGCATCATCAAGGTGGGGGCGGCAGGCACACGGATCACGTCATGAGCGAAGGCGTCCACAGCGTGGTCTTCTTCCTCAGCGATCACAATGGTGCGGGCACCGCGAGCGCGAATCTCCTCAATGTTGGAGATGACCTTGTCGTGCAGCACAGGGCGGCGCGGGGTAGGCACAATCACGAATACCGGCAGGCCTTCCTCTACCAGGGCGATAGGGCCGTGCTTGAGCTCGCCGGCGGCAAAGCCTTCGGCGTGCACATAAGCCAGTTCCTTGAGCTTGAGGGCGCCCTCTAGGGCTACCGGGTAGCCCACGTGGCGGCCCAGGAACAGGAAGGAGTTGTTGTCAGCTAGTTCGCGGCCCAGGGCGCGCACCTGCTCTTCGCTCTCATCTAGGAAGCGCTGGATGCGCTCAGGCATGGCGGACAGGTTAGCCAGGTAGTCAGCCACCTCTTCAGGCCACTTGTTGCCGCGCAGCTGGGCCAGGTATAGACCCAGCAGGTAGCAGGCGGTGATCTGGGCCAGGAAGGCCTTAGTGGAGGCTACGGCCACCTCGGGGCCGGCGTGGGTGTAGAGCACGGCGTCGGCTTCACGGGCAATGGTAGAGCCGTAGGTGTTAACGATTGCCAGTACGCGCGAGCCCTGTTCGCGGGCGTGGCGCACAGCCTGGATGGTGTCCATGGTTTCACCGGACTGGCTGATGGCAACGGTTAGGGTTTTTTCGTTTACGATCGGGTCACGGTAGCGGAACTCGTGGGCGAGCTCGATTTCTACCGGGATACGGCACCAGTGCTCAATGGCGTACTTGGCTACGTGTCCGGCGTAGGCGGCGGTGCCGCAAGCAACCACGATGATCTTGTCCACGCTGCGCAGCACTGCGGGGTCGATACGCATTTCGTCTAGCTGTAGCTCGCCGGAGTCGTCCATGCGGCCACGCAGAGTGTCGGCCACGGCGGTGGGCTGGTCGTGGATTTCCTTGTTCATGAAGGTGTCGTAACCGCCCTTGACGGCGGCGGAGGCGTCCCAGGTGACCTCCCAGCCGTGCGGCTCGGTTACTACCTGGCCGGCGGCGTCGGTAATTTCAATGCCAGCGGCGGTGATCAGCACGATCTGGTCGTCATCCACTTCCACGGCCTGCTTGGTGAAGGCTACGAAAGCGGCGACGTCGGAACCGACGAAGTTTTCACCCTCACCCACGCCCAAAACCAGCGGGGAGGAGCGACGCGCGGCCACGATAGTGCCGGGGGCGTCGGCGGTGATGGCTAGCAGGGCGTAAGTGCCCTCCAGGCGCGGGGTCACCTGGGCCATGGCTTCACGCAGCTGCAGGGCCGGGTCGCCAGCGGGGTTGGCTTCACGCAGGGCGCTGTAGGCGATGTCTAGCAGGTGGGCGACAACTTCAGAGTCAGTTTGGGATAGTAGGGTGCGCCCGAGGCTTTCTACCTCTTCACGCAGGGGACGGAAGTTTTCAATGATGCCGTTGTGGGCCAGGGCGATGTGTCCGGCCACGTGCGGGTGGGCGTTAGCGGCAGTGGGGCTGCCGTGGGTGGCCCAACGGGTGTGACCAATACCGGCGGTGGCCGGGGCCAGGGGGTGGGCGGCGATCTGCGCCCGTAGGTTTTCTAGCTTGCCGGCTTCCTTACGTACGGATACACCTTCATCCGTCAGTAGGGCTACGCCAGCGGAGTCATAGCCACGGTATTCCAGGCGGCTAAGACCATCTAGTAGTACTTCTAGGCTACGTTCACTGGGGACCGCTACCGGTCCAACATGTCCAACGATTCCACACATGAGCTTGATTGAATCATGTATCTAATGCGCAAAACAATGATTGAAAGGCGCGAGTTTGCTTACTATTCCCACAGCGTAGCGGCCATATGACCCAGGCCGCTTAGGTCTGAGCTTTATCTTTGGCTGGTTTGTAAGCCAAACTAGAGCCGTGAGCGATTTTGCTAACCCCCTAGATTGGCTTCCCATCTGGCATAAGAACAGCCCGTTTATAGAGATTAAACGTGAAGCTTGGGGCCGTATAGCCGCTAACGCCCCCCTGCCGCTAACTGAAGCCGATCTGGAACGTTTGCGTTCTTTAGATGACCCCATTGAGCTACCTGAGGTAGATGCGGTTTACCGGCCTCTATCGGCACTTTTAGAGACTTACATTGAATCCACGCAAATGCGCCGCCAGGCGGTGGCGCGCACTTTAGGGATTGAGCCTACACATGTGCCCTTCGTGATTGCGGTGGCCGGATCGGTGGCGGTGGGTAAATCCACTACCGCCCGTCTGCTGGCTCACCTGCTGGCGCGGTTTGAGGCCACCCCCAAGGTGTCTTTGGTGACCACTGACGGTTTCTTGCTACCTAACAGCGAGTTGGAACGGCGCGGGTTAATGGCCCGTAAGGGTTTCCCGGAGTCTTATGATCGGCGCGCCCTGCTTGATTTTATTAGTGCGGTTAAATCTGGCGCTCCCCTGGTGCAGGCGCCCCTTTATGACCACACGATTTATGACGTGGTACCTGACCGTAAGGTGGATGTGCGTCAGCCTGACGTGCTGGTGCTGGAGGGTCTAAATGTGCTCCAGCCAGCCCCGCGTGCCTCTAACAACCAGGCGGTTATGGCAGTTAGTGACTTTATTGATTTTTCTATCTATGTTGACGCCGACGCTGCCAACATTCGCTCTTGGTATTTGGAGCGGTTTTTGACTTTGAAGCACACGGCTTTTACTCAGCCTGACTCTTACTTCCGTAAATATGCTGATATTGACGACGACGTCGCTTTGGCTGGGGCCGGCCAGATTTGGGATACCGTCAATCTGCCCAATTTGATTGAAAACATTGAGCCCACCCGCCCCCGTGCCACCTTGCTGCTACATAAGGACGCCAACCACCACATGGACTATATGCGCCTGCGCAAAGAGTAGGATTGCGCGGCGCCTGCATACGGCGCGCAGCGCCAAGGCAGCCTACCCCACTTCTGCCGCGCTCAGCTGCCAAAGTGGAGCTGGGCGCCCCGGCTGCCAGGCCTAGCTGCCACGCAGGCCAAGCACAGAGGCGAGCAAAGGCCGGCCCGAAATTTCGGGCCGGCCTTAGTCTCTAGCTGCAGTGCCTAGCTGCGCGCTAACGCATTTTTTGGCGCGCAAGCGCTGGCGCCTGAACGCGGCAGCGCGGCGAACGCCAGCGCGTTGAGCGCGCTAAGTGCGCAGCTAGGTTTTAGGGTGTCACAGAGCCAGGTTGTCCTTAACCACCTGGGCCAACTCAGCGGCGACGGCGTCGGACTCTTCCTGAGTGGCAGCCTCAACCATGACGCGCACCAGCGGCTCAGTGCCCGAGGGGCGCAGTAGCACGCGGCCGGTCTCGCCTAGGCGGGCCTCAGCCTTAGCCACGGCGCTCTGGACGGCGTCGTTAGTGGAAGCGGCGTGCTTGTCCACGTTGGGGACGTTGATCAGCGACTGGGGTAGGCGCTCAACTACGCTGGCCAGTTCCTTGAGGGTCTTACCAGAGCGCTTGAGGCGAGCCGCCAAACGCAGCGAGGTGAGGATACCGTCACCGGTGGTGGCGTGGATGGAGTCGATGACGTGACCGGACTGCTCACCGCCAAGCACGTAGCCGCCAGAGAGCATCTTTTCTAGCACGTAGCGGTCACCCACACCGGTCTGAACAGTGCGGATACCGTGCTTGCGCATGGCCAGCAGCAGACCCAGGTTGCTCATAACCGTCACTACCAGGGTGTCGGAGGCCAGGGTGCCGTCAGCCTTAGCGCCAATGGCGAGGATACCCATGATCTGGTCACCATCTACCAAGGTGCCTTCGGCGTCAACGGCCATGCAGCGGTCGGCGTCGCCGTCGTAGGCCACACCCATATCCGCACCTACGAACTTAACGTAGTTCTGTAGCTGCTCGGGGTGGGTGGAGCCGGCCTGAGCATTGATGTTTAGGCCGTCGGGAGAGGCATTGATAACCAGCACTTCAGCGCCGGCGGCACGCAGTGCAGCGGGGCCTACCTTAGAGGCAGCGCCGTTGGCGGCGTCCAGGGCAATACGCAGGCCGGACAGGTCAGTGCCAGTGGAAGCCACCAGGTGGTTGATGTAGGCCTGGTCAGCTACGGTTTCACCCTTAATTACACGGCCGACGGCGGCGCCGGTGGGGCGCTCGTGCTCGGCGGTGAGTAGGGCTTCAATGCGGTCTTCGACGGCGTCTTCCAGTTTGAAGCCGCCACGGGCGAAGAACTTAATGCCGTTATCGGGGAAGGGGTTGTGGGAAGCGGAGATCATAACGCCCAGGTCGATGTCATGGGCGGCGGTGAGGTAGGCGATGGCGGGGGTGGGAAGAACCCCGACGCGGGTGACGTCGACGCCGGAGGCCGCCAAACCTGCGGAGATAGCGTGGTCTAGGAATTCTCCTGAAGCACGGGTGTCTCGACCGACGATGGCGCGCGGACGCTTGTTTCCTTTAGCTGGCGACTTTTCCGTTAGTACACGGGCAGCAGCTTCACCTAGCTGCACCGCCAGGGCGGGGGTGAGTAGGTCGTTAGCTAGGCCTCGCACACCGTCAGTACCGAATAGACGAGCCATTGATTTCCTCCTGCAAAAGCTCAATTAATAAAGCAATTATCCCACAACCAGTTAAAACGCAACACACCCCGCCACCATGTACAGGTAGCGGGGTGTGAGCAGATAAAGCGCGAAACGCGATCAGCGCTTGGAGTACTGAGGAGCGCGGCGGGCCTTGTGTAGACCGGCCTTCTTACGCTCAACAGCGCGGGCGTCGCGGGTGAGGAAGCCGGCCTTCTTTAGGGTGGCGCGGTTGGCCTCACGGTCGATCTCGTTCAGGGCGCGGGCAATGCCTAGACGCAGAGCGCCGGCCTGGCCGGAAACGCCGCCACCGTGGATGCGAGCGATCACATCAAAGCGACCCTCGATGTCCAAGATGGTGAACGGGGAACGCACTAGCTGCTGGTGCAGCTTGTTGGGGAAGTAGTCTTCCAGGGTGCGTCCGTTTAGAGTCCAGTTACCGGTGCCGGGCACTAGGCGTACACGAGCAACGGCCTCCTTGCGGCGGCCTAGGCCGGCGCCGGGAGCGGTGATGGACTGACCACGGCCTTCGCCGGTGGTCTCGGTTTCAGTGGTGTAGCTGGCGGGAGCGTTCTCCTCGTCCAGTACCTCAATGTCGATGGTGGTCTCAGCCACGATATGTCCTTTACGTTATGAGGCTCGTGCGCTGAGCGCTTACTGAGCGACCTGGGTGATCTCGAAAACCTGAGGGTTCTGGGCCTGGTGCGGGTGCTCGCTACCAGTGTAAACCTTCAGCTTCTTGAGCTGGGCACGGCCAAGCTTGGTGTGGGGAATCATGCCCTTGATGGCCTTTTCTACGGCGAACTCGGGGCGAGTGGCCAGTAGCTCACGGTAGCTGGTGGCGGTCAGACCACCGGGACGACCGGAGTGACGGTAAGCGAACTTCTTGTCAGCCTTACCGTTGGTCAGCGCGACCTTGTCAGCGTTAATGATGATGACGTAGTCGCCGGTGTCCGCGTGAGGGGCGAACTGGGGCTTGTGCTTCCCACGGAGCAGGGTTGCGGCCTGAGCCGCTAGACGACCCAGCACGACGTCGGTGGCGTCAATGACGTACCAGTTCTTCTCGACGTCGCCGGGCTTCGGTGTGTACGTACGCACGGGCGGTTGCCTTCGTTTCTACTTGGCGGTGGGCACACTTAGCTGATGTTGAAGCGTCACAGCTTTTTGTATAACCCACCGTGGTCAGGTGAACGTTGCTGGAGCACGTAGCGCGTGGGGCGAGTGGGAGCGCACCGCAAGCGCGCACAGACGTGCTGCAAGACATGACTACTTTACCCAAGGCATACAACTAGGTCAAAGATTCTTACCCACCCCACCCCCGTGAAGCCCACCACTACCCTACAAACACAGGCAATTTCATCTACAAACACAGGTAATTTCATCCCTTCCCTATAAAAAATTCATGGGGTTTTATAGGCAACGGACGAAATGTCAGTTTTTGTGCGCCCCCACCAACAACGACGCCGGGCCGCAGCCAGCAGCACCGCCGTCGCCACGAAAACACTGCCAGGCCGCCTCCTTGGCCCACATACTTCAGCCCACCAACGACTTAGTCATCAGCAGCGCTGGTGCGCAAAACCCGCGCAGCCTGCGCCTGCTCAGCCCAGCGACCCGGCTCAGGGTAGGCAATGGCCTCCAAAGTCAGCCCATGAGCAGGTGCCAACGGAGCCGCCAACTCCCGCGAGCGCCGCGCCAACAGCGCCGCCGGCCACTCCTCGTTATTGCGCCCCTGCCCCACCGTCAGCGTGGCCCCCACCAGGGAACGCACCATGTGGTGACAAAAAGCGTCGGCGCTGACTTCAAACACGGCCAGACCAGCATCAACACCGCTTTCGGGCCGACTCCACGCGGCCGCAAGCAGACTGCGAATAGTGGATGCCCCCTGGCGTGGCTTGCAGTAAGACAAAAACTCGTGCTCCCCCAGCAGCGGCTGCAGCGAGCGGTTCATGGCCTCCAAGTCCAGCTCCTGGTCAGTCCACAGCACGCTGGAGCGCAGGCGGGGGTCGTGCCGCGCCACGCCGTCGGCCACGCGGTAACGGTAGGTGCGCCGCAGGGCACTAAAGCGCGCATCAAAATCGCCGCCCACCTGACTCACCGCGCCCACCACGATGTCAGCCCCGTTGCCTGCACTCGCCCCCAGCGCCACCAGCCCCGGCTGCGGACGCGAGGTAGTTTTGGGGTTTGCAGCCCGTTTGAGCAGGGCTTGGGTCCGACGTCGCAGCGCCTGGGCAGGGTCGACCCCGTTGCGTCCAGCTAGGGCTTGCCAGGCTTCAGTGTCGACGTCGAAATGCACCACCTGGTGGCTGGCGTGCACCCCGGCGTCGGTGCGGCCGGCAACGGTGAGCTGTACGGGGACGCGCAAAATGGTAGATAGGGCCTCGGTTAGCTCCCCTTGCACGGTGCGCAGGCCAGGTTGGGTGGCCCAGCCGCGAAAGAAAGTGCCGTCATAAGCCAGGTCCATGCGCACACGCACCTTGGGGCGCAGGGCTGCTGCCAGGTTGGCTGCCAGCTGTGGGCTTTGCGCCTCGGCCCCACTGGACTCCTCAGCGCACGCGTCAGAGCTCTCAGCTTGCACCCCGGCCCCACTGGTCTCCTCAGCGCACGCGCCTTCCAGGTGCGCCCCGGCCAGCCCGCCAGCCTCGCCGCCGCCCTCAATCTGCATCTCGGCCGGCTCGGCGCCCGCCTCGGCCCCACTGGCCGGCTCGCCAGCGCAATCACGGTAACCAAACATGCCCCCATTTGAGCACATCAGCGCTAGGGTAAGGGCGTGAGTGACGTAACGACCCTGAGCGTGGACTGCGGCGGCGGCGGCATTAAAGCCAGCGTATTAAACAGCGCGGGCAACATTATTTCGCCGGCTCTGCGCACTCCCACGCCTTATCCGCTCCCCCCTGAGCGCCTGGTAGAAACCATCGTTGACCTGGCCAAGCAGCTACCACGGGCGCATCGCATCACCGTAGGTATGCCGGGCATGATCCGCCACGGGGTGGTGATCACGACGCCGCACTACATCACCAAGTCTGGCCCGCGCTCCAAGGTGATGCCTGAGCTGGTGCCGCTGTGGGCACGCTTTGATATGCGTGAAGCTTTGCAAAACCAACTGGATTTACCCACTTTGGTGCTAAATGACGCCGAGGTGGCCGGCGCGGGCGTGGTGACCGGTCAGGGTCTGGAGATGATCGTGACGCTGGGGACAGGCTTGGGTAACGCCATTTTTGATAATGGCCGCCTAGCCCCGCACGTGGAGGTTTCCCAGGGCCCGATCCGCTGGGGCCTAACCTATGACGACTACATCGGTGAGCATGAGCGTCTGCGCCTGGGCGATTCGCACTGGTCACGGCGCGTGCGCCTGGTGGTTGATGCGCTGCGACCGATGTACGTGTGGGACCGCCTTTACCTAGGTGGCGGCAACTCGCGCCGGATCACTGCCTCTAACCTGGCTAAGATCGGCGAGGACGTCGTGGTGGTCCCCAATGAGGCGGGTATGACCGGCGGGGCGCGCTGCTGGGATCTGGCTCGCACCAGCGACTAGTTCGCTCCTGGGACTGCCGGCTTTAGCTGGCGCGGCCAACTTATCAGGCTTTTAACCTGGACTTACTGGCATAAGCTGACTTAATTAAATGGCGGGTTCGTTTAAAGTGCGGGCCCGCTTTTTGCTGCGGTTTTTATTTACGACGACGACGGCGCTCGCGGCTGCTGTTAGCGCTAGCGGCCACCGTTATGGCAAGCGCGAAGCCTGCGGCTAACCGGCTTATTGGGGAATGACCTGAGCTTGGGGGTTGCCGGCGGCGTCGAAGGTGTAGGTGGCGTCAATCCTTACTGAGACTTGCACGCCATTGTCTCGGCTGCTTAGGCCGCTAACCCGAATCACCCCGACGGCACTGAACTTGTCGCCGTCGATATCTAATAAGCGACTGGGCAGAGACTGCAACGTCAGCTGGGAGGCATCGACGTTACGCACCTGGGCCGGGCAGGCCTCACCGCCAGATCCCTCAGCGCAGGCCCGCACCTGTTCTTGAGCCCAGCTCAGAGCCCATTGTGAGAGTTCAGCGGTGGGGTTGACGCTAAGTGTTGCCTCATGCTGTGACTCGGTAACTACCAGTTCACGCTGGCCAGTGGGGGTAACGGCGAGGCCCGCAGTTAAATATTTGGGGTTTACCGTGCCAGAGATAAGGGAATATGAGCCCGGATAGGCCAGGGCTTTGACGTGGCGGTAACCGTTTTTGTCTGCCCCTACTAAGGGCAGCGGGACGGAAATGGTGCCGACTGTAACTCGGTTTACGGCTGAGGGGATGGAAATATCCACGCTGCGAGCCAGTGAGGTTGTAATAGCCCATTTACCAATGAATGGGCGCTCAACTTTGCTGGGTTTAACGCTGACCACTGCCTGCTGTGGTGCGCCGTCGCCTACCATGTAGCGAACAGTGATGGCGGTGGTGTCGCCGCTAACCATGCCGGTGCTCACGGAGATGAGTCTGAGTTTGCCTTCAGCACCTTCAGCGGCTTGGGATTTGAGCAGGTTAACCCCCGTATCACCAGGGATCTTGACGGGCACGGCCGCTGTGGCCGCCTCGTATTTGCCTTGCTCTAGTAGCTGCATGTAGGTGCGTACGGCTGCTTCGGCGCCGGTGTTCACTGGGTTGATTAGTCGTGGCAGGGCGACGACGCCTATCACCAGCACTACCACTAAAGCTGCCGCAACCGCATAGACCTGCCAGTTAAGCCAGGCCGGAAGTGAGATGCTGCGGGTTCTACGAGAGCTCATGGTTCTAGAGAAAGGTGCATATCGTCAGGCTAACGATACGTGAGTATATCTGATTAACCTCTAGGTTAACTGAGCTATCCAGATCCGTTCAGGCATGTCCACGCTGTGACCAGGGCAGGCATCCGGGCCTGCCAGTCTCTGTCTAGGCGCATCCAAGCAATCGGATTTATTGATTGTTACTCAAGTACCCCCCAACCAATTCCCGGCTGCCCAGAGGCATCAAAGTAAATATAACCAACTATCTCACTTCGCACATCTTCCACTTCCCCAGCCCTATAATCATAAGAACCATTCTCAGAATAAGATTGGTAGGCAGGTTTTGAAATATAGATGCCAGTGGCTTTAACAACAAAGATGGTTCTAAAAGCATAATTACGCTTATATTCGTTACGATATTCATAAAGCGAGATAGAATCCAGGCTGCTTGGCAGCGTTTTTACCTCAATCTCATTAAGATCACCTAATCGCAAGTAAGCAGGACAGACCAAATCGTGCCTGTCCGCCTCAGAGGCGCAGCTTTTAACTTTTTCTTGAACTTTACTTAGAGCCCAACCCTTAAGTTTCTCCGTAGGTTCAACACTAGCATCAATCTGCGTAGTAGATTCGTTAAAAGATTCAGCGTTATTGTCAGCCACCACTACCTGCTTGCTTGGTAGGCTAGTAGCAAAATACTCAGGATTAGCGCTTTGCACCTCAACATTATAAACTCCAGGATATACTAGATAGTTAAATTTACCATCAGCTTCCAGGCTGGAATCTACAACAACCGAACCTATTTTATAAGACTTGAAGAACTCGTCTTCGGGAGTAATTGCCAAATGCGCGACTAGCGGGGTGACTATTTTCCAATTATTTACCAACCAGTCACTCTCATCTAGCTTCACTTGCAATGTTTGGTTCGCAGACTTATCTTTGACCTGCAAACTTACATGAACATTTACTGTCGACGAATTGCGCTCTTGCACAGTTATAGAGTTAACTTTAACTGCGCCTTTAACGCCACTATAAGCTTTATCGCTCAACAGTCTGCGCTGATAGCTATTAGCGCCAGGATCTACCAGCTTGCTTGCTGCATCATATTTTCCGTCAGCAATCAACTGCACATACTCACGCACAGCAGCTTCAGGAGTACGGTCAGAGTTAATCACTCTTACCGAAACCACACCTGCAATCAACACCAGTACCATTGCTAGCACAACTGCCAGGCAGAGCTTCAGATTCAGTCGTTTGCGAAAAACATCAGCAATTTTTGCAACAGACCACCCAGAGGAACCTGCCGGCTTAACCCGGTTAGATGGAACCTCAACGTATTTAGGGTAACGATTATTTTCATTACTCATATCAGACATCCCAAACACTCCATTTAAGTACAGGCTGTCTTTCTTTATCAAAATCGACTATACCAACTGCATTGTAATAAAAATCTTTAGTCTTACTTATTTCTTGACCTGAAGTGCCAGTAGATCCTGTAGTAGTCACCCTAATTACACCATCAGCTCTAGCTGTGATCAGGCTAGTACCATTAACATAAGCTACGGAATATAGAGCGGTGGGCAATGTTTTTACTTCCAGAGCTTTAAAGCGAACAACTGGAGACCACGTCTCAAAAGGACAAGAATTATCTTTCCTGGGATAAGAAATAGACGCACAAGATTTGATTCTACTCTGAATTTGCGGTAACGCCCAAGTCTTTAGTTTTTCCGTAGGCTTAACAGTAAAATGTTTGTTGAACTCAAAACTGGCATAAAAATCACTTTCAGAGCCGGTACTGCCATGTTGCATAGCAACAGCAACAAACTGTTTACCCACTGAGTTGATCTCAACATACTCGGGATTTACGCTTTGCCCCTCAATGTTATAAACTCCTGGATACATCTCACAAGATATAGACGAGCCGTAACCTGCATATTTTGTATATCCCGCATCCAGAACAACTGAACCAATTTTATAGGAATATAAATATGGGTGACCTTGAAATACCACATTAACCAACAGCGGACTGACAATCTTCCAGTTATTTATTCCTCGACGAGTTTTAGATAACTGCAATCTTAATTCCGATTCCATGAACCGCCCATTTACCGATATAACCACATTGACAGTTGCGCTATTGGAATTTTCGTCATATTTAAAACTGTTTATAGAATCAAATTTGACCGCCCCTTTAACTCCACTAAAAGTTTTGTTAGATAGCATTTTACACTCAGAGTAGTTTTCGTCGGGGTTTACTAGCTTACTGGCCGCTTCATATTTCCCGTCAGAAATTAACTGCACATACTCACGCACGGCAGCCTCAGGAGTACGGTCAGAGTTAATCACTCTTACCGAAACCTCACGTACAACCAACACCAGCACTATTGCCAGCGCAGCCGCTAGGCAGAGCTTTGCTTTTTTGGTTAACAGCCTACGCGAAGCGGCAGCAGGTTTTGCGAGAGCCCCTTTTGGAACCCCCTCTTGCCTAAGACCTTCAGGTGGAGCCTTGAAGTCTTCAGTATGCCAACCGCTCTCTGTAGCCATAATCAAAACATCCAGTTTGTTAGACCAATGATGCATTCGAGTATAGCTGACCACACCCCTATTTGGGGCGCCAATGAGGTCAGAGATAAAACTTCCAGGGTCCAAGACAACTCTTCCGGCAGCCAGCATGGCTGCCGGAAGGCCCTAACTTAGCGATTTACCAACCAGTCCAGTTGATTTTTGGTTGTCTTTGCTCATCGAAAGCAATACTGGCAGTTGCTGTATGCTCTACGTCCTTGGCCTCACCAGCCGCAGGAGAAGAAACCCCATACTTCACTGTAATTACAGCGTCGCCCTTAGCCTCAATCAGACCATTTTTCTCAACATACTCGATGGACTTCAGCTTGTCAGGCGAAGCCTTTACTTCCAGTGATTCAACATCATTGCCTCGTACTTCAAGCGGGCAAGAATGATCTCGCTTAGCTTCTATAACCGAGCCACAGGTCTTAACTTTGTCCTGAATCTGTTGCAAAGCCCAGACCTTCAGACTCTGCGTAGGCTCCGCATCGGCGTAGCTGTCAAAATTCAAGTTGACATAGGTTGGAGCTCCCACAGCAGCAGTGCTGGTGCGAGACTTGACTACGGCCACAAACTTGTTGTGTGTAGGCACAGTTTTAACATATTCGGGGTTTATGCTTTGCGGTACAACATTATAAACCCCTGGATACATCATGTAACTTACCGAGCCATAGTAATTTTGTGATCTCATATTCACAACGGCTGACCCGATTTTGTAGGAGCTTAAATATGCGTGCCTATAAATTTGCACCTGAACCAATAGCGGGGTAAGGATCTTCCATTTACGTAAACCAAAATTATTTTTGTAAGACTCTACCTTCAGTTCGGCCTCCATAGGATGGCCACCTACCAGCAAATTCACGTTAACAGTTGCTGAATCATCATCTTCGTCGTATTGCAGCCCACTGATGGATTCAAATTTTACTGAACCTTTGACCTTACTATAAGCCTTATTTGTTAGTAGTTCACGTTGAGCGCCAGTAACCCCGGGATCTACCACTTTATTGGCTTCATCGTATTTGCCGTCAGCAATCAACTGCACATACTCACGCACATCTGCTTCAGGAGTACTTTCAGAGTTAATTACTTTTACCGCAATGCCACCCACAACCAGCACTAGCATTACCACCAGCGTCGACAATAGCAAAATGGTGGCTTTGTTCCTTGATCGTTTACGCGGAGCTACGCGCACCCTACCTCGCCTAGACCTCCTACTAGACCCCCTAGATGGAGGCATAGTTGAGCGCCCAGGCCTTCTAGACGAAGGCGCAGACGAGCGCCTAGTCTCCCTACCGAGACGATTTTCAGATTTCATATTCAAAACGCCCAGATTGCTAGAGTATTGACGGATTTGAGTATAGCCGATCACACCTCAGTTTGCTCCATAAACAAGATTAAAGGTGGCTGTGGGATGCTGTTTTACAGCATCCCACAGCCATCGTTCAGTCTGGTTAACCAAGCCTTACTACTAAAACATGAACTAGGTTCACGCTTAAACGCTCAGCTCGGTTAACCAACTGGGTTAACGTCAGGTCACCAACTAGCTCGTCAGTCGCCGGTTTGGTTAATCGGCTAGACCGCCAACTGGTTTAACAGTTTGGCTTACTAGTCTGGTTTACCAGCGTTCACTGAGGTTTAGTAGTAGCCCCACTTAATTTGTGGCTGTCCCTTTTCATCAAAGGAGATGTAACCGGTAACCTCGTAGTCCACGTCTTGACGATCCCACTTAACGTAGCTGGAATCCTTGTACTTATACGTGATAGTACCGGTACCCTGCACCCGAATCCTGTGGTCGTAGTCAGAGTATTCGAAGGTATCGAGGCTGGTGGGCAGCGACTTTACCTCCAACACATCAAGATCCCTGCTGCGCACCTCAAAGGGGCAGTCACGATCCATATTGGTACCTGAGGTAGAAGCACAAGACTTAACCTTGTCGCGCACCTGATCCAAAGCCCAGCTCTTGAGCTTATCGGTAGGCTCCACCTTAACCTCAAGCCCTGACTGAGACTCCGACAGATACTTACCGTCGCCGCTCCTACCATCGGTAGCCACCACAATCTGCTTCTTATTCAAAGAGGTCTTGACGTATCCAGGGTTACTACCCTGAACCTCAACGTTATAAACACCCGGATACATTGGGAAGAACATTGGCGCAGCACCGTCCTGAGGCGCCGGTACAGTCAGATCAACTGAACCAACCTTGTAGCCCTTCACCTCACCCCTAGCAGGGAAGTTAATCGCGCTAGTCAGCAGCGGACTCATGATCTTCCAGGTTTTCAACACCCCGTACTCATTATCGCCCTGCTTTACACTCACATAGTAGGAGCTGCGTTCACCGTTAATGCGTAAAACAACCTCAACGTAAGAAAGCTTAGATTTCTCGCCGGTGTCCTTCTGAGTCACCGACTCCACCTTGACTGCATTCTTGACGCCGTCGTGAGCCTTATCGGTCAGCAGCATCCGCATGTTATTTTTTACTCCCGGATCCACTACCTTATTGGCTTCATCGTATTTACCGTCAGCAATCAGCTGGGCATAGTTACGCACGGTTTCTTCAGCGGTGCGGCCGGAGTTAATCACGTTCACTCCAACTACGCCAATGATTACCACCAGCACTACTGCCAGCGCTGCCGCCAGAGAAATCTTCGCGTTCTTGCTCAGCGGTTTACGCGGTGCGCGCGGGTAGGTGGTTGTGTAGGGGTTCGTTGGGGCCGACGCCGGAGCACTAGCCACCCCAGGGGCGCTGTAGGCAGTGGCACCAGAGGCCGCACCAGCACTTCCAGTCAGCGGCAGCTGCTGGTCAGAGGCCACATTGGCGGTGGGCATAGCCACCGCAGCCGGGTTAGTTACCGGTACTGAACCAGTAGCGGCGCTAGGCGCAACCGCAGGCATCGAGCCGGTAACCACGGGGGCCGAACCAGCCACCGGTACTGCACCAGGCACCGGCACCGCACCGGGCACACCCGCCACGGCCGGCGTCGCCCCTGCAGCCATAGCAGCCGGCACCAGCACTGGGCGGAAACGCAGGTTACGCAGGTAACGCGGGGCAAACTCAGCAGCCAGGGAAACCAGCGCCGTGTAGATCACCAGGTTAACGATGGTTACCGGAGCCAGGCCGATGTCACCCTTACCGCCATAACCCAACGCATCCATATTCAGCGAGAAACGTGCGTAAGCGTAAATGCTGTAACCCCACAGCACCAGCGCAGTCGGCGCAGCATAAGCGAGGTAAAGCCAACGAACCGGCCCATAGTTGGGGCGACGCAGCACGGCGACAGCCAAGGTGGCCAGGATAAACATAACTACCAAGGCTGCCAGCATCAGGCTGATAGCGCCGCCGTCGAACGCAGACATGTCAGCCAGGCCGCGCGAGGAACCGCTCCATTCACCCGAACCACGCACGGTGGTACCGATGTAGCCAAGTGCGGCCAGACCTGCGCCAATAACCCCCAGGTTTAAGGGCATGGCCAGGGCAAGCGCCGGCTTAGCATCCTTAAGCATCAGAACAATGGCTCCGAACAGGAAGCAAACCGCAATACTTACAACGAAAATGACTACTGCATCAAAGATACCCTGATAAGCAATAGAGCTACGACCAGTTACCAGCAGGTGCTTATAGGTTGCAAAACGCCCTACCACCAGTGCCAGGAACACTAAAACCAGAGTGTTAAAGAAAACCGCAAAGGGATCAGCCGCAATATGGGCACCTTCGCTATCCACAGCAGCAATCAGGAAGACAACCATGGATACCACGGCCACCCCGAATGCCTCAATTCCGGCACGGGCAGCTACCGCCGCGATATCTACCGGGATAATCTCACCGGCGCGGCGGAACTTAGCCAGCAGGGCAATCGCAATAAAAATCACCAGGTGACCGATGGAGGGCAGGATGCGCAGAGCCGCTCCCCCAGCGCGCATGCTGGAGTAGCTGGCAGTCAGATCTGCCTTGCCGCCCAGAGCCATACCGGCAAGCGGACCCAGCAGGCTGGGCGCGTCGTCGCGGCTCATAAAACCACCGGCTAGGTCTGTGAGCACAGAGTTAGCGATTGCACCAACAATAAAGGCAACGACCAGCGTAATCACTAGGCCTACTACCCAGGTAATAATTCCAGGCACGCGGAAGCACTGGGTGATGTAGGCGTTACGCGCAGCAGTGCGCGGGTTTACCGGCCGGGGGGCGCCCTGCGGAGCCATACCCGGCTGCGGGATCACACCCGGTTGCGCAGCCATCGCACCCGGAGCCATTGCGGGCACGCCAGGCGCAGAGGCAACCGCCGGGGCTGACATACCAACTGGCACGCCGGGAGCCGGCGGGGCTGGGGCAAACTGGC
>ERZ773196.215-NODE-215-length-38078-cov-4.325251_pt1 | contig 38078 bp, 31 predicted proteins | sample MGYA00581009_ERZ773196 | MGnify/ENA primary metagenome ERZ773196 (study PRJEB29015, sample SAMEA2738162) | human oral metagenome | biome: human oral; feature: human-associated habitat; material: saliva | place: China | collected 2243 ... | reverse complement strand
ACAGAACTTTTTTATTCTTAACAAGTGGCGCAGGCGAAGCCTGAGACGTCTTGTTAATGGACTTTAGCCAGTATCGGAGCTGACATTTGAAAAATGTTAGCTCTGATACAAAAAACCACCCGCTATGCGGGTGGGAAACACTTGTTATACAAAAATCACCTTTCCTAATACAATAAAGTTGTTCAAGCTATATTGCAGAAAAGGAAGGTGATTTTATGGCGAAGAAAGAATATGCATTAGCACATACGAAATGGATGTGTAAATATCATATTGTCTTCACACCGAAGTATAGGCGAAAAATAATATATTATCAATATAAGTCAGATATTCGGGATATTATCAAGCAACTCTGCGCCTTTAAAGGAGTGGAGATTATAGAAGGGCATTTAATGCCGGACCATGTACACATTCTGGTTAGTATTCCACCTAAGATTAGCGTTTCTTCTTTTATGGGCTATTTAAAGGGAAAAAGTGCTTTGATGATATTTGATAAACACGCAAATCTTAAATACAAATTTGGGAACAGACATTTCTGGGCCGAAGGCTATTATGTCAGTACAGTAGGTTTAAATGAAGCCACAATAAAAAAGTATATCCAAGATCAAGAAAAACACGATATAGCTTTGGATAAACTAAGTGTTAAAGAATATGAAGACCCTTTTAAGGGTTAAAGTGCAGTAGTACCAATACCCCTTTATGGGGTAGCGACGAGTCAAACGCAATATGGCTTGAATGGAGCTGTGGGAAGGTGCAAAGCAAACTTCCCATAGCCCAAAATGAAAGCCAGCGCCTTTAGACGCTGGCCAGTAGCAGGGGCTTATAGCCCCGAGCAAACCACCCGTTTGACGGGTGGTAGTGATTGTGGTAAAAAGATAGGAGTCGAAGACAAAGTAGGATGTAAAAAAGAGGAGTCCCTATGAGCTATCCCCGGAGAAGTCCATTTTTATTGTATAACAGAATAGATGAAGATAGTTTTAGAATCCATAATATCCTAGATGCGAAGAGCTATCAGCTAAACTTGGAGTTTGTCAGTTTTCTTCGGCAGTTAAATGGGAGGAGAGATCCTTACACCATATTTCCCCGGCATAGCAAATGGTATATCCGACAGCTTATCAGAGAACTGAAGCATTGCGGAATGCTGGCACCGGAAAAAAGTCTTGTGCGTCTTGGTTTTGGCTGCTATATCTTTCCTCTGTTTTACTGCTATTTTGGAAGAATAGCAAAAAAGCTGGCTAAGCTTTGGAATTATTTTTTGTTGCTTGCTTGTATTCCTGTACTCATTTTGGGAATCCGAACACAAACTTATATTCTTACTCATCCCTATCTCTTGGCTTATGGCGTCAAAAATGTCAAAGCTTGCATTATTCCCGGTTTACTTCTCGGATTAAGCATTGCTGCAATATGCCATGAGTTATCTCATGCTTACGTGGCATTAGCGTACAAAGGCCATATATATATATGATGGGAGTAGGGATACATTTCTTTATGCCTACTGCTTTTGTGTTTATGGATATAAAACACATTCGCAACAAGTTTTATCAAATGCAAATCCATGCTGCGGGAATAGAAATGAACTTTCTTTTATACGGAATTTTTATGGGCATGGTTCTGACGCATTTTTTTAATCCATTCATTATGTATAGTATTGCTATTGTGAATCTCCTTACAGGGATTTTTAATTTATTTCCCATTACCGGTTTAGATGGTCTGAAGATTCTTTCAGCTTTCTTAAAGAAAAAAGATTTGTTCCAATCTGCTTTAAATAGAATCAAATATCCAAAAGAAACGAAAACTTCATCAACTTGTTTCAATATCGTATCTTTAGTAGCCTCTTACCTATTGGTCATATTGCAGCTCCTTATCCCTTTGTCCATAGTGGGGGAGCTGTATGGTTGGATTGATATCATTTTGTATGTATTGTCGTGAGCAATTTTTCTAATATGATTTTACTTATTAGGAAAAGTTTACAAAAGCAGGGGTAAGTATAATGCAGAAGTAAAACCTACGGATGAGATGCAAAAAGTATTGTTATATGTTTATTTTGAACCAAGTATAATAATTATTCCCATAGATTGTAAAAGACATTCTTTTTGATACAATAAGGTCTATACTACTGTAGTAGAGGCATTTAAAGCATAGGAATCGAATCAAGGATTTTTGCTTTAAACATACTGAAGATGAGATAAAAAAGAAAATCGGAGGGCAGAGCCCTATGGCTGAGAAAACGGATAAATATAATGGATGTTTAAAGGGAAGCATTGATAAGGCTCGAGATTATGCAAGAAACTATTTTGTGTACGGATTAAAAACAAAAGACGAGTTGCAAGAAGAGTTTCATGTCAGTGCGCATACCGTTGAGAACAGTATTCGAAATATGAGAGACTGGTTTAAGAAGTGTTTAAAAACTCGAGTGGTGGAAGAGACAAGAAAGCATGTAAAATATATCTCCCTTAACTGTAGAAGCTACTCTGTAAATCCATTATATAAGATGTGGAAAGCTTGTTCTTTTACTACCAATGATATTGTTTTTTTCTTCTTTCTTCTTGATTACTTGTCGAAGAAAAAAGTTGCGAGTTTGGAAGAGATGCATAATGCATACTATGATATGCATAGGACTGACGGATTCCAGAGAAATGCTGCGCAATGGTGGTTAAAAAATAAAGGAATTCCTTCAGGTATTATTGAGAGAGTTTCCAGAGGAAAATACCGATTAGGGAAAGTATATGATTTGACCCGTATACAGAATTTACTTCAGTATTATTCGGAGATTGCGCCGGGGGGCGTGATTGGCTCATTTATCTTAGATAAACTGGGAGGTAATTCTTCTCTTTTCCGTTTTAAACAGCACTACATAGGGCAGGCATTTGACAGCGAAATCTTATCTAATGTTTTGTATGCGATTAAGAAAAAACGTTCCGTAAAGCTCAGATATCTCACGGGCGCGAAGAAAGAGATTGGTGTAAAGGTAATTCCTTTGAAAGTGTACTCCAGTACACAAAACGGAAGACAATATCTTATCGCATGGGATAAAAGAAAGGGTTACTTTTTTACCTACAGGTTGGATAGAATTAATAAGGTATCGATATCGGAAGAGAAGGTTTTGGATGTAAAGCAGGTCAGAAAGAAGTTTGAAGAAGAAAAAAAGCATATATGGGGCGTGTCATTTGGGAATAGAGAACTCATTCATGTGGAATTTATTGTTAAAGTCCAGGAGAATGAAGCCTTTATCATTCAGCGCTTAAAAAGGGAGAAACGCTTGGGCAAGGTTGCCCCCGTGGAGAATTGCCCCGGCTTTATTCGCTTTTCTGCAGATGTTTATGACCCGCACGAGATGTTTCCCTGGCTCAGAACCTATATTGGTCGCATTGTCGAATTAAAGATATCCGATGAGAAAGAGGAGAAACTCTTTTGGGAATCTGTACAAGAAATGTATAATATTTATTTATAAGGAATGATGGCATGGAACTACAACTGTTTAACGCATTATTTGGCTGTTATTTTACAACGGTATACCATATTTTGAAAGAAGCGGAAAAAAGAGAATTGACCGATTCGGAATATAGGAATTTGATTGGAAAAAATGCGGAACTCTACGGATTTCGGAAAATAAGCAGAAAGCTTATTTTGGATGCTATTACTCTTGGAGAAAATGAAGAACTGGAAGAAAATAAGGATGCGTGGCCTTTTTTTGAAAGGATAATAAAAGAAGAAAAACCCGCATCGGGTCTAAGCTCAAAAAAAGCCCAGTATCAGATGCATAAAAATAAACTACAGAATATCTCCATTTTTCCTTTATCCATTATCGAAAAAATGTGGTTAAAGAGTATTTACTTGAATCCAAGAATTGAATTATTTATAGAGGATGATTTTCCTAAGCCTAAGCTTAGAGATGTTGAGCCGCTTTTCGGTTGGAGTGATTTTGTTCTTTTTGATCAATATACCGACGGGGATCCCTTTAAAGACAAGCATTATAGAAATATCTTCCAAAAAGTCCTGAAAGCTGTTCATAAGAAATCTAGGTTGGAAATTCAATTTAGAAAGCCGGATAATACCGTCTCGTTCAGTTCGGACGGAACATATGAAATTGAATCGAAGGCCGGAATAGGAAAGCTTTATATAGATACAAAGCATTTGGAATATTCTGAAAGAGATAACAAATTTCGTTTGATTGGAAACAATCCCCGCTTTGGAAGAAATATGGTCAATATCGCTTCTATTGTGGAATGCCGTGAAGTAGAAAAAAGAAAAATTCCGAATACCAAATTTCATAACGCTCAGTCTGATAATGCATTTCAAAGCGAAGTTATCTTTGAATTATCTGATTCCAATAATGTATTGGAAAGATTTTTGCTTAATTTTTCCCATTACGAAAAGCGCCAAGAATACATGAAGGAATCCGGAAAGTATCGCATTATCATAACTTATGATAAGGCGGATGAAACGGATTTACTTATACGGACTTTGTCTTTTGGACCGTATGTGGAAGTGCTTGAGCCCAGTGATTTTGTAGAGCTTATTCGGAAGAGACTTCGAAAACAGAGGGATGGTACATGATGACGTGAGGGTCGAGTTATAGCGGAAAAAAATAAAGCTCGGAATTCGGCAAGCTGTTCTTTTAGATAAAGTCCAAATTTATTCCGATTTTGGGAATAATGGACAGGATTTCAATAAACACTTAAAAGCTACGAAGCATTTAGTTCGCAGCTTTTTTTTGCGTAACAATGAATAAGAAACCGCTAATATAGTAAACAAAAGAAACCCGCTGTTTGATTGATAGGAGGAGAATCAATGAAAAAAATAACAGAATTCATCACTCTAATGCTGCTTACTTCTGCTTTACTTTTCCCGGGAACTGCTGTAGCCAACGCAGAGCCCAATTATGCTTATGAGAGAATCACGGTAGATACCTTCGATTATGCACGATATGCATCCGATAATCCGAATCTTCTCGCAGCTTTTGGTCAAAATAGAAATCTTCTCTTTCAGCATTATCGGAATAACGGGAAACAGGAGGGAAGATTGGCACATGCTCTCCCCTATAAACCAAGCAGACTGACCGTTTTTGAACTGAAAAGAGATGAGTCCTATTACTTTAATGCGGATCGATATGCCTCGGACTATCCGGATCTTCTCGCTGCATTCGGGCGGAATAAGAAAGCCCTATGGAATCACTATAAAAATTATGGTTTTTATGAGGGAAGAAAGGCTTACGGAACATCGGACAGCGTAGAAGCAAAACGAAAGGTTTTTGACGTAGCGGAGTCCATTACGAATGACAGTATGACAGAAAGGGAAAAGATTAAGGCGGTTCATGACTGGATTATCAATCATACAAGCTACGATAGGGAAAATTACTATAGCAATTCCATTCCGGAGGATTCCTATAACATTACCGGAGTAATGCTTAAGGGAGTAGCTGTCTGCTCAGGTTATGCTAAAACCTTTGATTATTTTATGTATGTCTTAGGAATAGAGCATGAGCATGTTACGGGGCTCGTCGATTCTCCGAAGGGAGGAAGAGGAGGACATGCCTGGAATCGAGTACTTTTGGATAATACCTGGTACTATATCGATTGCACCTGGGACGATGAACCTCTCTGGGGAGGTGGAGAAAGACTTCGCTATAAATACTATTTAATTTCCTATGATGAAATGGCAAAAGATCATGAAGGGAAGGAATTTTATAAAACATACTAAGAAGCTGAAAAATGTATATCAATAAATAAAGTAAAGGGAAAAGACAGGAAACTTCTTTAAATGCTTATTGAATATGGAAAGGAAGTGATGCTTGGAAAAAGGGAATCTTTATAATACGTTGTCTATCAATATTTGGAGAAAACACTAATTTGGAAATGGAGGAAGGAAAATGTTTATAAAAATCAAAAATGGAAGAGTAAAGAGAATCTGCTATGGCTACTTCAAACGCTGTCCGCATTGTGGATATTCCGGTAGTGATTGGGGGGATAGTGGAGATTGCCCAAGTTGCGGTGAGAATAGCTGATAATAGAGATAATAAAGCGACAAGTATGATCTTAATTAATTATTTTGATAGTTGATTGAGAGTTAGAAGCCCACAAATGGTGTAACTGTGCCATTTATGGGCTTCTATTCTATTAATGGACTTTAGCCTGATACAAGAAACCACCCGTAATGCGGGTAGGAAACATTTGTTATACAAAAATCACTTTTCCTTATACAATAAAGTTGTTCAAGCTATATTACAGGAAAATGATTTTATGGCGTGAGATAAAGACAGCACAAAGAATATTGATTTGGCATATGGTTCTGGTTAAAATATAACATTATGAATCGCTATAAAAAATAGTTTTTGTAAAGAATTGTTAAAAGCAAGAAAACATTACGATTAAAGTACATTATCATTATGATCTTATTTGACAATTGAAGAATATACAAGGGAGTAGAGATATGCTGGAAAAGTTGAAGAATTATACAGAAGACTTAGAAAAATGCGAGGATGAATTCAACAGTATATTAACGAAAACGGAAATACTCTTAGATGATATATTAAGAGATTTTTTTCAAATGGGACTAGATAAGAATTACAAAAATAATTCTTGGAAAAAAATACTTGAGCAAGAGATAGAAAAAGGATATCGAGACAGAAATTCTAAGAGGTCATTTGTAAATGCATGGAAGGCTATTACAAATTTTGGCATTGAGAAATATGGAGTAAAGGATATGGACACAAGTCTTATTATTGCTCTTATTGGAAAGCGTAATAGTCCATTTGCATGTTGCGCTTGTAGTGAGCAAATAAGATCTCTATTGATGGGTAAATTAAGAGAAGATAGAAATATATTTGCTCATAAGGACAAAAAAATATCATGTGAATTTGAAGTACGTCAACGTATCGTCGCAAACACTATTGAGCATTGCAGAGATTTTACTTTTGCTGTCAGAGACACCCAAAATGGGGAAACAATCCCATTTGAAGAAGTAAGAGCAGATTATCAAGAGAAATACAGAGACAGGTTAAATGCTTTAGAGTCAAGAAATAAGAAAGCATTCAAAGAATATAATCTTGTTATAGCAAAAAGCGAGCTTGAGAAGAATTCTGAAGAATCTCAAGCTGTAGATAAATCAAACATCATTCCACTTGGTATAAATAAACCGAATAAAGATAAATTCTTAGATGGCAGCGCGAAGATAGAAAAAACAAAATTTCATGGAAAACCGGCATTATTAATTTCTAGAAGGGATGGCAAGATAAAAGTTGATAGAGAATTATACTTTTGGTGCGTGGTTGATAAAGAAAAGAAATTAGGAAAAAAATATGATAAAGGTGGCGCATATTATCAACTTACAAAAGAGTGTATTGGGAAGTATATATATGGGTATATTTCTTCGAAGGGATATAAGGGAAGACTTGAAATAAAATATGGACCGGTTTCAGAGAAGGATTTTTTGCAGGATATGGATAGCACATCGGTTGTAGAAGATAATGGAGGGGAAAAGTCGAGTAAAAATCAAGTGACAATTAAGGAATCAATGTTTCTTCCTGTACCGACATTGCCAAATGAAAATAAGTCGACAGAACCTTCCAAGCCAATTACTGTATCTATTCATGAATCGAATCTGAGATCAAGGGAAATTATATTGCCCTATGAAATGAAAAGACTTGTTAAAAAAAGGGAGTTTTTTACATCCTCATCACTAGTACACTATTTTGTGCGCCCTAATGATTATTTTGTTTTAAATTCATTAGAATTGCTTATGCCGGATAGCTATTTGTATAGATTGCTGAAACAGAGTAATTTTGAGTATATTTATTTTGTAGAGATTGAGTCTAGAGAGTGTGTGATTTATGCTTATGATACAATTTCTCAGAATGCTCTGTATAAAGAGAAGAATAAAGCAATAGAGGAAGAGACAGTTTCAGGCTTGAGTAATTTGAGCAGAGTTTCTTCAGAAAAAATAGGAAGTTCTGTCGAGAATATAAGAGAGTATGGTAAGAGAAGAGTGTGTATTTTTTCAGTAGGAGAAGAATTTGGAGTGCAGTTTGCGGCTACTGTTAAAAATGCATTAGATAACCCAAAACATAAAACTGCGATTGTAATACCAATAAGTTTTTTTGGGAAGGAGGGATATTGTACAGATTCAGTTATTAATACGCTGGGTAATTTAGGAAAGCACAATTTGACTGAAAATGCTTTGATCATTACCTTGCCCAATAAGAGTGATTTTTTGGAATGCTTTAAGGCAAAACAACTAGATATTCATGACTGGATTAATGCGGTTTTAGATGAAGCAGGTAGTGCAAATAAAGAGAAACTTGATTATGCAGTTAATTTACTTTTAAAGCATGGCCGACTTCTTACAGCCAGTAAATATGGAGTAGATGAATTTGCCAATCTTCTATTCAGAAAGAAAATCATTGAAAAAAACGAATGGTTTTCTTCACTTAATTATACGAAAATTTATGCCATTGCTGAATCCTTGCGGACATATCTGATAGATGAGAATTCATTGGAAGTATATAAGACAATAGAAAAGTTCAAAGGGAGCATTTTAAAAGAATTGAATCGATTATTGGATAAAAAGGATGTATGTGATGAAATCAAAGAAAAAGCTAATTTCATGAGTCCTGTTCATCTTGGGTATTCTGACAAGATTAATTCCTTATGTATAGAGCGAGTTTTTCATCAATATGCTGATAGATATGAGAATATAGATTGGGTATTGGAGAGAATATAAAACTGGGAAGACTGCAACAGGTTCAGAGTCAGATATGCGTTTTATGAAGGGGGAACTTATGAAAAAAGTTAATACGGTAATTTTCAAAGAAAATTATGCAGACAAGATTGGTTTGGATTTTGGAACAACATATTCTGTAATTTCACGAATTAAAGAAAAACAAGGTGGGAATGTATCTGTAGAAGCTTGTGCTTTGCGAGAAGGTGGAGCGAGAGCAGAAATACAAGATTCTATTGTTTTGAAAAATAAGGAAGGACAACTTTTTTTAGGGCCTTCTGCCAGGAGAAAAGTCGGTAAAATAGGAACTGTAACCTATACCGGATTTAAAATGATGCTTGCGGAGACGGACCAAACTTTATTAGCTCAACGAAATTATGATGAAATTTTCACGCCGAAGAAAATTATAAAAGAATATATAGATGATCTCCTTACACAGTATCTATCAACATTAAATGGAAATCCGACACGAATTGAAAAACTTGTTGTTGGCGTTCCTGAAATTTGGTTTACCAGTGCGCTAACCATAGATTGCCGTACTGCATTGAAAGATATCATCCAAGGCTTAGATTATGTAGATAATGTAGAGTTGGTTAGCGAACCTGCCGCAGCTTGTGCTTACTTCGTGCAAAATTATTATGAATCAACAGGAAAGAAATATGAGGGAAAAATACTAATAGTAGATTATGGCGGAGGGACATTGGATATAGCTTTGTGTGATGTAAAAGGAAATGGCATATCCAGTGAAGTAAAGGCTATTGCTCGCGCCGGGGAGGGATGGAATACACAAGGTACTATAGGAAAAGCAGGAATGGCTTTTATGGAAGAGATTGTAAAGATTGCTCTTCGTAAGGAGGGATTCAAGGATTCTGACATAATCTCTGACCAGAAATTTTTTTCCATGGTGCAATATATTGAGCAGGAATTGATGAGTAGGGTAGAGGAGATAAAGAATTCCTTAGGAAAGTATAGATTGAAATTTGAGACACCGGAAGAAATAAATGAAATCTTTGATACTTTTGAGTATAAAGATAATGAAATCGAAGTAAGTTATGGCATGCTTGTGCAAGCATACAATACTATCATTAGAGACTCTTTGGATAATAAGCTTAATGAAATAATAGAGTATATGAATACTAAGGGGATTGAATATAGGGGTGGTGGAGAGAAGGACGACTTTAAGATTGCCTTAGTAGGAGGATTTTGTAGTTTCTATCTCACGGAGTATCAGATAAAGGAAAAATTTGAATCTGTGTTTGGAGTGGAAGACAAAAGATATAAATACATCATCGCAGATAGAAGAGATTGCGAGAAAGCCATTTCCTATGGGGCTGCACTGATAGCAAACGAGATTATAGCTTTCAAACAAGTAGCACCATATTCTCTTGGATTTGCTTCAAAACTAAATCCGGATAAACCCTTCTTTGCCATAAAAAAGGGAGATGATATTGAATTTGGCAAGGTGAAAATGTTTTCTTCGGATGATGGACAGCCTATGCTATTTAGAGGGAATGGGATACCTCTGATTGCATTCAATTTTGAGGATGATCCGAAATATATGGAAGCAAAAGAACCACTGAAAGTGTATCAAGAAAAATTGAACTTAGAAAAAGATAAAATATATCAATTTGGATATTCACTGGATCAATCTATGGTAATTACTTTGCATAAATTAGTTGTACCGGATAGAAACAATCCTGATTGTGTTAAAGACGAATCAAAGGTCACACTGGATGAAATTTATAATATGATGGGCAATTTAATGCTGATAGGAGGGCGTAAGTCATGAGTTTGGAGCGTACTTACAAGAGTTTAGCAAATCTTGAGAATGAGAAGCATATTACCGCCTCTCAAATGTTTGACTTTATGGTTGGCTTCGTATCAGAAATATACAAACATAATGGTATAAAAGGAATTTCAGGTCTGGACATGGGAGACAGAGAGAATCTTGTTTTTAATGCCTTTGCATTATGCGATATGCTTCTTTCAGTGGTTAACAGTCATCAGGAAGTAATTTTAATGCAGGATGACACTTTGGCTTTGCAAAATATTTTTTCTCAGATAGAGGATATTCACAAACAACTATCAGTGAAAAGAGAAGAGATACAAGATTTAAAATTGAAGCGAGAGGAATTAGTAGAAGCAAGTGAAAAACTACAAAAAGAAACCCAAGCTTTGCTAGAAGTAAAAAAGGAATGTGATAGCTTGGTAGATAAGATTAAGGAATTAAATGATATAAAACTCTTAGGTGTTGAAGAGAAAAGAGATAGACTAAAGAGTGATCTGCAAAATCGACAAAATAGATACATTGTCATTGTAAAAGACATAACTTCTATTGAGGCGGAAATCGCTACTATTGAAGCGAAAATAAACAAAAAAAAGGACGAGAATATTAAGATATCGGATATAAAAAAAGAAAAAGAAATGGAATATGAATTATTAAGCAAAGAAAAAAAGTCTCTTGAGCTTACATTATGTGAACTTGAACAGAAAAAAAACGAGTGTGATAATTGGATTAAGAATTTTAGGACGATACATTCCGAGATGGAAAAAAATATTGAGGAATATACTGCAAGATATCGTGAGATTTATCTTGTAGTAAATTGTTTTTTAAATGAAGAGTTTATTAGGAATCATTTATTTTCAAATCATGAAGGACAAATAACATTGGCGAAAGATAATTATCCGGATTTAGACTTATTAACCGGTGAAATAAAGGATGTTGATGCCTTTAGGAGATGGTTGGATGCTTTACAGAAGAGGATCGAAAGTCTTATTGATGTGTACCAGGAAGAATTAAGAAAAATTCATGATTGTAGTAGTGTCATTACTGGAGAAATATAAAGGAGGTTTCGATGACAGGGAGACAAAAATGCCAATGTTGTGGAAGTATGTTTGATGGACAATCCTGTAAATACTGCGGATTTAGATATATTATTTCATTAGATAACGATGCTGAAGAAATAGATAGAAATGAAGCAAAGGAGTATAGAAACAAAATTATTAACCAGATTCAGAATATCACAATCTTTTGTTATCAGTATGGCTGGAAGGAAGAGGATAAGAAATTTAATTTGCTCGATACGAAGCGAATAAGACTTGCTGATGGGAATGCGTGCAATGATATTTATAAATGGGTATCACAGGATTTTGTACAGGGGATAGCATCATTTTCCGAAAGCAGTATAACAATCGAATACGATTTTAAGGGAAATAAAAAACAAATAAAGTGCAGTCTCAGTCCTGATGCAGCTAAGCAGTCCGGACAGATTGGCTTAAAAATTACAAAACAACTTAGAATGCAGTTATGTTTTGGGAATAAAAATAAGTACGTAGAGAGTACAGCAATAGATTTAGATTTACATTAGTTTGGAAGCAAGCAATATAATTTACATATGGCTTATTCAAGTATTAGGTATGTATTTATAAAAGCATTCATTGTATGACTCCGGATTTTTGGAAGAGGCACTTAAATGGTTTAAGATGTCTTATGAAGCGGGTATAAATTAGCAAAGAAATTTGTTGATGAATTAATAAGATAGTGAAGAGAAGGAGAAAAAGAGTATGAAGTGCCCGAATTGTGGAAGAGCTTTAGAGACTTGTGTTTGTACGAATTGTAATTTTAATTTAAAAAAGTCTACATTTATTTCTGCAATTCCGTTGAATATTTCCGAGTTGGAATCACTAGGACTATTTATACTAAATGAAGAAAAGAAGACTGCCGAGTTAAAAAGACGGAAAGAATATGATAACGCATATAGACAAATCAAAAAAGCGACAGACGTAAAAATAAAACCCGGAGAACGATGTTTGAATGGGTTATTTCTTGAGGGATATGGTAAGATACAAAATTTTGAAGAAGCAGCAAAAAATTTTTTGAGAGGTGCTGAGCAAGGGGATGACCTTGCACAGTGCCTTTTAGGCTTATTGTATAGGGCTGGAAGTGGAGTAGAGCAGAGTTATGCAAAGGCCTATGAAATGTTCTCAAAATCCGCTATGCAGGGGAATGCAGAAGCTGAATATGAATTAAGTTATATGTATTTGATGGGAGAAGGTATAGAACAAAACTATTCCAAGGCATATGAATTGGCTTTAAAATCTGCAGAGAGAGGCAATAAAGATGCAGCCTTTATGCTTAGTTTCATCTCTTTTGTAGAAGGGGGAGTAGATCATAGCTATACTCAAGGTGAAGGAATAATCTTGAAAGCTGCAGAGCAGGGAAATGCAAAAGCACAATTTGTACTTGGATTTTTGTATCTGATAGAAGAAAGCAATGAGAAGAGCTATAAAATGCTAACTAGGTCTGCCGAACAAGGATTTGCAGTGGCAGAATATATGCTTGGAACAATGTATCAAGCAGGCGCATTTTGTGTAGAGCAGAGTTATACGAAAGCATATGAATTGTTGTCAAGGGCAGCTAATCACGGATGCGTAGGGGCAAAATATCAACTTGGTTTGCTCTATAAAGAAGGCTTCGGGGTAGAGGCTAATTATACTAAAGCCTTTGAAATGTTTAATGATTTTTTAAATGAACAGGAAACAAAAGGAGAAGCTAAATATAGCATCCTAGGATTAGACATAGAACAGCGTTATGATATGGTATATAAAGAGTATTATAAATCCATCGAAAAATGGGAAGATGAAGTATGCAAAGGAAAGTTAATGGATCAGATTCTTGATGATCTTTTTAATACTTTGCAAGCAGAATGCTTAAGGGTGAATACAATTGAAGAGGCAGAATATCAGCTCGGTCTGTTATACAAGTGTGGAAAAGGAATAGAGCAAAGTTATATAAAAGCTTTTGAAATGTTTTCGAATGCTGCGAAACAAGGTAATGAAGATGCAGAGTTTGAACTTGGCTTGTTATATTTAAAAGGGCAAGGCGTAGAACAGAATTATGATAAGGCCTATGAAATTTTTTCGAGATTTGCTAATCAAGGAAACGCAAATGGCGAATATGGACTTGGTTTAATGTATAAGGAGGGGGAAGGAGTCAAACAAAGCTATACGAAAGCGTATGAACTTTTTTTGAAATCAGCTAATCAAGGAAATGCAAATGGCGAGTATGAGCTTGGTTTAATGTATAAAAAGGGGATAGCAGTTGAACAGAGCTATATGAAAGCCTATGAATTGTTTTACAAGTCTGCTGAGCAAGGAAATGCAAATGGAGAATATGAGCTTGGACGATTATACCGAAAAGGTCAAGGAGTAGAACAGAGTTATAAAAAGGCCTATGAATTGTTTTTAAAATCTGCAAATCAGGGAAATACAGAGGCGGAGAGTGCTATTGGGTGGCTGTATTATAATGGAGAAGGGGTAGAACAAAGTTATGATAAAGCTATTTTGTGGTTGAATAAAGCTCTAGAACATGAAAAATCAAAGGAGAGAATGCGTTTGATTATTAGCGTGCAGAAGGTGGATGTTTCTGAATTAGAATCGGTAAACCATTATATCCAAAAGAAAGAAAAAAAGAATGCAGAAGTACAAAGGATGCAAGCGGAGGCGGAAAGAAGAAAGATAGAGGAGAGACGTAAGACTGAGGCGGAAGCAGAAAGAAGAAGGGCAGAAGAGAGACGTAGAGCTGAAGCGGAGGTGAAAAGTAACCAGGTGGAGGAAGAGGGAAAGAAAGCATACAATCAATGGATTATGAATCATATAAATGAGTGTCAAAAAATAGAAAGTCAGTGCTGGGGAACAACAAATGAATGTATACGTAAACTTCAAAACGCAATGAAGAATCTTAGTATTGAAAAAAATCAGCTTAAGAAAATCTATGATGAGGGAAATTCTTATTTGCATGGAAAGTACTACAGCGCAGAAGGAGAGATAAGAAGACATGCTGCTTGGGTGCTTCAGGGACAGGGTGATGATAGTTTAAAGGAAGTTGTCAAGGATATAATTAGAAAGTTTCAAGAAGATCGAAAGAGCATGCGATATTTATTGAAGCATATAAAGAAGAGACTTGATCATGATTATGAGTAAATAAGTAAATAATCTGTAATTTATTCTCTTCTCACAAAAATTGAGATAATCGTGAAAAGTTGAACGCACTTTTTTCTACTCTTCGTATTAGTATTCTGGGCGGTTTTGCCCCGCCTGTCCGGTCATGAAAACCGTTGATTCCAGAGCAGGAAACTGGAATCACGTTTCGTAAAACAGTGCTGAGGCGATTATGGATCGTATATCCTATGATTCGTATAAATTGATATTGAGAGTACTGGTCCATCTAGAGATATCTCATTTTTTGCGGGGTGAGAAAAAGACGGCAGGTTTTTCATTATTTACAATCAATATTCTAAAAAAAGCTGTGAACCGTTTGGTTCGCAGCTTTTTTTAGCGCATTAGTAAATGCGAAAGTGGCAATATAGCAATAGATAGAAACAGCGGGACACGAGGATTCCCGGAAAAAAAGAACGGTGTGATACAGTGTTCGTGGTCGCCCGGATTGGGCCCGGAGAGATCGTCTTATGTGTCACTCTGTTCGGAACAGCAAACAAAGCGCACTTTACAAAGGAGAAGAATCATGAAGAAGGAGAATGAATTCACTAGGAATATTGAAAAAGGTTTAATGGAAGTTACTGCTTATCAATTTCACACTTACAATATCGAACCTTCCTTTCCGGAGGAGATTGCAAAGCTTGGAGCAAAAGATTTAACAGTACAAAACTGTTCTGAGAGGAAGAACTTTTGCAGGGAAAAGGTTCTTACGATAGACAGCGAGGACTGTAAAGACATGGACGATGCGGTGAGTGTCACGAAAACGAGTGCAGGCTACAGCTTAGCAGTGCATATTGCGGATGTATCGGCATACATTGCACCCGGAACGGAGCTGGATAAAGTGGCATCCTATCGGGCATGCTCCATTTACCTTCCGCATATGACGGTCCCGATGCTTCCGGCAGTTCTCTCCAATAATCTTTGTTCCCTTAATCCGGGATGCGAGAGGTATACCCTCTCGGTGCTTGCGGAGCTCAGTGAAGCGGGAGAGATACTCCACTCCGAGATTTGTAAAGGGCAGATTCAATCCAAAGTAAAAGGCGTGTATACGGAGATTAACCGACTCTTATCCGGCGAAAGAAACACAAAACTCATGGATAAATATAAAGAGGTGTATGAGGAGCTCTTTACCATGGAAAAGCTATACATTTCGCTTAGGGAAGCAAGAATACGAAGGGGATCCACTTGCGAGGGAACGGAAAAGCCTAAAGTATTTCTTCGAAATCAAGAAATTGTGATTCGGCAGGAAAAGAGAGGTGTAGCGGAAAATATGATAGAGGAATTCATGATTCTGGCAAACAGAATTGTAGCGGAATATCTTTATGAAAAGGAACTCCCCTCCATCTTCCGCGTTCAGGAAGAAAGAAATCACCTGGCGGCCTATCAAGCTACAAAGCTGCATCATGCAGAGCTTGCCTTGGACTGCTATTCCCACTTTACATCCCCTATTCGACGCATTGCCGATCTGAAAATTCATCAGATACTCAGCATGCATCTCAGCGGAATGGACAAAAAGGAAATCCATGAGATCTTTGACGAAGCTCTGATAGAGGTATGTGAGAGAGCGACAAAGAGAAGCAGGACTGCAGATCAGGTGCAGGAAAAATGCGAACAATATTGCTACAAAGAATATCTTCGGAAACACAGAAAAGACAATTATACAGGGAAAATAGTCGGATTTGACAGATTACATCGTCCTATTGTGATTATGAATCAGTTTTATATCAAGCTTATCGGATATGCCATCAACCATGCCTCTATTGGAGAAGAGTACAGCTTTAAGGTGGGGATTTCCGCGGATCAAAAAGAAATGTTTACGTACTGTCCGTTGAAAGCAGTAGCAGCAGTAGCCTAAAACGAAAGGAGAAGCTTATGAAAATGTTTACTGAAGAAACAGCGGAAAAGATGCTGGGGAATGAATTGGACCGCTTATGGGAAATGCGGAGAAAGAAGGAGGAGGGGCTTTGCAACGAAGGGGAATGCAGAGAAAACATTTCCGCGTCTTTTACAAAAATGCAAGACTGCTTCTCTAAAGAGGAGCTGAACGGCATTTCTCTTTGGCCTAAATATGTAAAAGTTGCCATATATACTGTAGAGGAACCGGTTTTTGCACTATTACAGTATGTAAAGGCGGACAATTACATCGTTCTCACAAAGCGCTTCTCGGATCTCTCCGCTTCCGTACAAAGAAAAGGAGAGGAGTGGATAAACAGCAACATAGAGCGCTTCGGCATAGCCTTATACCATCATATTTTGGAGAAAATCAATCCGAAAGATGTTCCCTCCTGTCTTGCTCTTGGCAGGTATTCTCAAAAAAGAGGTGATTACGAAATGGCTAAGTTTTATTTTGAAACGGTAATGGACACGGCATCCGAAACAGCCTTTAACGGGCTGACTTCTCTACTTTCTCTCTACGAAGAGGAAATCAAGGCTACATTGAAAAAGAGTAGAAAAAATAAAAGCTCTGCAGAAGAAAAGGAAAAAGCCAAGAGCCTGAAAAATAAGCAGTATGCAATCTATGAAGCATGGGTAGGAAAAATGGAAGAGAAAATACAAAGAGTATCGGATCTTCCGGAACAATACAAGAGAGATTATGTCACCCTGCTTTCAGGCTATGCAAGATTTGAAAAAAACAGAGGAAACTATATAAGAGCTATGGAACTGCTCAAAAAAGTGCCGGAAGATTTTCCGGAGATATACAGAATTTATGCGGAGGAAGCCCTGATTTATCAGTTTAAATCCTATGCTAACCCCTTTTATAACATAGAAAAAGCGATTGAAACCTTAAAGAAGGCAGCAGTCTCGATGAAAGAAGATGAGGAAACGTATCCGCAGAAAGCGAAAACGAAAAAGTGCATTTTGATGCCTTTAGCCAATTCTTATTTTTACTGCGGAAGATATGAAGAAGCGGAAAGGGTGTGTGAGCAAGTTTTACAGATTGATCAAAAGGAAACTCGTGCGATTACGCTTAAATCGAAGATTGCTTCTCAGATGGCTTTTTACGATGATTTTGCGGTATGAAACAGGAGATGTTCTACTCGATAAAAACAGGAAATGTTCTACTTCACAAAAGTGGGAAAGGAGAAAAAATGAAAAAAATATTCGCACTTTTTCTGATGACATTTATCGCTCTTTTATTTACCGGCTGCGGAGAAAACAAGCCCCAAAGAGTATCTGCGGCTATAGTCGGAGGCCCGATAATGAATGCTCCGGATTATCCGCTGAACGCCCCGACCTTGGAGCGCTATTTGGAAGAGGTTTGCCTCTCCTATGGAAAGATAAGCTTTGTGAGAGCAGACGGAAATCCGCAGCTTTTCTATCAGGCGACAATTCCGGATCCCCCCATAGAAGGCTTATCCAGGGCCAAGCTTAAGGCCAGAGCGGTAAATTATGTGCAAGAATTAAAGGAGCTCTACAGTAAAGACGCTTCTGCACTTTCTGAAGAGACGGATCTTCTTGAAGCAATCAGCCTTGCAAGAGATACCGTTATTCATGAAGAAGGAGAAAAGGTCATTCTCCTCATGCACAGCGGTCTCAGTACGAGCGGTTATCTAAAATGGCAGGAAGGCTTATTGCATATAAAAGCGGAAGCCGTGGTAGAGGCATTAAAGGAAAGACAGGCACTGCCGGATCTTCGAGGGATTACCGTCTATTGGCTCTTTTTCGGAAAGACGGCCTTTCCCCAGACAGAGCTTAGTAAGGAGGAGCTTGGCAATTTGAAGGCGGTATGGCAAGCCGTGATAGAAGCGGCAGGAGGAAAGCTCGTCTTTTCCGATGATCCGGTAAGAAACTCGGCTCCAACAGATCTTCCTTCTGTAACGGTAGTCAAGACGGGAGAGAAGGATCTCGGAATCAACTATGCGGAAAATACAATCCAAAAGCCTATGGAGAGCATTGTGTTAAGAGAAACAGAGCTGCGTTTCTATGGAGATTCGACAAAGCTTATAGAGGAAGAAAAGGCAAGAGCCTCCTTACAAGTTGTAGCGGAGAAATTACTGGCTGCAGCAGATCGAAGCGTATATGTCATAGGCACTACGGCAAGCGGAGAAAAAGAGTTTTGTAAGGCCTTATCGCAGGGGAGAGCGGTAAGAGTGAGAGAAATTCTGGAGGAATACGGCGTGGATTCTTCGAGAATGATTAGTATCGGTTTGGATTATGAGAACCCTTGGCATGTAACGGACAGGGATGCAAAGGGAAATTTTATGGAAAGTTTTGCTAAAGAAAACCGTACAGTACGAATCATTGATCAAAACAGTGAGGAAGCTAAACTTTTGGCTCCTTATATTGCTTAGTAAACAGCATAGCTCCATGGATTTAGAGAGAAAGGAAGAGGTTTATGAAAAAGGATACCCAACTGCAAAGGCTTAGAAAAAAACCAAGAATCAGTCATCTTAACGCTTGGTATAACCGCCCCTTTATCGAATGGATTTCCGGGAGGATGGACGGAAAGAGATTTCAAATTTGTGATTTGGAAGGAGGGCACACTACACCCTATATCCATCGTAAAAGTCATTTTCTGGATACCTATATTAACGAATTGTATAGAGATGTCACAAGAGAATTTAACGAGGTATACCAAGAGGTGCACTCCCTTTGTACTGAATTAAAGGAAATGGAGGAGCCTGAAGAGCCGAAAGACGGAATTAATCCGGAGGAATATGCAAGAAGAGCGGCCGAGGCTCATGCAAAGCAAAGAAGAAATAAACTCCGTAGAAAAGAAATTCTGCTGCAAATGAGTGCCTTGAATGAATCCATATTGATGACCGACCTGGAATTAAAAAACCATATTGAGGCCTCGGAGGATATCGCGGCAACCAGATACGCCAACTATTGGAAGGGAATCCTGGAATCGAAAAAACTGAATGAGTATCTCCCCCTTGTCCCGGAAAGAAAATATGAGGGACGGACAGAATATTATTTCCATCGGGATCGGGTACTCTCCCTGCTAAAGGAATATGTATAGCAAAGGAGGTATGAATAGTCAAAAAAATATGAACAGTTAAAGAAGCATATATAGTCGAAGAAGTATGTATAGCAAAGGGAATAGCTAAAGGGATGTATCAGGAGAAGGAGGAGGTATGAACATTTTCAAAGGAAGAAAAGAGAGAGAAAGCGAAAAACGGAAGGATAGGGAAGATTTAGTGGAAGTACCGAGCTATTCACCGCATGATTTTAGGCCCTTGGATTACATGGCAGGAGAGGAATGGGAGCAGTTTGAAGAAAACTTTGAACAAATCTGTCGGGAATCCCTAGGAAAAATTCAGCCGGATGAATTTAACGCTACATATATGGATCCTCTTATCAAAACGTATCTGGATGTGGCGATAGAAGGAATAGGGAAGCAGGCTATTTTTCATCAGCTTCTTATCAAAGAAAATATACGAAAGCTTCATCAGGGGGACGAAATCTGTGAAAGAGACCGGCTAAAGCATTACGAGGAGGATTATCAAATGCTTTTAGTCTCCCTCGAGCAGGACAGAAAGGTTTATTACAAAAATACTCCTTGGGAAAACTTTTACAGTAAAGAAAATCATAGTGTGAATTTAGGGCAAAGAGAAGAGGAAAAACGGGAGGAGGCAGAGTATGTTCAGTAAAGAAAAGAATAAGGGAGTGAAAGCATCTCAAGCGGAAGATTACAAATTGAGGAAAGAAGGAATAACTGCGTTGCAAAACAGTGACAGCTGCTTTTGGTCAAAGAGCTATGTAATTATAGGCCTTACGCTGGGTTTTGCGCTTCTTGATACTACCGTTCTCTACAATTTGTTCGATAGGATTCTGGATCAAAGTTCCCACCTCGGTATACTGATGGCTTTCGGTATCGCTATACTCATCAATGCCATTGCTCTTCCGACGGCTAAATTTATTCGCCGGGCAGGATACGGAATAAAAAGAGCGAAATTCTGGGCGGGACTATGTATTGCCACCTTTTTGATCTTATTCTTCGGAACCTGCCTCCTTAGGATAGCCAATGCGGACATGTATGAACAGAGTACTGTGATTTCTTCTCTAAAGAATGATTTATCCTCCGGCGAAGAAGCTCTGGAGGTTGATGAAAAAACGAAGATGAAGGCATATTGTACTGCGGGCTTCATGTGCATAGAGCCGTTAGCTACTACTCTTGTTATCTTTTTTCTGTCTTATTTCCATGATGATGAGCTTCGGAAGAAAATTGAACAAGAGGAAATCAGGAAAATTGAAATGGAAGAAGCCATAGCGGATTTGAAGGCCTCCATTTCTTCCATGGAAGCGAATGAGGTAATGCTCTTAGAGGAAGATGAATGTGCGAGAGAAAGTGCCGTGCAGGAGCTTAGAGCAAGGGCAAACAAGCTGAAATCCATTTCCAGAAAGCTTTTGGCAGAGCATTTACAGTCTGCAGCTGCGTCCAGTGAACTGAACCATCAGCTTATAAAAGAGTTAGAACAAGTCGATAAGAATAAACCCATGATGGAAAGAGAATGGAAAGAGAAGGACGAACACGTTATCGCCGACTTTGCCTTAGCGGAAAAAACCGCTGTATGATGAGATGATTCGATAGGAGGAAAATCAATGAAAAAAGGAATGAAAATGATCACGTTAATGCTTCTTACATCCGCTCTTCTTTTCCCGGGGGCTGTAGCATATGCAGAGCCAAACTATGCCTATGAAAGAATCACAGCGGAAAACTTCGATGCGGATCGTTACGCGTCCGATAACCCGGATCTTCTCGCAGCCTTCGGGAGAAATCGAAATCTGCTTTTTCAGCATTATCGGAATAATGGGAAACAGGAAGGAAGATTGGCACATGCTCTCCCCTATAAACCGAGCAGACTGGCTGTTTTTGAACTGAAAAGAGATGAGTCCTACTACTTTGACGCGGATCGATATGCCTCGGACTATCCGGATCTTCTCGCCGCCTTCGGTCGGAATAAGAAAGCCCTATGGAATCATTATAAAAAATATGGTTTTTATGAGGGAAGAAAGGCTTACGGAACATCGGACAGTGTGGAAGCAAAGCGAAAGGTTTTTGACGTAGCGGAGGCCATTACGAATGACGGTATGACGGAAAGGGAAAAGATTAAGGCGGTTCATGACTGGATTATCAATCATACAAGTTATGACAATGTCAATTATGAAAACAACACAATCCCCGAGGACTCTTATAACATTACCGGAGTTATGCTGAAAGGCGTTGCAGTTTGCTCAGGTTATGCCAGAACCTTTGATTATTTTATGTATGTCTTGGGAATAGAGCATGAGCATGTTACGGGGCTCGTCGATTCTCCGAAAGGAGGAAGAGGAGGGCATGCTTGGAACAGGGTACTTTTGGATAATACCTGGTACTATATCGATTGCACCTGGGATGATGAACCGCTCTTTGGAGGCGGAGAAAGACTTCGCTATAAATACTATTTAATTTCCTATGATGAGATGGCAAAAGATCATGAAGCGAAGGAGTTTTATAAAACATACTAATAAGACGGAAAGTGAAAGAGGAGGAGAGAAAAATGGAAGTCAAAGGAACAATGTATAAAGAGAATGTGACAGATTATCATCGGGCATGCAAGGTATGCAATATGCTGTTTTATTTTAGCAGAAATTGTAATGGAAAAAGAGTAATATGTCCGTACTGCGGAGCAAAACATTGATTTGGAAAAGGAGGAAGAAAAATGTTTAAAAAAATGTGAATCAGCTGTGCCATTCCATCGTGAAATAGAGCTTGTACTGTATTGATTTTTATGGTATAAGATAGTGTGAAAACTGAATAGTGCTTAGCAAAGTCGCTGTTTTGAAGAATTAGTATTGGACGCTCCGAGGGTGGAGTCTGTCCATTTGGGGATTCTTTAAAACAGCGACTTTTTTGTCGTTCCCCGGCACCTTGAAAACAGAATCCGCAAATGAGCGGACGGCCAACCGGGGAAGCCGCGCGATGATAGGAGCGGGCCAAGGAATAGTTTGTCTCAGATTGCGAGGAAATGAGGAAATGTACTTTGTGTTTTAAAGGGAAACAGCTTGTATCCAAGAAATTCGGAATATTCGATTTTCTTTTTACAGACTGCAAGTTTAGGTAGAAAGCGAGGAACGACAAATGAAAAAGCAAATGAATGTTGAAATGAAAAATTTTACTAATGTAGTGGAATTGTATATGGAAGATACGGAAATGAATTATGGAGTGGAAATGGAGATGGCAAAGCTGTCGGAGCGTTTTTTAGGCTCTGCAAGACTTCTTCCGAAACAGGATTTCCTTGGGTGGCAGATTGTACTGAAGAAGGGCGAGAGAATAGTAAGTCACTGCTTTTCTTCTTCAGAAGGAAAAGTGGGAAGTGAAGATTTTCAATGGATATGGCAGGGCTATGCGAACTTGAGAAGCAGAGAGAAAAGTGTAGTACAGGAACTTTTTCAAGCAGGAAGGAAGGTGTATCGTCTTGCCGTCCTGACAGAGAAAAAGAATGCGAGTTCTTCCGCTGCTGGGATGCAGGGGATTCCCTACCGCCCGGGAGATTTTGACGGCTGGTCTTCCGGAAATTATTTTTCGGAATTGTTTACCTTGCTAAGTGAAGAGGGCGCCATTCTTTATGGTATTGCAAAATCAGCGGATATGGGGGGCGTGGGAAAGGGGGGCATTTTTATCAGTCTTCCCAAGGAAATGTGCTTAAGAATGAAAACAATGATTTCCCTCTCTCTTTCTCCTATGCAAGTAGAGGAAATGGAAAATAAGGCAGTAGAGGAGGAAAAACTGTTGTCCGGTGACCTGTTTATAACGGCAATGACTCGCTTCTTCTTGGAGATACGGAAGAGAAAGAAACTGCAATTCTCTGACGGAGAGCGAGATCTTAGGGAATATGCAGAAGAATCAGACAGATATGCAGCGGAAAAAGAGAATAGGGAAATAAAGGAATCGTTTACTCCTATTGAAACTATGGATTTCAGCGTCAGGTCTTATAACTGTTTAAAACGAGCAGGAGTGGTCAGTGTGGAGAAGTTAAGGAGTCTTTCTGAAGAAGAGTTAATGAGAATAAGAAATATGGGAAGAAAAAGTTTTTCCGAAATTCAAAATAAGCTGATGGAGATGGACTTGCATTCTGAAGATAGAGATACGGAAGCTGCAGAATGGAAGTCCATAAATGAGGCCACAGATTATCGGGAGAGTCTAAACCGGCTAATCGGTCTTAAAGAGGCGAAAGAACAGATTAAAAAGATTATCGCTTTTGCAAAAATGAAAAAGGACATGGCTAAAAAGGGGAAAGAGCATTTATCTATGGCACTCAATATGGAATTTGTCGGAAATCCAGGAACGGCAAAGACAACATTTGCCCGTATTACAGCGGGACTTCTCTATGAAATCGGCTTAGTTCACGAGAACGAGCTTATAGAAGTCGGAAGAGCCGACTTGGTTTCGAAGTATTTAGGGCAGACAGCGGTACAGGTAAAAGAAATTTTTGCCAGGGCAAAGGGTAAGCTTTTGTTTATTGATGAGGCTTATTCTCTTCTGGAAGGGCATGAGGGGGATTATGGAAGAGAAGCCATCAGTACCATTGTGCAGGAAATGGAAAATAATAGAGAGGATACAGTGGTGATTTTTGCAGGGTATCCGAATAGAATGAAGGCCTTTTTTTCCGTAAATCCGGGACTGCGTTCCCGCGTTCCCTTCCGGATTTCGTTTCAAGATTATTCCGTAGAGGAGATGCTGGGAATTACGGAGCTGGAGGCAAAAAAGAGAGGATTTTCTATTTCCGAAGAGGCAAAGGATAGGCTCTTGTCTATCTGCGGAGTTGCGGTAGGGAAGGCGGAAATGGGAAACGGACGTTTCTGCAGGAACCTTGTGGAAAATGCCATTCTGGACTATGCACTTAGGGTATACGAAGAGGATGGCGAAGAGAAAGACAGTGAATTTATCCTTCTTCCGGAAGACTTTTCCGCGCCTTCTTTGCAAGATAATCCGAAGTGCAGCCCGAAGAAACAGCCTATTGGATTTCGTATAACGGAATAAGTATGCATGCCGGAAAAAAAGAGAATACGGAGTTTATCCGCTGATAAAGAAATAAAATAGAGTAATCATTCATCCCGAACAAAAAAATAAAGCTATTATCAAGAAGCAAATTTTGCTAGAATGGAAAAAACAATCAGGAACTGCTTAGTCTTAAAGGGGGAAGAAAATGCGCTCAAAATATGTGGCTTATATCGGTTCTTATTCCTACACCGGTTCAGCAAAGGGAATCACTATCTGTGATGTGGATATGGAAAAGGGGAGATTTATAAAGAGAACGGAAGTAGAAGTAAATAATTCTTCCTATGTAGCCGTATCGAGGGATGAAAAAACACTTTACTCCATCGCGGATGAAGGGGTTATCGCGTTTCGTATTTTGGATAACGGTGGCTTAAGTAAGCTGAATACCAGAAATATCCGCGGAATGAGAGGATGCCACTTGGCAGTAGATAAGAGCGGGCAGTACCTTATGGTTTCCGGATATCATGACGGAAAGGCAACCCTTCTTGCCTTGAATCCTGACGGTTCTGTGGGAAATATCATTGACGGTGTCTATGATCAGGGGGTCGGCTCCGTTGCGGAAAGGACCTTCCGTCCTCATGTTTCCTGCGCCAGAATGACAGACGATCAAAAGTACATTTTGATTGCGGATTTGGGAATTGACCAAGTTAAAATCTTCCGCTTTGATAAGGTAGACGGGAAAATGCGGCAAATTGATACCCTTCGTTGCGAGTTGCAATCCGGTCCGAGACATCTTCGCTTCTGTCCGGACAGAAAGTACCTCTATTTGCTTTATGAGCTGAAAAATGTGATTGATGTATATCGTTTTCATGAGGAAGAAGGAGGAGATGAAGTTTCCCTTGAGAAAATTCAGACGATTTCCACCTTCCTTGAAAAGGATAGAGATCCTTTGATTGCGGCCTGTCAAATGCGTTTTTCCCCGGATAAGGATGCGTCTCATCTTTTTGTTTCCAATGCGGGAATCAATACCATTTCCATTTATGACAGGGATTTGAAGACCGGTCTTCTTACCATGAAAGGAAGTCTTCCGATCGGAGGAGAGTATCCTAAGGATTTCTGTATTTTTCCGGATGAAAAACATATTGCCGTAGCGAATAACGAGAGCGGCACGATTACCTTCTTGAATGTGGATTATGAGCACGGTCTTCTTTCTATGAGTGCAAGAGAGCTGGAGGTTGACGAACCGAACAGTATTTGTATGGTAAAATGCAGAGGATAAAAGAGTTTTAAAGGAGAAGTATGGGCGGAAACAGCTTTGGAAAAATTTTCCGTATCAGTACATTTGGGGAGTCTCACGGGGTAGCCTTAGGCGTTATTGTAGACGGCTGTCCCGCGGGACTTCCGCTTTCGGAAGAAGATATTCAGCGCTATTTAGAGAGAAGAAGGCCGGGGAAAAACCTGAAAATGACAGCAAGGAAAGAGGGAGATAGAGTTGAGATTCTTTCCGGCGTTTTTGAAGGATATAGTACGGGAACGGCCATAGCTTTGCTGGTTCGAAATGAGGATCAGAGGTCTAAGGACTATAGTGCTATTAAAGAGTGTTTCAGACCGGGGCATGCCGACTATGGATTTTTCAGTAAATACGGGTTTCGGGATTACCGCGGAGGAGGGCGTTCTTCCGGTAGGGAAACCGTTTCCAGAGTAGCTGCCGGCGCAATAGCGAAGAAGATTTTAGAGGAGCTGGAGATTCAAGTAGAGGCTCGGGTAGTGGAGCTTTGCGGAATAAAGCTCTCGGGAGAAAAGGAAAAAGAAGAGGCCGATGCACGACTTCTTCAGCTACGGGAAGAAGGAGATTCTGCGGGCGGTATCGTGGAATGTAGAGTCAACGGTCTTTGCCCCGGAATTGGAGAGCCCGTATTTGATAAACTGGATGCGAGACTTGCGGAAGCAATCATGTCTATCCGGGCGGTGAAAGCGGTAGAAATCGGTGACGGACTTTTAGCGACGAAACGAAGAGGTTCGGAAAACAACGATCCGTTTATTCCGGGAGAAGGAGAGGCGTTCCCTTTACGGAAGGCATCGAACCATAGCGGCGGGATTCTGGGCGGAATGAGTGACGGGGCGGAAATCATAGTAAGAGCGGGATTTAAACCTACGCCCTCTATTTCGAGGGAGCAAAAGACGGTAAGGGAAAACGGGGAGCCTACTACGATAGCGATAAAGGGAAGACATGATCCTACGGTGGTGGAAAGAGCGACTGTGGTCGTTGAGGCCATGACGGCTATAGTAGTGTTGGATTGCCTTCTTGAGAATATGAGCGCCAAGCTGGAAAATGTTAAAAAAATATATCGGAAATAAGACTTGGCAATGAAATGAGTAGTATTCCGTTTTAGTAGGGGTAAGTTGAATAGGGGGAAGGAATGAAATTGATTAAAAGTGTCCATACGGTAGACACGCATACGGAAGGAGAGTCCACCAGAGTGGTTGTAGGGGGAATCCCTAAAATCACAGGGCATACAATGCCGGAAAAAAAGGAGTGGCTGGAAAAGCATCTGGATTACCTTAGAACCGCACTGATGCTTGAGCCGAGAGGGCATAATGATATGTTTGGTGCGATTCTTACCGAGCCCACATGGGAGGACGCGGATTATGGCATCATTTTCATGGACGGAGGCGGTTACCTTAACATGTGCGGACACGGTACTATCGGGGCGATGACCGTAGCGGTAGAGACCGGGATGGTGGAAGTCACCGAGCCGATTACGAAGGTTGTGCAGGAAGCCCCTGCAGGGATAATCAGAGGGGAAGTTTTGGTGGAAAAGTCGAAGGTAAAGGCTGTCAGCTTTCAAAATGTGCCGTCCTTCCTCTATAAAAGAGACTGTGCGCTGGAGCTTCCCGGATATGGAAAAATCAAGTTTGATATTTCCTTTGGGGGGTCTTTCTTTGCCATCGTAAAAGTGGAGCAGGTAGGACTTTCCCTTGTTCCGGAAAATGCGGAGAAGCTGAAAGAACTGGGTATCGCTTTACGGGAGATAATCAATAAGGAAATTCCGGTGCAGCACCCGAGTCTTCCGCATATTCATACTGTCGATTTAGTGGAATGGTGGTCAGAAACGGAAACGAAGGGAGCAACACTTAGGAATTGTGTGGTTTTCGGGCAGGGACAGGTCGACCGTTCTCCCTGCGGAACGGGAACGTCTGCAAAGATGGCGACACTTTTTGCTAAAGGGGAGCTGAAGATAGGAGAAGAGTTTTACTATGAGTCTATTCTGGGAACGATATTTAAAGGGGAAATTCTCGGAACAACAAAAGTAGGAGAATATGAAGCGGTTATCCCGCGGATTAGCGGTTCTGCGTATATTACGGCATTCAATCATTTTGTGATAGAGGAAGAGGATCCCTTGAAGTACGGTTTTGTATTGAAATAATAGAAGATATGCTTTCTCTTGTATAAGAGTGATTGAGAAGAATTGTTCCGAGGAGTGATTTAGAAGCGTTCAAAGGAGTGATTCAAAGGAGCGGTTCAAAGGAGTAATTCAGAGGAGTCAGTAAGAGAAGCGATTCAGGGAGTAATCATGATGTAAGGGAAAGAGCTGAGACTTACGGAGAAATGCAGAATGGAAAATAATGGCAATGGACTAGGTATGAAAAATAGAGCGGGAAGGGAAAAGTTTGTTTTTCTCTCCTTGCTCTGCTTTACTTTACTTTGCTTCTTTCGTTTCTTCCCGGATAGCGGAAATGCAAAACGACTTATGGAAATGCAAAATCTCCATGCTCTTAGCGAACTGTGCCTGCTTTTTCTCTATATTTTTGCAATCTTTCTTTTTCGGAAAAAGGTTTGTGTCAGCAAAAAACGGTTTCTTCTTTGTTTTTCTCTTCCACTACTTCTTTCCGCTTATCTTCATCGTTTTTTTCTTCCGCTGGCAGTTTCTTTTCTTTATTTTTTTCTTTTAGCGCTTTTCTTCGGCTTTCTTCTTTCCGGGAAAATAAGCTGCGTTCCCAAAAGGATAGGAGAAATACTCTCCGGGCTACCTTGCCAAGTAGAGCTGTTTTTTATTTTACCGTTTCTCTATATCCAAATTAGTCGCAGTAATATTGCTTTAGATTATGATTCTCTTCGCTATGGGTTAAGGAGCGCATATATTCTTTTTTCACCTCCGGACTCCGTTTCCACGGGGGTTTTTGCTCTGCTGAAAGGGTTTTTCAACTCCCATGGTTTACTCAATGCGGTCTACAGCTATCCGAAGGGCTTGGAGGCTCTTACAGCTCCTCTGTCTTTTTTACCGGGGTACGGATTTCTTCTTGCTTTTCAGATCTGGATTTACCTTGCACTCGGCTTTACTTTATTTTTGCTGGCAAGAAAAAGCAATTCCAAGAGCGCTGTGGGGGTATTCCTCTTGTTTTTCTTTTTTCCTTCTATCGGAAATATGGCGGTCACGGTAAAAACAGATAACATTACGCTTCTTTTGCAAGTATTAAGTCTGTATTTTTATGCGAAGGGGGAACGGAAAAACAGTCTTTCCATGCTGATTCTCAGCTATAGCTTTAAGCCCACTGCAGTGGTTTTCAGTACCTTGATTTTAATAGGACTTTTTTTGGACAGCCTTTTAAGAAGAAATAGCAAAGGCTTTTTCTATGAGGGAAAAATAGTAGAAAGAGGCAGTGTTGTACAGCACTTCACTCTTTTAGGAAGTCGAAAAGAGGGCTCTACGGCATTGCTTCTTTTTGCTCTTTTGTTTACCTTTCTCATTACCCTTCGTACTTACCTGATTACCGGCCTGCCTTTTTCCACCACCTTTACCGGAATCTTTAAGGCCATGGGGTTTTCCGTTAAATGGCCTTTTAATCTGGATGCGCATGTGGACTATAGCGGAGAAAAGGCCGGAGTAGAGATTTTCCTCTCTTTTCTTCGCAGAGTTTTCTCCTTCCTCTTTTATCCCGTAGGAGAGGATATGGCTCACGTCAGTATTGCTTGGAGCGGTGTTTTATTTCCGGGACTCCTTTTCTTTGCATTTAAGAATGCGATCTACGGTACTTTTTTAAAAAGGAAAAAATATGCCGTGCAAGGGGACGGAGGTTCTGAATGTGAGGGAAAAAACTCTTCTTATCTGCGGCTTGTTTTTCTCTTAATCAGTTTTTTTTCTTTCCTCAGTTTTTTTATGCTTTGGCAGATTGACGGAAATTACTACAGTTTATGGGAGTGCTTGGCTCTTTTACTTGCCCTGTCTTCTCCTATAGGGAGTGAAAAAAGTTGCTCTTTCAGGGAAAGCAGGTGGATTAAGGGGATTTTTCCCTTAGTTTATCTTAGCTCGGTTTTCATTACCCTTGTCACTTCTTGGGCGGGAGCAGTAGGCTTCACACCGATTGATCCGGTAAATAAGGGTTATTATGATCACTTTTCCGTAGAAATGGAGAAACAGGCGGAGCGGGGAAGTCTGCCTCTCTTTTTGAAAATGGCGGAAAACCCGAGGAATCATATTCTCGCTGTGGCAGAGACTCCGGAATGTTATCGGATTCCTGCCGTGGTAGAGAGTATTACAGATGTGGAAGGCTCCGGAGGAAGTCCCGGACTCTATGACGATCCGCTTTACTTTGCCTGGTTCTTAAAATGGGCAAAGACGGATTACATTTACATAGAAAAATCCTTCCTAGAGGAGGAAAGGGAAGAGAGGGCGAAGGCAATGCTCATACAAATGGCAAATCTTGGCATCCTAATAGAACCGGAATTTGCAAATTTAACAAAAACGCAAGAGAGTCTTCCGGAATACCTCCTTGTGAAAGTGAATCAGCCTCGCTTAGAATATGCGTGGAGGGAAGAACCGTATCCTGCACTCACAAAAGAGGAAGAAGAGGATGCGAAGAGCGTGAGAAACTGGATAGATGACAACGATGCTTTACAGGGCACGTGTATAGAGAGAGCTAAATGAGAATATTAATGTTCTACCGGCGGTAGAAATGAGGGGAAAAGAGCTTTTTTAAGGAAGGGGACAGCATGCAAGGGAAGGATAGTACAGAAGAGAATCGTAGAATGTCCGAGAATTATAACTTGCAGGATGATGCAAGCAGGAAGAAAAAAAGGGAGAGAATCTTTACTGTTCTTTTTCTCTTCTGCAGTTTTTGTGCACTGATGATTTTTGCCTTCTATGTCAATCGGCATATTCATATTAAAGCCTTATATATGGACGATCTTTACCTCTTCTCCTTTTTCCGGGAGCAGGATTTCTTCACCTTTAGTTTCCCTATCGGAAATGCCGTGCGTTTTCGTCCGGTGTACTGGGCGCTCAGTTATATAGAGATGGTTTTTGTAGGAAACGATCCCAACCGTTACTGGTACTTTAATGTGGCATTGAATGGCCTTTTAGCCTGTTTCCTTTGCTATTTTTCTTGGGTGGTTTCCAAAGGAAAGAAGTTGATTCCGCTCTTTCTCAGTGTTGTTTTTCTCTCTGCGCACTTTGCGTATTATCAGATTGCGCAGGCACTCGGGATACTCGAGACCCTGGCACTGGGCTTTTCGCTCCTTACCCTTTATTTCCTGTATCAAGAGTTAAATGAAGAAAAGCACTTTCTGCGAAACCTCGCGCTTTCCCATCTCTTTTTCTTTTTACTTGTATTTACGCATGAGCGCTATATTGCGCTCTTACCCTTATTCTATGTGCCGCTGCTTTTCAGAGGAAGAGCAGGGAAAGCGAAGATTTTGACAGGAGGAAAAAATGAGGGACATCAAGGACATTTCTTTACTTCGCATCTTCCTTATATCCTCCCTCTTGCTCAAGCTTTTCTTTTTTATGCTATCCGTAAGTTTGCGATTGGCTCTTTTGTTCCTAAGGGGACGGGCGGAACGGAAGTTTCGGAGAGTTTCAAACTGGGAGAAGCCTTACAGAATGCCTTCGCTGAAGTTTACTATATCTTCGGTTTTCAGAAGGGGCCGGAACACTTGAACGGAATCCCTTGGGAGAAGGTCAGTCCGGATATACGGAAACTGGTCTATGCATCGATTGCCGTACTGGCTTTCACGGTACTGCTCTCCCTGATTTTTGCGTTCATCCGCATTTTTAAGACGGAGAAAAGCGCAGGAAGAAATGCAGGAAGCAGTATGGAAAGTGGCAGTGGAAGCAACATAGAAAATAGTATAGAAAACAGCACAGAAAACAGCACGGGAAAGAAAGCTACAAAAGATTTAGTAAACAATTCGGTAAGTGACTCGGTGAATAACTTAAGAAGCGAGCAAAAGCGTGAAAAACTCGCCCGCCTTCGTACCTTTATCGGAAACAATATTCTCTTTTTGCTTTTTATTGCGATGTGTATCGGTTCTTCTTCCGTGACGATTCGCGTGGAAATGCGCTGGGTTTATGTGAGTTTTGCGGCTTCTCTCCTCTATTTTTCGTATTTGATGGGCGTGAGCAGGCTGCCGCTCGGTACGATTTTCTGCCTGGCTTTTATTTGCCTGCGCCTTCCGGTGGAGCGCTACTATCGTTCCTATTTTCCACAGATTTATTTCTGGGAGGATCAGGATCGCATGAATTCTCTTGCCGAGCAAACGATTGAGAAATATGGCAGAGAGGGCGTTCTCGGGAAGCAGGTTTATATTTTGGAAAACAAATACAAGATGAGTAAGTTCTACGGAGATACTTTCTTTCAGGTTTTTGATGAGGATTTCAGCGGTCACGGCACGAAGATTCATTTTATACAGGATTTGACAAGGCTTCCGAAGAACGCAAACCGGAAGAACAGTCTGGTTCTCGAGGAAGTGCCGGAACAAAGAGCTTACAGGGATATTACGGGGGAGGTTTTCCATGAGTAAAGAAAAGTTCCGCACTTCGTTCCTTTTCTTTGTTTCTATCCTTTGCACGGTGTTTCTCGGCTTTTATATCCTGTCCGCCAGCGCGGATATTGTCTATTCCGACTATATCCGTCTGACGAATTCGTATTTGGGCGAGCCTTTCTCTTTCCATGACTTACTGACGAAGGACATCTTGACGAGGATACCCGTGAGCTTCCTTTTTCGGGAAATCAATATCGCTTTTTTCCATTATTCGATTACGTTTGACCGCTTCCTTGGGCTTTTCGGTCTGTTTCTTACGAGTATTCCGCTCCTTCTCTTTATGGCAAAGCGAAGGATAGGCATTTTTTTCAGCGTTGCCATTTTACTCATTTTCTACAGCCTAAATAAGTGGGAAATGCTCCTCAACGGCTCGGGATATGCGCATTTTCTTTCTTTTGCGCTTTTTTATCTCTTTTTCTATCTGCTTTCCGAAAGAGTCGGGAAAGGAAGTTCTCTTTTATCGCTCTCCGTTTTTCCCTTTCTCTTCCTTCTTACGGGAGGGCCTTATGCTATCGCGGTTTACGGTGCGACCATTCTCTCTCTTTTCTTTTTGTTCTTAGCCGGTAAAATCCGGGACAAAAGAGGGAGCCTTATTTTGCTTCTTTCGAGCTTTGTTTCGACCTTCCTCTATTTTCTCAGTAATCATTATGCGGTCTATGAATATGCCGGGGCGAAAAGCATTTCTCTGAAGGAAGTCTTGCTCACGAAAATGACCTTTGTGCTGAAGTTTTTCGGCTTCGGCTTCTCTTCCCTGCTTTTCTCCGGAGAAAACTTGGAGGAGTGGCTATCGAGCGGGGCAGTACAGGGAAAGCAACTCTTTCTGCTCGGTGGCTTGATTCTTCTCTTTTTCCTCCTTATGGCGCTTTTCTTCTTGAAGGATTTATTTTTCGGAGAAAAGGATTCGAACGACGACTGTATTCCGGGAAAAGAGAAGGACAAGAGTCTGACAGGTCTTTTTCCGGCGCTCCTTCTTCTCCATGGTCTCCTTAGTTTTGCTCTGGTTTTTTTGTCCCGGTACATTTTCCTTCGTCCGGAATATGCCGTGCAGAGCCGTTATGCGCTCCAGTATCAGAGTGCTTTACTCGGGGCTTTGCTTCTTTTGTATTTGAATACAGGAGGACAGGAAGCGGGAGTGGAAAAAGGTAGGGAGAAAGCAAAGCTTGAAGGGAATACAGAGAAGAAGAGGGGAGTGGAGAGGAAGCCGGAGGATAGGGAGAAAGATGAGAAAGCAGGAGAAAAAGCTGGGGCGCGGAGGGCACTGCCTCGAATCATTTCCATAGGAATCACTCTTCTCTTTTTAGGCGGGACTCTCTATACGGCTAAGACGGAACTTCTGAAGGCACCTTATCGCAGGCTCCATTATGAAACGATGCTTCACTCTGTGAATCGAATAGAGGAAATGGACGAAGAAGAGTTGGAAAGACTCTACGAATATCGCCATGGGAAAGAAAGAATCCTAAAGGCCTTTTCCATTCTTAAGGAGCGAAAACTGAACTGTTTTTACGGGAAATAGGGGAAGAGTTGCCTCCCTTCCGAGAGGCGCTTTTTCTTCATGACTCGCATAGCGTGCGGTATCTCGTTTTTGCAGCGTGCATGCAGTAGCTCGTTTTGGAATTGACAGATTCCCATCCTATGCTAGAATAAAAGAGAAGTTGCGTTCTCATAGTTAAATGGATATAACAAGCGCCTCCTAAGCACTAGTTGTGGGTTCGATTCCCGCTGAGAACATCTTTGGCAGTAATGATGGAAACGTCATTACTGTTTTTTTATTCTGAATAAGTGGTGTAGACAAGCATGAGATATTTTGTTTTTAATGAACATCACTCGCAAAGCGCCCGGTATCTTGTTTAAAAAGTAATCCGAAGAACGTGAGTGGATCATAGAATGCACAGTGCAGGGGAAGTGGTTGAACAAAAGCTTGCAGTTGTCACTTGTTTATGTATACTAATATTAATAAAATATGACATATTGTTTATAATAGAAAACATTAAAAGTGGAGAATGTTATGAAGAAAGCGGCATATAACATACTTCCGGGAACGGAAGAAATACTAAAAACCATGGGTGAGCAGATTAAGCTTGCCAGACTCAGACGGTGCCTATCTTCAGGGCTGACTGCAGAACGTGCCGGAATCAGTCGGGCATCTTTGTGGAAGGTTGAAAAAGGCGACCCATCCGTAGCAATGGGAATCTATGCGGCAGTTTTGCATGCTCTAAACAATCTTGATAAAGATCTTCTGCTGCTTGCAAAGGATGATGCTCTTGGTAGACAAATTCAAGATTTGAATCTGATAACAAGAAAGCGTGCACCAAGGAGGAATAAATAGTGGTATCTAAAGAAAAGACAATTTTCGTCTACGATGACTTTAGCATGCAGAATCCAACACTAATGGGAATCCTCTATGTTAATAGCTTAAAGGGCGGGGAGTCTTATTCCTTTGAATATGACAGAGAGTGGCTCAAAAAGACATCGCTAAAAATCACATTGGATCCTGAACTTATGCCGTATTCCGGAAGACAATATCCCTTCGGCAAAGCGATTTTTGGGCTATTTTCAGATTCTTCTCCCGACCGTTGGGGGCGTGTTCTTATGAATAAACGCGAAAGAATATTGGCAGAAAAGGAAGGTCGTAAACCGGCTAAACTCTATGACAGCGATTATCTATTGGGAGTATATGATGAGACGAGACTGGGAGGAATTCGATATAAAACAGAGCCTAATGGGGCCTTCCTTTCAGATGATAAAGAAACAGCTACACCGCCTTGGACAAGTCTTCGGACGTTAGAGGAAGCTTCCAGAAATTTTGAAAATGATGATACTGCTTTATCTGAAAAATGGTTAAACCAACTAATAAGACCAGGCTCATCTCTTGGCGGTGCCAGACCAAAAGCTACTGTGATAGATCCGAAAGAACAGCTTTGGATTGCAAAATTCCCTTCCAAGAATGATGAAAATGATACCGGAGCATGGGAGATGGTAACACATGATTTGGCGGAGCTCTGTGGACTACATGTTCCGGAGGCAAAACTTGAAAAATTTTCTAATCTCGGAAGCACCTATCTGGTTAAACGTTTTGACCGTATTTTGAGTAAGCGAATACACTTCGCTTCTGCCATGACCTTGCTTGGAAAAACAGATGGAGCTTATGCTGCAGACGGGACAAGTTATCTGGATATTGCTGCTTTTATAAAATCCTATGGCGCGCAGCCAAAGCAAGATTTGATTGAACTATGGAAACGTATTGTTTTTAATATGGCTGTTAGTAACACGGATGATCATCTACGAAATCATACTTTCATTTTCACAGAAAATGGCTGGGAACTCTCGCCTCTTTACGATGTAAATCCGATTCCCTATGGCGATGAATTATCCTTAAATGTTGATGAAGAGGATAATAGTATCAACATTGACCTTGCTATAGAGGCGTCTGTCCGATTCGGAATTTCCGAGACGGATGCAACGACCTACGCAAAAGATATTCTGACCATTGTAAAAGAAAACTGGGAGAAACGAGCTATGGCTTTAGGATTGTCCCGCCGGCTTATAGAAGAAATGCGTCCCGCCTTTAGTGCTTGCTATAGATAAAATAAGCTTTGGCAGTAGTACAAATAGGCTCAAAAGTATATTACAGCACTACTCTATAGCGTGTGGTAAGGCTTCCGCCCAGTTTTATAATCTGCCCCCGATCTACCATGGTTTTTAGAATACGGCCCGCAGTGGACTGGCTGACTTCTAATAGTTCTTGCACTTCCTTTCTGGTGATTTCTTTTTGTCTGGAAAGGACTTGCAGGATTTGCGCCTCTGCGAAAGGAATCTTACGCGTTTTAAATTCCTGTATTAGAGCATCAAAACTTAAAGCTTGATTTAGGGAATGCATCTCTTCGAAACTGTCACCATCGGTTTCCTGAAACTTCATATTATCACCTTCCGCTTTCTCAGGATGCTCTAATTTATATTTCAATTCATTCTATTTAATTTACTTTGCTCTTTCTGCTCGCTCTAGTTTCTAATTTCTAAATTCTCTGCTCTTTCTGCTCATTCTACTCATTCTAATCATATTTATCAAGAAGAGTGATTAGAATATGCTATTTCTAGTCTCTACCGGAATTTGACTGTAATGTGGAAAGGTATTATTCTGGTCGAATGGAAAGTTTTTTTTAAAGAATGTCTGAAGTAAAGCAGACCGGAGTGCCGAGAATTTTAGAGAGCATTCGGAAAGGATATGGGAGGATTATGATGTTGGAAATCGGAACAAAAGCAGCGGCTTTTTGGGAAATCGGAACAAAAGCAGCGGATTTTGGAGCACTTAGCTGATATGCGAATCATTCTTTCCCCTGCAAAAAAGATGCGATACGATGAAAATGGGCCCGAAGTCCGGGATTTACCCGTTTTTCTTTCCGATGCCGAAAAGATCAGGTCTGTCTTGAAAGAGAAATCCTTTTCGGAGCTGAAGGCACTTTGGGCCTGTAATGATAAGATTACCGAGCAGAATATGGAGCGTCTTTCGTCTATGAATTTAAAAGAGAAACTCACCCCGGCGATTCTTTCCTATGACGGAATTGCCTATCAATACATGGCGCCGACCGTCTTCGAGACGGAAATGCTCCGCTATGTGCAGGAACATCTTCGGATTCTTTCCGGTTTCTATGGAATATTAAAGCCGATGGACGGGGTGAGCCCTTACCGCCTGGAAATGCAGGCAAAGCTCGAGATATGCGGCGCGAAAAATCTCTATGCCTACTGGGGAGACAGACTGTACAGGGAGCTTAGGGACAGTAGCGGAATCATTGTGAATCTCGCCTCGAAGGAATACGCAAAATGCATCGAGAAGTATTTGCGGCCGGAAGACCGCTATATCAGCTGTAATTTTTATGAAGAAGCACAGGGAAAGCTTGTGCAAAAGGGCGTGTATTGTAAGATGGCTCGCGGAGAAATGGTTCGTTTTATGGCGGAAAACCGGATTGAAGAGCCGGAGGAAATCAAGCTTTTCTCTGTTATGGGATATCGCTTTTCCAAAGATTTATCCTCGGAAAAGGAATATATCTTTGTGCGGAAATGAGTCACAAAAATAGTTGACAAAAAGAATCAAGAATAAAGAAAATGCATCAGATGCAAATCTATTTAAAAGAGAGGAGCCCTATGAACGCTTTGCTAAAATGGTTGGATAATCCGGAAATTTTTCGTGTGAATCAATTGGATGCACATAGTGACCATTCATACTATCTGAATTATGCGGATATGGAAAAACCGGAAAATCCTTTGTTCCAGTCACTGAATGGTCAGTGGGACTTTGCATTTAGCAAAAATGGTGCGAGCAGACCTTGCAACTTTTATGAAGAGGGGTTTGATGCTTCCGGTTTTGATAAAATCATGGTGCCCGGGCACATTGAACTGGCAGGATATGATCAGATTCGCTATATCAATACCATGTATCCTTGGGAAGGAAAAGAGTACCACCGAGGTGCGTATAGCCTGGACAGCAGGGGAGCAGAGGAAGGAATGTTTTCGGAAGCGCGCTATAATCCGGTGGGCTCTTATCTGAAACATTTTGATTTAAAACCGACGATGCTTGGAAAAAGAATCCGTATTTGCTTCGAAGGAGTAGAGGAAGCGATGTATTTG
>ERZ773196.214-NODE-214-length-38229-cov-5.227380_pt1 | contig 38229 bp, 56 predicted proteins | sample MGYA00581009_ERZ773196 | MGnify/ENA primary metagenome ERZ773196 (study PRJEB29015, sample SAMEA2738162) | human oral metagenome | biome: human oral; feature: human-associated habitat; material: saliva | place: China | collected 2243 ... | reverse complement strand
TGTGTTTACGTATCTCATCGTAGTACGTCCGGTTGATTTCTTTACGAATCAAAAGCAAAATAATAATAAAGTTGCAACACAACAAGATACAGGTGTACAAGTTCGTGCAACTTATACAACAGAAGATGTATTTAGACCGACTCGAATGGTTCTAACGAACAAAAATAAGTTCGAAATGACGAGCAGTGCTTCCATTATGAAGGAAGTCAATGCACACTTAAATAAACAATTTACGAATTTAACGCGTTTAGAAGTCATGGACGAGACTAGTTATGAAAATCTCGTCTTACGTGAAGCCAGAATTCAGATTTTATTTGATGGGTTGCATTCATTTGGAATTGTGAACCGATTCTTTGATGGAAATATCGACGACTTAAATAATGACCGCTTTTCTCGTATTGTGATTCGCACAGATGATCCTTCTACTGCTTATTTCATCAATGATGACACGAAACAACTCTACAGTGCTAAAGTAAATGAAAGTTTCAAAACATCATTAGAGGGATTATACGCGGATAGTGATTTTTACGAAGTTGAATCGTATCGTGGAAAAACAAAACAATTCTTTGTCGAACAAGATAATTTGAATGTGGAACAGTCTGCCTATTTAATTGAGCAGATTCCAATGAGTTTCTATATTACACAGTTATTTACGAATCAATCAGAAATTCGTACGCGTGGAGACGGAAAGACCGTTGTATACAATGATAATTTATCGCAATTGAAATTAGACCGTACGACAAATGTGGTCACTTTCTTCGAGAACCGCTCAGGAGAGGAAACGTTACTCTATACTAATAATTTAACGCAAACTTTCGGCCAGATGAAACGTCTTGGAGGCTGGCAAATGGGCGTGAGTCTATTCTCGGTAGATTTAAATAATAATCTCGTTGAATATGTTCGTTACGTGGATTCTTATCCAATCTTATCCAGTGGCAAAGAAGGTTTCACGCAAATAAAGGTCAATTCAACAGGAATCGAGAAAATGAGAACCTCATCACTGATTGCACAAACGCCTTTACCAACAAAGAGTAAAAAGGTGATGGTAGTGGGTGGAAAGACGATTGTCACTGAATTGTTGAACGAAGGATTTGTCATGAATGAAATTGAAGATATTCGTATCGGATATTCATGGACAATCAGTAGTGAGAGTGTACAAATTGTTGAGTTTACACCAACGTGGTACATTAAAAAGAATGGTACTTGGAAGACTCTGGCTGAATTAAAAGCCGAGAAGAGTCAAACAGAACCAGCGAATGGACCGACAACAACGGGAGGTGACGCAGATGGATTTTAAGAGAAGCGCAGTCGTTCTCATCGTCTGCTTCTTTATCCTCGATTTATTCTTATTCGGATTAGTATGGCAAAAAAGATCTGATGTGAAAAATCCGTTGAATACAAGTATTAACGTCATTGACCAAATGAAGTTAGACGGAATTACATTACCAACGCTGAATGCGACGGTAGAGGCCGTTCCGATTATTCAAGTAACACCGGAATCTACAGATGGAAAATTGTCTAGTTTACCAAATCAAGTCGTAACGCTAGAAAAAAATATTATTAACGGGCAATTTGTGACACCAATCCAATTAGACTTAAGCGGATCAGTATCTGCAGATAGTTTTGCCGATTTAACAAAAATCGTTGAAAATAATCAAGTGGCTTTTGGAGACCAATACACATGGTCATCCTATAATCCAACAACCCGCAAAGTGATTTATACACAAAAAGCAGATAAGTTAACGATTATGGACGGCTCGAGTCAAATCATCTTTACGATTAATGCCAATGACCAAGTCGTAAGCTATGAACAGACTTATGCTGGAAGTGTGCAAGTACTTGGGAAAGAGCGTGAATTGATTACGGCTCAAAAGGCGGTTGAGATTCTATACTTAGCTGGACGAATTTCATCGAAGGCAACCGTTCAATCGGTAAAATTATCGTATTATCAATCGCTTGTACTAAAAGACTTTTCAATTTATTCACCTGCGTGGTATATTGAAATTCGTCAAGCTGACGGACAATTAATTGCCCGTCGTGTAGATGCGATTCATGGGACAGTATTAGCCAATGAAACGCTAGAAACAACCAATACGCAAATGCAGCGTACAACAACGAATAACACAACAACAACGCAAAGTGTACAACAACAATAAGAAGGGAATAACTATGCAAGAATCAGGTTTGAAAGTGAGTTTACTCGCGAGTGGTAGCTCGGGAAATGCTACTTACATCGAAACGCCAAAACAAAAAATATTAGTGGACTGTGGACTCACTGGTAAAGCCATTACTGCGCAAATGGAGAAGATTGATCGCTCCATTTCAGATGTGGATGCCATTCTGGTTACCCATGAACATTCCGACCACATTAAAGGGATTGGGGTTCTGGCTCGTAAGTATGGAATTCCAATTTATGCCAATGAAAAAACGTGGCAAGCTATGGCTGGTAAAATCGGGAAAGTGGCTCTTGAACAACAAGAAATCTTCAATACCGGAGACACGCTCACGTTTGGGGACTTAGATGTGATGAGCTTTGCAGTATCGCATGATGCGGCCTCTCCTCAATTTTATAGTTTTCAACGCGAGGGCAAGCAGTTCGTGATGCTGACAGACACGGGTTATGTGAGTGATAAGCTAAGAGGATTGTTGAAAAATGCAGATGCGTATCTCATCGAAAGCAATCATGATTTAGAAATGCTTCGAATGGGACCGTACGCTTGGCATTTGAAACAACGGATTTTAAGCGATAAGGGGCACTTATCGAATGATGATGGCGCGCTTGCGATGTGTGAAATGATGGGTGACCGCACGAAACGAATTTATCTAGGACACTTAAGTCAAGATAATAATATGAAGGAAATCGCCTATCAGACAGCCGAAAGTATCTTCCAAACGCATGATAAAGGCGTTCATCAGGCGTTCGAGCTCTATCATACGGATCCGTATGAACCCACAAAATTATTTACCGTTTAAAAACTTAGCAAGTTCGAAAGAGTTTTTTAAGTACTCTATAAGCTTAATTTCATATAAATTTCACATGAAAAAATTATTGTATATTTACAAATGAGAGGAGTGAGCAGATGTCACAAGAACAATTACAAAGAAAAAAATCATCGAAAGCTTTTAAAAATGGCTTTATCGGCGGATTATTGGGAGGAGCAGTCGCTGTTGCCGGAGGAGTTGGAATTATGGCCGTAACAAATCCAGCAAACCAAGCAACAACACCTGCTACACAACCCTCACAAACACAAGTAGACACAACTAAAACATCCACAGCCACAAAAGGTGGAACAGAAATCACTAAAGTGGTTGCTGAAGTGAAAAATGCCGTCGTTTCAGTTATTAACAAACAAGCAACTTCAAGGAATAACTTATACGGCACACAACAAACCGGAGGAGAATTAGCTACTGCGTCTGAAGGTAGTGGGGTCATTTATAAAAATGAGGGTGGATATGCCTATATCGTGACGAACTATCACGTTATTGCGAAATCACAAGAATTGGAAGTTCTTTTAGCAGACGGAACACGCGAAAAAGCTGAGCTTGTTGGTAGTGATCAATGGACAGACTTAGCCGTGATTCGTATTGCCAATACAAATGTTACAACTGTCGCAGAATTTGCAAACTCAGATGAGGTTGAAGTTGGACAAACAGCGATTGCGATTGGTTCCCCTCTTGGAAGTGAATTCGCAACAAGTGTAACGCAAGGAATCGTCTCAGCAACTAACCGTGCTGTTGCCACAGACGTTGATGGTGATGGACAAGAAGACTGGGTCGTAACGGCCATTCAAACAGATGCGGCGATTAACCCAGGAAACTCAGGGGGAGCGTTAATTAATAGCGCTGGCCAAGTCATCGGAATTAACTCAATGAAGATTTCGAAATCTTCTGTTGAAGGAATGGGATTTGCGATTCCAAGTAACGAAGTTGTTTCGATTATTAAACAACTCGAAACGGACGGGAAAATTACACGTCCAGCTCTTGGAATTTCAATGGTAAACTTATCAAGTGTGAATGAACGAGTAATCGAGCAATTGAATTTACCACGAGATGTGAAGAACGGAGTCGTTATTGCAGAAGTCATGGCGAAAGGTAGTGCAAAAGCTGCGGGACTACAAGCTTACGATGTCATTGTTGAAATGGATGGACAAAAAATTCAAGGAATTCAAAACTTACGTAAAGTTCTTTACAGCCATAAAGTTGGCGATAAGCTTGAAGTAACATACTATAGAAATGGACAAAAACAAACAACAACGATTTCTTTAACAGAAACGAACAGTCCAAGTTTATAACAATAACGAATAAGGAGTCGGATAGCGAAGTGCTATTCGACTTTTTTTGTGTATTTCCACAAAGTTATCCACAAAAATGTGGATAAGTCTGTGGAAAACTGTGGCGTTAACGGCTTGTCAAGTCTGTGAAGTGGAAAATCGGTGTTGAAAATGGATAGGCTAAAAAGGGCTTAATTATAGGATTTTATTGAAAAAAGTTATTCACATGATAAAATTTTATTGTGGATAACTTTTGGGTTTAGTTGCTTAAAACGCTGGTATAACAATGTTTCTATATACACAAACCCGGTGTGGATAACTGTGGATAACTGGTATTTTTACACCAGTTGGAAATATAACAATTAGATAACAAATAAAAATTTTGAATCTATATCTAGTGTTTTTCATAAAAAAAGCCCAAAATTTAGGGGCGAACATGTGTACATGTGGATAACTTTGTGGATAACTGTGGAAAAAGGGATAAAACAAGCAATTTTTGTCAAAAAAAGGTAAGATAATTTGTGAAATGAGGGGATCAAATGAATATCACAATTGTGAGTGTAGGAAAACTGAAAGAAAAATATTTAAAACAAGGAATCGACGAATACGCGAAACGCTTAGGTAGCTACTGCAAGTTCCAGGTTGTGGAAGTGCCAGATGAGAAAGCTCCTGAGAATTTAAGCGACAAAGAGATGGAACAAGTGCTCGAAAAAGAGGGCGAACGTATCCTTTCTAAAATTAAAGATGGTGATGTCGTTGTAGCGATGGCGATTGAAGGTGACTTAGTGAGTTCAGAACAACTCGCAAAAGAGATGGATACCTTCGCGCTTCATGGGAAGAGCTCAATGGTCTTTGTCATCGGCGGCTCTCTTGGGTTGAGTCCGGCCGTGAAAAAACGTGCCGACCGCAAGATCTCATTTGGCCGTATTACGTTGCCGCATCAATTGATGAGACTCGTTCTAACTGAGCAAATTTACCGTGCATTCCGTATTAATGCCGGACATGCATATCATAAATAAGTAAAGATTCTCATAGAAAAAGTGAAAAGAAAGTGCAAAATGAAAATTGTATTTTCATAGTATTTTCATAATGTGCCTCTATACTTTAGTTATTCCCAAAGAGAATATTTATCCTCCCAAATAAATATTTCTAATCCTTTTTTCCACGAAGCCTGTTATATCAACGGTTTCGTGGTTTTTTTATTTTCCGTTTTTAATGATTGACTATCCTTTTGACCTTCTAACGACATCAATCTATCAAATTTATCAATCGTATTATCTTTTTTGTTATTTGTAACGTGTGTATAGATATTAGCAGTAGTCTGTATATCTCCATGACCTAATCTGTCTTGAATGTCCTTTAAATCCGCTCCAGCTTCGGCTAATAACGACGCGTGAGTGTGTCTAAAACCGTGAGGAGTGATTCTAGGGAAGTTAGTACCTTCTAGTATCTGATTCAACCAGTACACGGCTGTATTAGATGAATAGAACGAGTTATTACGGTTCTGAAATACATACGTTTCATTTCCGGATAATTCTTCCCACTCTTTAAGCAATCGCTCTAGGCTTCCATTTATCCGTATTATACGCATTCCGTTCTTAGTCTTGGTCTGTGATATATATTTATCTTCAAACGAGCGTGCTACCGTCTTATTTACGCTTATGGAATGATTTCTAAAGTCTATATCATTCCAAGTGAGGGCAAACGCCTCTCCACATCGCAATCCAGTATAGCTAAGTAGATAAAAGAATGTATACACTTCTTTAAACGGTTCAATATAATCAAGAAATTGGATTAGAGTGTCACGATCATAATATTTCAGCTTATCGTCTTTAAAATCATCAGACTTTGGCAAGTCTACCAAGCTCATAGGATTCTTTTCAATTAGGTTCAACTTCTGAGCATACTTAAATATCATTTGAGCGTATATCTTATAGGACTGAGTACTTTTAGGATAGTTCATATACCATCGATTCACTTGAGCCTGGCAATCTTGAATGGTAATTGTATCGATGTAGAAATCACCAAATGCAGGCAGTATGTGTTTCTTGAAATAAGTCACAGTCGCTTGAAACGTGCTAGGTCTCACTCGTTTCTGATACGTTACAACCCACTCGTTGTATAGCTCTCTATATGTATACTTTTGTTTAACAACTAATCCAGTATCCATTAACTCAACTTCTAGCCGTTGAAGAGCAGTAGTTGCAGCTAAGACTGATTCAAATCCACGTCTAGTAGTATACTGCTTCTTACCTGTCTTAGGATTAGTACCACAATAGATTTTAAATTGATAATAGACTTGCCCGTCTTTCTTCTTATAAGGCTTGATTCTATCATCGATTCTTTTCCTTGCCATTCTTTACCATCCTTTCTGTTTATGGTAAAATAGGGCATAACAAATAGCCCTATTTTAGGGTGATTTTTGAACTCACCACACTGTATCCGCCAAGATAAGAAGTGTGGTGTTTTTTATTTATACAATTGGTGTTTTAAATGCATTATCGCAAGTTCTTAATCCATCAATATGTAATGATAGATTATCTTTAATATGAGCTCCTAAAGGATCTAATATGAAATCAATTCCTTCTCTACGAGCTAACTTAGCTGCTGGAACAAAATCACTGTCACCAGCAATTAAAATAATTTTGTCAACTTGTTTTTTAAAAGCTAATTGTGCAATATCTAATCCAATACGCATATCTACACCTTTTTGTTCCAAGTTAAGTTCGAAATCATTTTCTTCTAATTCAGTTATATCCTTAGAACTAGTCATCAATTTTTTAGTAGTAGTGTATTTTAAGTTGTAATGTACTGTAGAATCGCTTAATTCCCCCAATCGTAAAGCAACTTTTCTTTTTCGACTGAGTTCCTTGAAAAAATCTAGAGTCCAAGACTTAGTATCACTTCTTGAAAAATCAACGTTTCTTTTTGTCAATGGGTGGTATACGTGTTTATCGATGGGTGGACAATCATAATAAAATATACGATACAATTCATGATGGACAACTTCGCTAAAAATGGTTTCAGTTAAATGCCTATTGCAGTATTTGTAAAGTTCAGTTGCACGTTCCTTTGCGGTTAGGTTTCCAAAAGTACGTTGTGCTCGTTTTCTATAATATCCTCCATCAACTAGTATTGCGATTCTCATAATATCTCCCTTTCTGCATAAAAAAACTCTTGATTTCGGCATTCCCCTTATGATGGGGTGTCTACTCTCAAGAGATGGTTTACTTTTAATATGTGTAAAGTATACCTCTTTTAAGAGTGTATTGTCAACAATAAAATTGTTATTTTTTTATTTAATGTTTCATAGCATTGCATAACGTTTCAATTTTCATCTTATTTCAATAATCTGTCAGATAAAAATAGATATAAATTCTAACAATACTTTCTCATTTCTTCCTTGATTCCAAACGTTGCTTTCAACGTATCGAACGTTTCTGGAATATCTTCATACTTTTCCTGATAGAAGAGTAGCATCAATTCCGTAGCAAACCTATCTGCTTCATTCTCTAGTTTCCCTTTCCCATGATATGCAGCAGTGTAGAACCCATCTAACCCATAATGATCTAGTGCATGTTTTAGTTCATGAGCCATCACTAGATACCTCAAGTTACAATCACGGATATTATCATTAATCCAAATCATTGGTTTATCATTCGGAGTCGATAACATTAAGCCTTTCAAATCGCTAGGTAACGACACAAATTTCACGTCAATATTTTCATATTCAGCGATTATAAACGGATTAGCCGTATTGTGACGATTAACTAACTCAGTTACTTCCAATTAATTCCCACCTTTATTTTGTTGAATTTTCTCCCATAGCATAGCCTTAATCATGCCTTCTAATTGCAATTTATCTTCTTCAGATAACTCAATTCCATTGTAAGACATAATTACGCTGTTACGTTTTAATGCTTGGTCAAAGACAATTACGTCTTCATTAGTAGCCCATTTAGGGATATCTGAGCGACCAAGAAGGTAATCTGTAGATACATCAAAGTATTCTGCAACCTTTTGAACTTTATCTACACCAGGATACGTTTTATCCCAATGGCGAATGCTTCCTTGACTAAAATCAAGTTTTCTTTCCAATTCAGCAACTGTCATTTTACGTTGAGACACTAACTCTTTAACGTTTTCCAACAGCGACATATCAATCACTCCTAAAATTTACAAAATAAAAATAGAAAATTTTACATTTATGTGTTGACAAATGGAAAATATTGCATTATTATTATCTTGTAAGCTGATTAAACGAACAAAACAAAAGAAAAGCAGATAAATCAAATAGTCCGGCAAGACTGATATAAAGCTATTCGTTTGTATTGTTTATTTTGTACGCTTACATAATAGAATATATTACATTGAATGTCAATAGAAATGTAATAAATCAATAGAAAATTTTTCAGGAGGTGCAGGATGAACGAAGAACAAAAAGCGTTGAAAAAAGAAATTCTCAAAGCATTAATCGATAGAGATTGGACTCCTACTGATTTAGCAAATGAAATGGGAATTTCAAGGATGTATTTAAACGACTTGTTGAACTTCAGACGCGGAACTGTCGCACGGATGGAACAAATCAAAGAAATCTTGGGATTGGAATAGGAGGTGAGCGTATGGAATCAAAAAAGGCACCTAACAAAGAGTTGTTAGATACCCTAAACACTAACCCAACTTTTATTTTTTCAGAAAATGGATTAGCTATTCAATCAGACGATTGTTCAATCAAAATTGAATCATTGTCGGTGGAACAATTTGAAAATTGGCTTAACAAACAAGGAGATTAATCATGAGTCATGAAACATTACTAGACATATTAAGTTGTGTTCTCTCTTTTGTTCTTGGTCGATATACAGGCAAAAAGTTGTATCGATATCTCAAAAAGAAGGGTTTATAAAAGAAACAATAATTTTTAAAACTTCAACAACTTTATAGGAGGTGATACGAATGAGCTGTAAAGAAATTGAAACTTATGGTCTTTATCCACAATATGTTTCAAACCCAAAAGAAAGAGAATTAAGAATTACCAAGGTTAAAAAAATGAGAAAAGCACACTCACAAATATCGAATGTGCTTAACAGAAGCGGATTAACTTATAGAGAAATCAAAAAACTATTTGATGTCATCTTAAATGAAGCCGATTCTTTTTTACAAAGTAAGAAAGTCACTTTTAGAGTTCAAAAGTAGATTGAGGGTCATATTCATGATCTGACTTATAAATATGACTGTACGCTTTGCAGTACTCAATATACCAATCGTCATACTCGGTATCATCGTCCCACGTCTCTTCACTCATTTTTTTAGTAGCTATAGCAAGAGCGATGTCGTGGATTTGATTATCTGTTAGTGTACGCCGATATGGTTGAGTGTATGTTTCGCACATATAAAACACCTCCTTTCCCTATTCTGATTATAGGACTGAAAGAAGGTTGCAACAATATGAAAAAACATGAAAGGAGCCAATATAGTGAATTTATTAAGCGCTGATTTCGAATCAACACTAAATTCAAAGGTTGTTGAAATCGTAGCAAACGCGATAGAACGATTTCCAACGAACAACACTCAACAAAGATACTTAAACAAGAAACAGGCAAAAGCCTATATTGGAGGAATCGACGATAGAGATTTCGATGAGTGTGTATCGATGGGGTTGAAACAAATCGTAATTAAGAGACCAAGCGGAAGCGCGACAATTCGATACGATGCCAGGGATTTAGATGAGTTCATGGCTAAATACAAAATTTAAGGAGAACAGCATGACACGAGTTGAAATAGAACGTACTAATAAACTAAAAAGAAAAACATATTGGAAAAATTTTAGAAAGAACTTTATAAAAAAGTATTTAAAATTTCTTAGCTATTTAGGATTAGCACTTATTGGTGTAATAGCGTTCATGCATTTATGGGTAGGCGCAGCAAACCAAAATTACAACCGTTTAGAATACATTAGAAAGAATGATCCATTTTATGTTAAGTCTAATTGAAAATATGTTTGATGATACGGAATTTGATGTTTTACAGAATAGTGAAATTGTTGGTTCAGTGAAATTTATAAACGGAAGATATTTCTTATCCGTTAAAATGAAAGGAAGTAAATATTCAAGCAGAAGCACACACAAAACATTAGAAGCTGCTTTCAATACTGCAGTGGAATTATTAGAGAAATAAAAAATGGTGACTAAAAATAGCCACCATACTCAAAATTCAAATAAATTATACCATAAAAATACACAAAATCAAGAGTTGGGAATTTTATAGAAAGGGGTTGCTTGGATGAATCTATTGAAACAAATTTTAGCGTTCAATCAGCGTCAAATGTCAAATCCATTGTCTGCAGGGCAATTCATTTTATGGCATGCATTATTAAATGTCCATAATGATTGCGGAAAGCAAGAATGGTTTACAGTAGCTAATTTGCGCTTGGAATTGTTCACCGGATTATCACGACAAGGGATTGATAAAGCAAGAAACACATTAAAGCAATTGGGTTTTATTGAATACAAATCCAACGGAACAAAAGCAACTGCTTACAAAATTAATCTTTTATATAACGATAGTTTACAACCTAGTTTACAAGTTAGTTTACAAGATAGCAGTCAAGCAGTTGACAAAGAAGTTGCGGAACAGTTGCCAAAAGAGTTGCCAAACGGTTGGCAAAACAGTGGAACATTAAATAAAGAAAAGGAAAGTAAATTAAAGGAAAGTAAATCTAATAATATATCCGCAAAATTGCTAGAAAATCAATTCAATGTTTTGTGGGATATTTATCCAAGGAAAGAAAGAAAGAACGATGCATTTAAGGCTTATTCAAAAGCTATTAAAAAAGGAGTTGAACACACTACAATTCAGAATGGCTTAAAATCATACATCGAATATGTGAAAGCTAATCAGACTGAAACTAAATATATTAAGCAAGGTGGAACATGGTTCAATCAAGAGTGTTGGAATGATGAATACACAATAGATTCTAATCCAAAAACTAATTATTCAAATTATCCAACCAAACCTAAAGGCTATGTTGAACCACTGCCGGATTGGGTATTTAGACAACAGAATGAAGAACGAGCACAAAGGGGTGTTAATTGATGGAAACATCGATGGAAAAAGAACTAAGGGTTTACAAAGAAAATCCGGAACGCTACACATCTATCATCAAAGCCATTTCTGAATTGAAAACAACTGGTGATAAAGAAGCTTATTTGAGCAATAAAAGAAAATTGATTACAGGAAAAATGACTGAAGAAGAATACAATAAAAACTTTGGTTAAGGTTGAGTAAAGGGGAAAACAAATGTTTGTAATTAAGCATAACGGAATGTACTTTACAGGGTTTAAATATTATTTATCCATGGAAGGTTACTTAGATAAAAAGCATCCAAAGGAAACTTTGAAATTTTGTAAGAATCAACATCAAGCGATGGAATTTACATCGTATGAGAAAGCACATGAGTTTAAACATAAAAACAACGTGTTAGGAACAATCACATTAATTCAAGCAGCACCCAAACTGTTTGAACCAATCAAACCGGATGCAAGTTTGGAGTTTGTGGAAGTAAACGATTATAACACACAATTATTAATTGCACGCGATGAAATAGAAAAGATGATTGGAACATCATCTAACAACTTCTACCACATGCAGAAAGACATTTTAAAAGTAAAGGTTAGCACGTTGAATAAGTTTTTAAACAATCCATACAAATTATTTCCAAGCACTAGAAAGAAGATTACAGACAATTTAAAAGCATATTTTAAAGGAGTTAAGATGGCATGAATTTAAATGATCCAATTAATCAAAAGAGAATTGAAGTTGGTATAAAGATGGATTTACAAGAAAACGCACGAATTAAAGAAGCAGTAAACAAACCAAGTCACTATGTTGGAAGCAAAGGATTAGAAGTTAAAGAAGTTCTTGAAAACTTTGTTAAAAACAAAAGCGGTATGGAAGCGCATCGGTGGTGTAGCGCGGTTGAATATTTATTACGATATGCAGAAAAAAACGGTGTGGAAGATTTAAAGAAAGCTAGAAAAAATATCGATTGGTTGATTGAAGAAGGGGGATATTAAATGACACTAACTGTATTGCTTAAAGATGAAATGAAATATATTTTCTACGGTATAAGGGAATACGGTATTGCATATGGAAAATACCTTAAATTTACTTATGTAGGAGAAAAGGACGCTTGGAGATTTAGAGATCAAAAAGAAGCACATGAAGGATGCTTTATGTTAGATGCAATTGATGGTTATTACATTAATAGATAAGAAGGTGATTAAATGTTCATAATAGATTTTATAATCAAACACCCTCTTTGCTTTGACTTAATATTAATAAGTATCGGTATAATTGCTTTTCTTTGGTGTGCGCTAGATTTATACAAATTAAAACGTGAAGGCACACCTTATGAACGAGCGTTGAAGCAAATAGAACAAGAAAGAAAAGAAAATATCAAAAGGCAAATAAATCGGAACTTAGCAGCTAGGAAAAGAAAGGATGCAATACACGATTTAATCGGGTATTTCGATTTTAGAGATATTAAAGTTGATGTAGATAGCGATAAATTTTACGTGGTTATAAAAATACACAAAGGCGCATTGGTGGAAAGGGAGGTTAAGTAATGGAAAGATACGCATACATGAATTGTCAATCGGAACTGTATATCAAAGATGAACAGATAGAAACAGACAGACCGTGTCCAATGTGTGGAGAGTGTGACGAGTACCTAGGCTGCTTTGAAACAACTGCGGAACTAGCAATGTTGATGTGGTTGAATAAATTTTCAGGTCAATACATTTTAGAAAAAACGGGATATGTAATTACGTTTACAAAAAAACATGATGTTGGATTGGATAAGGTGGAGGATTCAAATGGAAACAGTAACAATCAATGACACTAAAAATGAAGAATGGTATATAGAAACAGAAACTTATTTTGTAGCCCCTATGTGCGATTTAAGACAGGAATGGAACTCTTATCATCCAACCGATAGAAATATGTATTATATACCAAGAATAGAAGTGCAAAAAGTAGATGCAAGTGATGTACTAGAGTGGATTTATGACAGAATGGCCGATGATGGTTATGAAAACATGGCAGAAATGTTATGGGACGACACAACAGACGATTTCAAACAACGACTTCAAGAAGTGCTTGATGAAATTTCAAAATTTCGCGCTGCTGAAGTATATTATCCGGATAAATATATAGATCCTAATGTGGATTTGGAGGATGATTAAATGATGTTTATATCAGACATTGTTGGGTTGGTAGAAGATATATTAAAAGAGGGATGCACAGAAGAACGATTGCAAGAAGTAAGGGAAATCTTTCAACTTGAAAAACTAGAATTTAAGACGGAAGAAGAACAAAAAGCCTTTTTCCAAGGAATGAAGCTTGGATTGTTAGTGGATGATTATTCCATTGATTATTTAGTGGATTTGTAAAAGGAGAATAAGAATGACGGAACAACATGAAAAAATGGCAAAAGAAATATCAAATGCACTAAATCAATTTAGTGAAAACGTAAATAAAATATTGGGAGAAATGTTCAGTTTAGAAAGCAAAGCAAAAAATAAAAAATACTGGGACATGGATTGCCCGTATCAATATGGGGATTACTACTGGTTTATTTCTGATGATGGAATAGTGGTTAGATCTAACTGGTTTTGCCATAAAGCTGATATGAACAGATTTTACAGTGGAAATACCTTTTCAACAAAACAATCAGCCGAACTAGAAGCAGAACGCAGAAGATTACTCACACTATTTAATGCATTTCGTGATGAGTGCAACGATGGATGGAAACCCGATTTCACTATTCATAACAATAAATACTTTATAGAAAAAAGGAGTGGCAAAGCAGACGTTAATTATGTTTGTACGGTTAACGCATTCATACTTTTCGGCTACTTTAAAAATTATGAAGATGCCCAACGTGCTATTGAATTGTTTGGTGATGAAATTAAAAAATTATTTATTGATTGTGAGTGTGACTAGATGACGGAAATTGATGTAGATAAGGCTATTGATTTGAAACTTGAAGGCTACTCATGGGCGGAAGTTGCGCAAAGGATGGGTTTTAACGATTTACAAGCAATTGAAAGAATCCGGATTAGATGTAGAAGGCATCCAAGATATCCGGAAATTCAACAAGCACATTCCGGCACTAAAGAAAATGAAACTAGATATCAAAAGAAGGATATCAAAGCGGATGGTTCAATTGGTTCAGAAATCAAAATTGGAAGAAAGAATAAGAAAGTATTCACGGATGAAGAACTTCTAAGATTACACGGGTTTGATCCAAAGATTTTTAAATTAAAATCTATCACATCCAACGAATGGACTACACCTATTTCCGGCTCAACTTACTACAATTACCAATCTAAGATTGTAGCGGTTAGAAAAGAACCGGAAATCACTGCAGAAGATATTGAAAGAGTACTAAGCAAGTTAAAACCACGAAAAATCGAGTTGTCGTGTGAAGAAATTCCGGAAGAATATCTATTGATTCCGTTATCAGATATGCACTTTGGTTTAAATTCTAAATATGACTATGCTGCATTACAACGTGAAATCGCAGATAGGATATTGAACAGATATGAAGAAATTCTAATCACATTGCACGGTGATTATTTTCATGTGGATAATCTGTTAAATACGACTGAAAAAGGAACGCGTATTGATGAAGTTGATTTTGATGCAAGCATTGAAGATGGATTTAATTTCATCATGCCACTACTAGATTTAGCATTAGAAAACAGTAGAAAGGTGACGTTGGTTTATTTAAAGGGAAACCACGCACCTTCCACAGATTTTGTATTCGTTAAAGCGTTGCAAAAGTTATATACACAAATCAAATTTGATTTGAAATTTAACGAATATAAACATGCTAGATTGGGGCCACATTCAATCTTTTTGCACCATGGAGACAAGATTAAAAATCCAGAAAAGTTGCATCAAGTGATTACTGCGAAATTTAGCAAAGAATGGGGAGAGAGCCAATCACGGTATTTAATTACAGGGCATTTCCATCATGAGAAATCACTATCATTTGCAGGATTGACATGGTATCAATTGCAGAGCCCAAGCAAGCCATCTAGCTATGATAGTACTTTTGGATATGACATTAGTGAATCCGGGCAAATGTTGTTTGAGTTCACGAAACACAAACGTAGTGCAATCTATTTTGTATAGATGAAAGGGGAATTTAAAATGGAGAAAAAACAATATAACGGTTGTGGATTAAGTTTTGTAGCAGTTCTAAGCTTAAGTTTAATTTTACTTATTTTGAAGTTGATGGGAGTTCCTTTGAAATGGATTGTGGTGGCAGCGCCGTTAACAGGCTCAATTATGATTTTCTTAATCTTGCTATTCTTATCAGCAGTAGCACAATTATTTTTACAAGCAGTAGAAAAAATGCGGGGGTAACATGAAAGTAACAGTATATAGTAAACCGTCTTGCATTCAATGTGAGATGACTAAGATGTATTTAGATCAGCATAAAATTAAATTTGAAACAGTTGATGTATTTGAAACTGAAGGGGCATTAGAGAAAATTAAATCATACGGATTTCAAGGTATGCCAGTAGTAGTCCTTGATGATAACTTTGAAAATGCATGGGTAGGCTACAATCCGGATAGATTGGAAGAATTAGAAAAGGGGAATAAATATGATTAACAATGTATGTTTAGTAGGAAGATTAACTAGATCAGTAGATTTAAGATATACGCCAAACGGAACTGCTTTTGGTTCATTCTCATTAGCAATTGATAGAACATATAAAAATCAAGCAGGAGAAAAGGAAACAGATTTCATTAATTGTGTGATTTGGAGAAAGTCAGCAGTGAATCTTTCAAACTTTACTAAGAAAGGCTCATTATTAGGAGTTGAAGGAAGATTACAAACAAGAAATTATGAAAATCACGAAGGAAAAAAAGTATATATAACAGAAGTGATAGTAGAAAACTTTTCATTACTAGAATCCAAAGCAACAACAGAAGCTAGAGACACTCAAGCACAAGAGACAACAAATATTCCGGAAACAATTGAATTCAGCGAGGACGACTTACCGTTTTAAGGGGGAGTTAAATGAAGCGAGATGAAAAAGCAACGATTGAAGCAGCAACCACAATACTTGAGCAGTACAAGACATTAAAAGCCATAGCTGGAGAAAAATACGTTAGTAAGATTACACCAACGTATTCATTTGAGCCACGATGCTATACAGGAGTTATTCGAAATCCACTTGAAGACCATATGACTAGACAAGAGGAAGCACTAGAACTTATTGACAAGGTTGATAGTGCAATAAATAAAATTCTTGATCCATACCTTAGACAAGTTTTGATTGAAAGGTATATCAAAAACAACATTAGTAATATCGCGATATACATGGATTTAGGATATTCATCTACAGAGTTCTATAGATTGCTCGATAGAGCTAAACTTCATTTTGCAGAGTATTATAATAATGGCTCTACTTTAAGATATAGAAAAGGAAAAGAAATTGTTGGTATAAATGATTTGATTGATTATTTGGGACAATTATGAAAGTAAGTTGTGATTTTAAAAGAGTTGCAATGAGTTATAATGTTATTGTAGAAAAAGTGGATAGAGACACAAAACAGCTTGATTGCGGAAACAACAAGCAAAGCCAGTCCTGAAAAAGGTGTATACAAGTTAATAGCGTGGACGACTATTAACAAGTGTGTCGTGTAGGACGTAAGGAAGGTTCGATTCCTTCCACGACAATTCCCTTAAAATACCCAACCTAACTGTCAGAGCGTACATGTTTGTACGCTCTTTCTTTATGGAGAGAGGAGAGAGACATGAATTATGTAGAACCGATTAGAGATAAAGATGATATTCAAGCCATGAAAGACTACTTAAGAGAATGGAACGAAAGAAACTACATGCTGTTTCTCTTGGGTATCAATTCAGGGTTAAGAATAAGCGACATTATAAATTTAAGAGTCAAGGATGTTCAAGGCTGGTACATTAAAACCAAAGAACTAAAAACAGGTAAACCTTTAAAACGGAAGATGACACCAGTATTAAAGAAAGAACTTCGAGAGTATGTGAAAGGCAAACCGTTACATCATTATCTTTTCCAAAGCAGAAACGGAAAGAACCAACACATTAGTAGATGTACTGCTTATCTGATCATTAAGGTTGCAGCAGACGAATGCGGAATTGATAACGTAGGAACTCACACAATGAGAAAAACATTTGGCTATCACCAATACAAAAAGAACAAAGATGTAGCTACACTGATGGAACTATTTAATCATTCAAGTCCAGCGATTACATTGAAATATATTGGGATTAGACAAGATCAACAAGATAAAGTAATGACTAATTTTGGTTTATAACATCCAACTAAACATAATGAGAAAAGTGTTAGTTCATTTTTAGAAACAAGAAAAAAGATTATTGTATCAAGTAAAAAATCAGAATTGCGAATTAAACAGAATATAAGATATGTTTAGTTCAAAGGGAATAAATCCTAGAAGGGAGGTAGGAGATGGTTAGAAAAACATTGAATACATCTCGATGGAAAAGGTTGAGAAATTATGTGATGGCTCGTGATGGTTATCGATGTCAAGAGTCACTAAGATACGGACAATCAGTTCCAGCAGAAATGGTTCATCACATATATCCTGTGAGAGAATATCCGGAACTAGAATTCGTAGCTTGGAATCTTGTAGCACTATCGAACATCCAACACAATAAGATGCACAATCGTAATACGGACGAAATCACAAAAAAAGGAAAAGAGTGGCAAAAGAGAAAAAAACGAGAATTTGAAAAATTTTATTCATCCCCGCCACCTCTTCGATAAAAATTTTTTGAGCTTCGGAAACCGAGGAAAGGAACTTTTTCCAACCGCGCGGTAAATTTGAAAAAAGGGGATAAAATCTAGGCTGTATCGGGAAGGAGGACGACTTTTGGCAAGGCCAATTACAAAGAAAACAATTGAAAAAGCAACAGAAAAGAAAATGAAAAGTTTAGGTACTTATCGCAAAGAGTATGCGGACTTAATTAGTATTTATGCTGGCTTGTTATTTCAGTATATGAAGTATGAAAAAGAGCACGCTGAACGTGATTACGAAGTGGCAGAAATATATGTGAACAAGGCTGGAGCTGAAAATTACAGAAAAATCCCTCTTGTTAATGTTATGGAGACTCTAAGACGTGACATTTTAACATACTCAGACAGATTAATGCTGAATCCAAAATCGTTAGGAGAGATTATAGCTCAAGATTCTGATTCGTCCATTATTGATATTATGAACAAACTCGGTGGTAAGCGATGAATCCATACGTTCAGAGAGCTATCAATTATGCGAATGATGTCATTGATGGAAAAATAGATTCCTGTGAAGAAAAGATACTTGAAGCAAAACGATTTTTAAGAGATTTAGAAAATCCAAAATTCTATCTAAACGAGGATGACATTAATGTTGCCGTTAACTTCATCGAAAACGTAATAGTTCATTATCAAGGCGAAGACGTTAGTGCAGTAAGCCTGCGTAACGCTCCAATGAAATTACAAGAATGGCAAATGTTCGTTGTTGTTAATCTTATTGGATTTTACAAGACAGGGACTGTAGAAACTAGATTTAAAGAATCGTTAGTTTTTATCCCTCGAAAACAAGGGAAGACAGCTTTCACAGCTTCACTTGCTCTATGTAGATCACTAATGGAACGTAAGAGTTCGTCTAAGTGCTACATCGTAGCAGCAGGAATTAGACAATCGCTAGAAGCGTTTGGGTTTATGAGATTTAATGTAGACCGTTGGCATGATAAACATATCAGTATTAAAGATAATAATTCAGAGCATTCCATTACTGGCGAGTTTGGTAAGGAAGGCTCTTTCTTTGTACAAGCACTTGCAAACGATGAATCTCGATTAGATGCATTGAATGGGAATTTCATCATATTAGATGAGGCACACACAATGCGTAGTTCTAAGAAGTACGGGAAGATGAAGAAGACATTAAGCGCTTATCGAAATAAGCTGTTATTCATCATTAGCACCGCAGGAGATATTCCGAACGGGTTCTTAGCTAACCGTTTGAAATACTGTAAGAAAGTATTGGAGCAAAGCATTGAGAATGACGAGTTATTTATTTTTATTTGTAAAGCTAATGAAGATAAAGACGGAATGCCAATTGATTATATGTCAGACAAAACATTAAGAATGGCTAATCCATCATGTGGCGTGACAGTGACTATTGAAGAATTAAGAGCTGAAGCTGAGATGGCGCTTAATGATCCACAAACGCGAATGGAATTCTTCAACACAACATTGAACGTGTTTACTAACTCGATGAATACTTATTTCAATGTAGATGAGTTCATCGCAAGTGATGAGCAGTTCAATTGGACAATTGAAGAATTGGCTAAATTGCCTATTAAGTGGTATGGCGGTGCTGACTTATCGAAAATGCATGACTTAACTGCATCAGCACTTGTTGGTGAATATGAGTTTGAAGGAAAGAAAATTGATATCGCAATAACACACGCATTCTTTCCAATTGCGTCTGCAAAAGAAAAAGCGGAAGACGATGGAATTCCATTGTTTGGATGGAAGGATGACGGATGGTTAACGATGAGTAATACGAAGACTGTCCTGTATGACGATGTCGTTAAATGGTTCATTCAAATGAGGCAGCTTGGATTTAATATTCGAAGTATCGGCTTTGATAGAAAGTTTGGTAGAGAATTCGTTAGCAAGATGAAGAAGAACAAATTTAGAATGGTTGACCAACCACAGTATTTTTGGAAAAAATCAGAAGGCTTTAGACGAATTGAAATGAAAGTAAAAAACAAGGAATTCTATTATGCGCATAGTGAGGCGTTTGAATATTGCGTTGGAAATGTTCGTGCGATTGAAAAAACGGACGACATGATTCAATACGAAAAGGCCGATGGTGACGGTGGAACACAGCGTATTGATATTTTCGATGCGACTGTTTTCGCAACTGTACAAATGCTACAAGAAATTGATAGCAAAGCAAATCGTGCAAAAGATTTCTTTGGTTTGAAGGGAGATTAAAATGGGATTATTCGATTTTTGGAATAAAAGAAATAAAAATGTATTGCCACAAGTAGGCTTTATGTCGCCATTTGAATGGCAGAATTTAATATCGCAAGATGATACTTATATCCCTCTAAACAAGCATCCTGATGTTGTGATTGCTGTTGATAAGATTGCGGATTTAGTATCTAACATGACCATTCATTTGATGGAAAATTCAGATAAAGGAGATGTCAGAGTTCGAGATGAATTATCTCGAAAGATTGATATTAATCCGTATAAGTACATGACTAGAAAAACATGGGTTTCTAGGATTGTAAGAGATTTGTTATTAAACGGTGATGGAAATGCAGTGGTTCACGTTAAGCTGATTAGTGGAACAGATTTCATTGGAGATTTAATGCCGTTGAATATGCGTAGCGTTGAGTTCATTGATGAAGAAGACGGAGGATATTACATACGGTACGGTTCTGTAAGATTAAATCCTGACGAAGTAGTACACTTCACAATTAATCCAGATGAACAGAGACCACACATCGGGACAGGCTACAAAGCACTTCTTAGAGACGTAGTTAAGAATCTTACGCAGGCGAATAAAACGAAGAATAGTTTTATGCGAAATAAAAATATTCCTAGTGTAATAGTGAGTGTCAATGGGGATGCCGATGGATTAACGAATCAACAAGGCCGTGAAGCCATAATGAATAGTTATCTAAAAACTACAAATGCTGGAGAACCGTGGATTATTCCAGCGGAGATGATGAGAGTTGACCAAGTTAAACCATTGACTCTAAAAGACATCGCGATTAATGAATCTGTTGAAATTGATAAAAAGACAATTGCTGGCCTATTTGGAGTGCCGGCTTTTTATTTAGGCGTGGGAGAGTTTGATAAAGAAGAATACAACACGTTTATTAACACGAGAATTCTATCAATTGCCGAAATAATTGCACAGACGTTAACAAGAGACTTGTTAATCAGTCCTAAAAGATATTTCAAGTTCAATCCAAGATCGTTATATTCGTACAACATTACTGAATTAGTATCGGCAGGAAGTCAGATGGTTCAGTTAGCTGCGATGAGAAGAAATGAACTTCGAGATTGGATTGGATTAGTTCCAGATCCTGAAATGGAAGACATTATTGTTTTAGAAAATTATCTACATCAAGATGATTTAGATAAACAAAAAAAATTGAAAGGTGGTGAGAATGATGAATAAACGAGAAAGCTATCTCACTACTCAATTTAAAACACGTAGTGATGAAAGTGGGAAAAAATTCATTGAGGGATATTTTATCAAGTACGGTGTAGAAACTGAACTTTGGGACGGATTCTTTGAAATGATTGAAAAGGAGGCAGTCGATAAAGCGCTAGAGCGTAATCCGGATGTTAGAGCTCTATTTAATCATGATACGAATATTTGTTTAGGGCGAACTGGAAATGGAATCCTAAAATTAAAATCCGATAACATTGGACTGTTTGGCGAATGCGAAATTAACAACGCAGATCCAGACGCAATCGGCGCTCATGCAAGAATTGATAGACAGGATGTAAATGGTTGTAGCTTTGGATTTATTGAATTAGCTTTTGAAATTGTCGAAAGAGACGATGGAACAGTATTAAAAATTGTTAAAGATATGGAACTACTGGAAGTTAGCCCTTGTACATTCCCAGCGTACCCTCAAACGGAAATCTCAGCTAGAAAACAAGGATATGAAGAATTTAAAAAAGAAGCATTAAATGCTAGAAAAAAATTATTAAAGGAGAAGTTAAATAGATGAAGAATAAAGGATTATTAATCAAAGCTAAATTATCAATGCGAAACAAATCGCTAGAAAAAATTAACGCTGAATTAGAAGAACTAAATAAACGTTCAGAAGAAACAGAAACAGCTATTGAAGCTGCAGAAAATGATGAAGATCTAAAGGCTGTTGAAGAACAAATTGAAGAACTTCAAACAGAATTATCTGCTAAGAAAGAAGAAAAAGAAAATTTAGAAAAAGAAATCTCTGATTTAGAAGCTGAATTAAAAGAATTAGAAGATAAGGAACCCGCTAAGGAGGAAGAAAGAAATATGAATAAAAATGAAAAAATTCAAAAACGTGAAGCATTAAACGCATTCATTCGTTCAAAAGGACAAACACGCGAGGGATTAAAAATCGTAGACGGTGGAGCAGTAGTGCCAGTTGAAACAACGGAACTAGTTAAGAAACCAGATATTAACATTGATTTAACTAAATTAGTAAAAGTAGTTAAAGTGAAAACTGGTTCAGGTAAAACACCTATCGCAAGCAAATCAAAAGGTAAAATGGTTAAAACTTCAGAGTTAGAAAAGAACCCAGAATTAGCAAAACCTAAATTTATTGATGTGGCATGGACAATTGATACTTTCCGTGGTCAATTAGGAGTATCTCAAGAAATGATTGACGATGCAACTTACGATATTATGGAGTTTATCGAAGAAGATGTTTACACACAAGATATCAATACTAAAAATTATGAAATTGCGTCAATTCTCAAAACAGCTAAAGCGGAAAGTGCTTCTGGATTAGATGGATTAAAAGATGTAATTAATAAAAAAATTCCATCTGTTTACAATGTATCTTTAATTGTAACAGATTCAATGTTTGCAGCTTTAGATAAAGTGAAGGATAAACAAGGACGTTATATGCTTCAAGAAGATGTAACATCTCCAACAGGATATAAGTTCAAAGGTAAAGTAATTTATACATTACCTGATGAAATGTTAGGTAATGAAGGGGAATTAAAAGGATTCATTGGAGACCCTAAAGCATTTGTAACATTATTCGACAGAAAACAAACTACTGTACGTTGGGTTGCAAACGAAATTTACGGCGAAATTTTAGGAATCTTCTCACGCTTTGATACTCAAAAAGCGGACACAGACGCTGGTGTATTCGTAACATACACTGACGCTGTGTAGGAGTAGACTATGACGTACGAAGTAATTCGTGCATTTGCTGATATGGCCGACTGCTCGGAAGAATTTCCGAACGGTCGGTTTTATCGTGTCGGAGACATATATCCAGCTCGGGGCAAGGTAAGCAAAGCGCGATTATCAGAATTGTTAACTATGGATAATACAGCTGGAGTTATTTTCATCAAACAGATAGAAGGAGATGATAATAATGGAACAGAGAGAGATACTAGCTCTTTTGAAAGCTAAACTAGGAATTAGCGGAACATTTAGAGATGAGTATTTAAATCATTTGATTTTATCTGTGCAGGATGAAATTAAAAAACAAAAAAAGATAAAACTTGATACTAATCGATATGATCACATGGATTTTTTAATCGATTATGCAGCGTTTCGATATGACAATCGCGATAATAATATTCTTATGCCGAAACATTTACAATATCGACTTCATAATCTACTACTAGAAAATTTAAGGAGTGATGTGAATGTGGAATAAGGAGATTGTTTTAATCAAAAAGAGAATTAATGGAACGGATGAAATCGGGAATCCAATCGTTGAATTGATTAAACGAAAGATTCTTGCGACTGAAAAAAGCGTAACAAATGCAATGCTGTTCTATGGCGCTCAATTCGGATATAAGCCAGTATTCGTAGTTCAAGTTCGATGGTTTGAGTATGAACACGAATCGTTCTTAGAATGCGATGGCATCAAGTATGTCATCCGAAGATCATTCAAGCCAGAAAATGGAGAATTCACTGAGCTGCAATGTGAAGAATTGGTTGGAGAGAAGTATGAGCTTTAATCTCGAATCGGAAATTGCAAAAGCTTTATCAAATTTCAATGAAGAAGTCGCTCGAGAAATAGGAGATATCGTTGATGATTTAGCAGACGATACCGTTTCTAAATTAAGAGGAGCATCTCCAAGACGTACTGGAGACTATGGTGATGACTGGGATAGTAAATTGAATAAACGTGGAGAACGGATTATTTATCAACCAAAAGAATATCGCAAGGCACACTTACTTGAATTTGGACACGCAAGACGAAATGGAGGACGAGATGTCGAAGCTCGTCCACACATTAAAGAAATCGAAAACGAAGTGATTAAAAAATTTGAATCTGAAATAAGAAGGAGGTTAGGAAGCTAAATGATGACACTACAGGAACTATATACACAGCTTAAAACTCTACAACTGCCTGTTCAATATTATACGTTTCAGGAAGGACAAGCTCCTACACTGCCTTATATTATCTATTTCAATCCGTCTGAGCAACATGCTAACGCAGATAATTTCACTTGGCACATAAGTAAAGATGTGATTGTAGAAGTCTATTCAGAATTTAAAGATTTATCATTAGAAGATAAAATGAAACAATTATTCGACACAAACAAGTTAACGTATACATTCCAGGAAACTTATTTAAAAGATGAAAGAATGTATATGCTAGCATATCAAATTACACTATAAGGAGAGATATATAAATGGGTGCAGAACAAACACAAACACCAACAAAAATTGAAAATACGATCACATTTGGTTTAGAAAATGTTCACTGGGGTAAAGTTACTAAAAGCCCTACTGGAACAATTACTTATACTAAGCCTGAAAAAATGTCTGGAGCTGTGGATATGGAATTAAATCCAGTCAGTACAGAAATTAAATTAAAAGCTGATAACATCGACTATTATGTATCTGAGTCTAACGAAGGATACACAGGAAAAATGACGTTCTATAACGTTACAGAATCGTTCGCAGAATATGTTAATGGATTAGAAAATAAAGGGGATTTAACTGTAGAAAAGAGCACATCTCAAAGTAATCCAATTTCACTGCTATTCCAAATGGAAGGGGATAAACACGCGACACGCTTCTGCTTACCTCAAGTGGTTGTTAAACGTCCTAAATTTAGCACTAAGACCAAGAATGGTGCTGATGTTAATACAGTAGAACTAGAATTCACAGCAAGCCCTCGTTCTACGGATAAAGCTATTCGTTATAAGACAAACTTGAATACTTCTGACGAAGTTTACAACAAGTTCTTTGATGAAGTTAAACAAGCATTAAACTAAGGAGATCATAATGAAGAAAACTATTGAAGTTGGAGAAAAGCAAATTACGCTAGAGAGTAATGCATTTACTCCTCTGGCGTATAAGAAACAATTTAACAAAGATTTCTTTCAAGAATTATTTGCACTAGCACGAATTTTCAAAGGCAAAAAAGAATTTTCTATGGAAAATCTATCAGAAGATTCTGTTCAAGCGTTCGATACAGAATTGTTTTATCGCTTCTTTTGGATTTTTGCTTTCACTGCAAATTCACAGATTCCAAACTTTTTAGAATTCTACAACGAATATTCAGATTTAACATTTGAAAGTATCGTTACAAGCATCGTTGCTTTAATTGAAGCATCGTTTGTGACTAAAAAAAAGTAGATTCGAGCGAGGACGCTAGTGAAGAGACATTCACAGTTGAATCGTTCATTCTGTGTTGTAAGGAAAGCGGACTTTCGATTGATGAACTAAAGTATTTAACAGTCGGAGGAGCATTAGACTTCCAAACTGATTATGTTGATCTTCATTCTCAATCGAAGAATAAAAAGAAAACGCGAAAAGCGACACAGGAAGATATTGATAATTTCTAGGCTACTGGTTTCAGTAGCCTTTTTAATTTAGAGAGGGGTGAAAAAATGGCTGGAAACATCAAAGGTATTACAATCGAATTGCAAGGAAATATTCAACCACTTGAGCAAGCTTTGAAAAAAGCGAATACGGTAGCTAAGAGTACAGCTAGCGAGATGAGGCAAGTGGATAAGGCTTTGAAATTTAATCCTGCCAGTATCGAATTAATCACTCAGAAACAAACGCTTTTAACTAAGCAAATTGAAAATACAAAAGAAAAATTAACGACTTTAAAGAATGCTCAAGCCGAAGTTGAAGAACAGTTTAAGGCTGGCAAAATCGGTGAAGAAAACTATCGAGCGTTCAAACGTGAGATTGAGACTACTGAGAGTACGTTAACGCATTACAAGACGCAGTTAACTAATCTGAACAAGGAACAAGAGAATCTCGGAAAATCCACAGAAAGATTATCTCGATTCTTCACAGCTACTGGAAAAGATGTTGAAGCGTATAGACACGTTCTAGGCGATAAGCTGACGGATTCTATCAAAAATGGTAAAGCCTCGAGTAAGGACATGGAACGCGCATTAGAATTGATGGCTAAAGAAGCATCGAATGGAAAGGCTAATATTAACGAGTTAAGAGATGCTCTCGATAAACTTGATGACGGTGGAAGCATCCAGAATGTTAAGAAGGAACTTGAATCAGTAGGAGATGCATCTAAGGGTGCAACTGATAAAACAAATAAATTACTTACTCAAAGCAATCTTCAACAAGCTTCTCAAGTTGCTTCTCAAGCTGGACAATCCATGGTTGAGTTTGGAAGAAGCACTCAAGAAGCGTTCAAGAATGTAGACGCTGGATTTGATATTATCATTACCAAGACAGGTACAACCACAGACGAAGCATTAGAGGGGTTTAAAAAAATCTATGATCAATTATCTGTTGATTTACCTGTGGATTCGTTTGAGAAAGTCGGTTCCGCGATTGGTGAAGTAAACACGCAATTCGAATTGAATGGAGAAGCGTTGAAAGACGCTTCGAAAAGTATTATCCAATTCTCTGAAATTAACGGAACAGATATTACTAACAGCACGATTAACGCAAAGAAGACTATTGAAGCTTACGGGTTATCAGTTACAGATTTAACTTCAGTATTAGATACGATGTCTTATGTTAGCCAAACGACTGGAGTTTCTACTGATGAATTATTCTCTAAGGTTGTCGCTGGAGCTCCTCAAATCACTGAACTTGGATTGTCATTTGATGAAGCAACGACATTAATTGGTGGAATGGAACAAGCTGGTGTAGATTCAAGCGCTGCTCTCTCATCAATGAGTAAGGCAGCCGTTGGATATGCTAAGGAAGGTAAGACATTATCTGAGGGATTACAAGAAACGATTGATAAAATCAAAAATGCATCCAGCTCAACTGAAGCGTTAACGGAAGCGGCGAAGGTGTTCGGTACTAAGGGAGCCACTCGAATGGTAGACGCTATCAAGCGTGGCAAGTTTTCGTTAAAAAATTTAGCAGGAACAGCGGAAGACGCTGGAGGGACAGTTGCTCAAACGTTCGAGGCTACTATAGATCCCATTGATAAGCAACAGCAAAAATTTAATGCAGTTCAGTTAGCACTAGCAGAAGTTGGAGCGACTATCGCAGAGGCGATGGAACCAATACTAAATGTGGCAATTCCAGCAATTAAGCAATTAGCTGATTGGTTCCAGAATCTTCCTGAACCAGTGAAACAATTCATTGTTGTTTTAGGTGGGGTGTTAGCAGTAGTTGCTATACTATCGCCAGTCATTGTGGCTCTAGGAATAGCAGTGACTACATTAGGCGCTAGCTTACTTCCGATTATTGCTATTATCGTAGCTGTAGCTGCAGGAATTGCAATAGCGGTGGCTATAGTGACTAATTTCGGCTCAATTGTAGAATGGCTTGAAGGAGTCTTTCCAGGGTTCGGTTCAACTGTTGAATCTGTTTGGAACGGAATTCAATCAGTTATTGAGACTGTAGTAGGAGCCGTATCAGAGTTCATCCAAAACATATTTGGAACATTAGTCTCTTGGTGGGAAGCTAACCACGAACGTATTCAACAAGTAGTTGAGACAGTTTGGAACTTTATCTCAACGATTATTCAAACAGTTCTATCGTTCTTGGCTCCATTTATTCAAGGAATATTTGATGGAATATTAATCTATATTCAAACAGTTTGGACTGTAATTACTACTGTGATTCAAGGCGCACTTGATGTGATTCTAGGAATCGTTCAAGCAGTATTACAAGTACTGACTGGTGACTGGTCGGGAGCATGGGACACATTATCAAATGTTGTATCAACTTATCTTGGCACTATCTCATCTACAATCAGTTCAATAATGGGCGGAATCGCTTCTATCATCTCCGGAATATGGGACGGAATCCTATCAACGACTTCTAGTATTTGGGAAGGAATTAAGGGTGCTATCTCCGGAGCAATTGATGGAGCAAAAAGTGCTGTAGGTTCAGCAATTGAAGCAATCAAAGGATTCTTCAACTTCCAAATTAGCTGGCCACACATTCCGCTTCCTCACTTTTCTATCAGTGGTTCTGCAAATCCATTAGATTGGTTGAGCGGTGGATTGCCAAGCATTGGAATTGAGTGGTACGCAAAAGGCGGTATTATGACTAAGCCGACTATTTTTGGACAAAACGGAAATAATGTGATGATTGGTGGAGAGGCAGGAGACGAAGCAATCCTTCCATTAAACGACCGAACATTATCTGGAATTGGTCGAGGAATAGCAGCTCATTTAGACGGATTCGGAGGAGTGAACGTTAATATCTATCCTCATGAGTTAATAGTAAGAAATGATGAAGATGTACTTCAATTAGCTACTAAACTAGCAGAAGAGATTATTAGAAAGATGAAAATGAAAGAAAGACATGCTGAAAGAGCGAGAGGAGTGGTTCTGTGATTGGATTTGAAATGAGTATTAATCATGTTAAGAATACGGATTTGCCGATTCAAATTGTAGTCGCAGAATATGAGCGTCTCTTCTTCTCTGAAAGCAATAACTCGATTCAAAGACGTGAAAACGGAAGTTCGTATTCTAAGAAAAATTATGAACGAAAAGAACAAGTGAAGACGTTTGAAATTCATATTCATACGACTAAACAAACAGATTTAGATAATTTTAATCGATGGATTATGAAGGAAGATGTGGAGTTTGAGCCGGACACATCATTGAATCGTGTTTATACGGCTTATAAATTTAACGTTACTTCGATTACTAAACACGAAAATATATACATTGTTCAATTACAAGTAACATTCTCGTTTGAAGGATTATCAAAAACAGAGAAGAATGCTACTAGAGGAACGAATACAGGAAAGATTGTATATACGTTTGATAACAGAGGGGTGCTTCCAACAGCGCCTCTTTTTAGTTTCACATCGGGCGGAAATTACAAAATGATTAGCTTCATCCATCCGAGCGGACAATACGTCCAATATGGCCATGAAACTGGGGATGTAGTCATTAAACCAAACGATGTAGTAGAGTTTGATTTTAGAAATCGAACACTGACAATCAACGGGAAAACACACTATGTTAATATGAGCAGTTCATGGTTCAATGTAGACGTTGGGCAAACTGAAATAGCTGTATTAACCGAACCAAATACGGATATTTATTTAGACGCTAAATTCAAGGAGGCTTGGCAATGATCACGTTAACAGATAGAGAATATAACAAGCTTTGCCAGCTTCATTTTGGTTCTAGCGGAGGATTAATTGCATACAACGATTGGTTCGAGCAAGACTTAGATACAGGAATCGGAACTTATGAATTTACTGTAGACAAAACTGGCAATCCTGAAATTGAAAAAATCAATGTAGGTTGCTATTTGATGGTTAAGGACGGTAGCAAGCTACGTTCATTTGAAATCATGAGAATTGAAGAGGATAAGAATTCAAAAACAATCTATGCGGAAGACGCTGGATTGGACTTGTTGGGAGAACAAGTTCCTCCTTACAAAGCTGATAAAAGTTATCCAATCACTCACTACATTGAAGAATTCACCTTCGATTCCGGATGGGAGGTTGGAACCAATGAAATTCCTTCAACAACAACAAGAAAATTAGAGTGGCAAGGAACAGAAACAGCTACTAAAAGATTATTACAGCTTGTTAAACGTTTCGGCGCTGAAATCTCATACGATTTTGAGTTTTTAAACGATAAAATCTATAGGAAGTTAATTCATATTCATAAGCGAATTGGTGAAGATAAAAAAGTAAGATTAGAGGTTGGAAGAGAAGCGTCAAATGTTAAACGAACAATTTCTATTGAAAACCTAGCGACTACGATTGTTGCTACTGGAGCTGATGGGATTACATTGGCAGGAGCTGAATACAACGAAGGGAATATTCGGTCTACGAAAAATTCGATTTATTTAATCGATTATGACGCGGTAGCAAGATGGAAACGAGCTGGATACGCTCCTGCGGGTGGAGGAATTGTTAAGCGTTATGAAAGTGAAGCTAAGAATCCTCAAACTTTAATGGTTGAAGCTGTAATTAAGTTAAAACAATGGAATCATCCAGAAGTTACTTACGATGTTCCAATCAATATTCTTCCTAGAGAAGTGAATATTGGAGATACAGTGGTCATTGTTGATCATCATTATGAGCCTGCTCTGATTGTATCAGGAAGAGTATCAAGCATTAAGAAATCTCTTGCTACTAGAGAGAACGGCGAAATTAAAATTACGAATATCGAATCCAGAGAGGATACGATCAGTGAGAAAGTTAGACGTTTAAGCACGTTGGTGCAAGAACGTCTTTTTGATTTCACAAGCGTTCCATTCGTTATGACAATTCAGTCGACCGACGGAGTGGTGTTCCAAAATAGTAATATCGCTACTAAATTAATTGCTAACGTAAGCAAGATGGACATTCAAATGAACAGTCGATTCACATATCGTTGGAAACGAGTAAGTAAATATGGAACGGATGACACAGCATGGAATGAGCAGCACGCAAATGGCAGCAATGAATTATCTGTGACTGTCAGTGATGTTGATAGAGAAGCCACATTTATTTGTGAGGCCATTGAAGCTAATCAAGTCGTTGCGAGTAATTCAATCGTTATCAAAGATTTCATCGTTAATAAGTCAATAGGACCAACTCCTCCAACCAATCCAAGCGTTGGAGATTTGTGGACTGACACGAGCACTCCTGGTAAGGATGTGCCAAAGATTTACACGAATGGTAAATGGGAACCTGTATTAAATAAGGATGACAAAGAACTGGAACGACTTCAAAAAGAATTTGAAGAGCGTAACAGAGAGCACGCTGATCAATTCGCTAATGTCATGGAAATCATCAATAAGTCTCAAGTCACAGAAGATACACTTAGAGATTTGACGGGTAAATTTAGTAACTTGGAAGAGTCTTATAAGCGCATCCAAGAAACTGCAGAAGAGATTAAAGGACTTGGTCAAAGAACCAAAGCAGTAGAGCTTAATATGGAACAATCAAGCGTTCTATTAAATGCTATCTCAACATATTTCAATGTATCTGAAGACGGCTTGCTTATCGGAAAAAATGGTGAAAAACTACAAACTCGATACACAAACGAGCGCATGGAATTTATCGATTCTGGACGTGTCGTAGCGTATGTATCTGGCCAACAGATGAACATCGTCAGCGCGACATTTTGGAATTCCGTTACTATCGCTAATCATATTTTTGAGCGGTTCGATAACGAGTTCACAATCATTTCTTATGTAGGAGGTGCTGTAAATGGCTAATTTTTCTAAAACAACTAGCAATGGATATGTGCGTTTAGTCTTCCAAGTGACAGAAGCAAGCACGAGTATTCCTTACAACACTTCAGAAGTGGTTTATCATTTAATGCTTGAACGTGGAAGCACATGGGCATTCGATTTAAACGATGAGAGTCTTGCAGAAGCTGAAATCAATGGGCAAAAAGTTATTAGCAAATACGTTAGCTTTGACTTAAGAGATAGAGAATGGGTTTCTCTTGGAAAGGGAAGTGTAACTATTCCGCATAATGAGGACGGAAGCAAGAGTATTTCAATCCGTGCTAGATTAACGAACGTTTCCAACCTAGGAGATATTGGTTGGTTTAGCGGGACACTTAATCTCTCTACTATCCCACGAGCTAGTGCTATCAGCTCGGTAACAGCTACAGAATTAGGACAACCAGTGACTATTCGAATTGAAAAGAAAGTCAATGAATTCAGGCACCAAGTTCTTTGGAAGGTTAACGATAGCGGATGGAACGATCTAGGGAAAGGGCATGATACGAATGTGCAGTTCACAGTTCCAATAGATTATGCGAATCGAATTACGAATAGTGATACAGGGCAATTAGACGTTTGCGTACGAACTTTTCAAAACGACACACAAATTGGTTACGATGAATTTAAACGAGGAATTGCGATTAAAGTTCCTGCTTCTATTGTTCCTACACTTGAAGATGTCACTATAACTGAAAGAACAGCACGATTAGCAGAATTCATTCCTACAGGCAATTATGTCAAAGGTAAATCTCTAATGAGAGTTGAAACAATTAATGCAGCTGGCTCTCATGGCTCAACGATCATATCTACTGAGTTAACAGTAGATAATTTAGTAGTAAGAGCCGCAACAGGAGACTTTCCAGCCAATAAAGTTGGAAATTTAGAAGTTACAGCGAAGGTTACTGACTCACGAGGAAGAACGGCTACTAAATCGAAGGCGATTAAAGTATGGGATTATTACGCTCCTAAGATTATCGCATTTCTGGCTAATAGAACAGGAAACGGAACTAATAAGACTATCATTGCGACTGTGGCTGCTAATGTCAGTCCATTAGTGATTGATGGAGTGAATAGAAATCCATACACACTTAAAATCCAATACTCTGCTAAGAAGGCGAATCGATGGATTGATGCCGTAAATCTCACGAATGAGACTACAGAAAAAATCAACCGTCAAATCGACTGTGGAGCGTTCTATGAGCTTTCTAAGGCTTACAATGTTCGGTTAGTGATTCAAGATAAGCTAAGCGATTTAGTAGACTCTGTTCTGGTAGTACGTTCATCAAGAGTACTGTGGGCGTGGGGCGACAATCGTGCAGCCGTTGGAGGATTCCCAGAACTAGAAAATCACTTTGAGTCACATCTTCCAGTTGCATTCCATAGCAGCTTAAACGTTGAAGATGGCATTATGTCTAACGGAAAACCAATTCAGGAATTTGCGTTAACGTCAAAAGATGGAAAGTCAAATAAATTCACTGGTGATTTAAACAATCTGAAAACAGCAGGGAATTACCATGCTTTTGGAGTGCAACATAATCCGCAAGGCGCTAACAATTACGGATATGTAAATGTAATAACTCACAGCAGTGATTCAAGCTACTGTGTGCAGTTTTACGTTCCATTTAATGCAGACCAGCTATATATGCGCAGGAGCGAGTCAAATCGTTGGAGCGAATGGATTAGAGTTGTTACGACTGGAGTTGATACTGGTTGGAAAACAGCCGTTTTGCAAAACGGTTGGCAAAACAGAATGGAATACGGTCCTGTTCAATATTCTAAGAGTATTGACGGAATTGTCCACATGAGAGGTGTTGCCAAAGATGGTAGTACATCAAAGGAGACAGTAGTACTAACATTACCAGAAGAATATAGGCCTAAGACTCAAGTTTACACCTTCGGGATGAACGACAGTTTTGAGCCTGTGTCATTAAGTATTAATGAGTATGGAACCGTTACAATCAAGCGTAACGCTGATGATAAATGGCTTGGATTTCATAGTGTTAGCTTTAAAATTTAAAACTAAAGAAAGAAGGAATTAAAATGGTAAACAAAATCAATGAAAATTTAATGGACGCAGGACGATTAGAAAGTATCGACTTCGTAGTAATTCACAATGACGCAGGAAGTATGACTCCTGAACAGTACGTTAACTGGTTACGCAATCGTGATAAATCACTAGGGATTGCACATTATTACTGCAATCGCAATACTATTGCACGAGTGATTGACACATTCAACATTGGCTATCACACAGGGGATTGGTGGAGTAACTGTCGTTCGATTGGTTATGAAGTATGCGAAAGCATGAAAGTAAGTGATGAAGATTTTCTAGCGAACGAAGACGTTACGTTAATGCAAGCTACTGAAGACTTAATCTATTATGGCTTACCAATCAATACTAGCACTGTTAGATTACATCACGAATTCGTTCCAACAACATGTCCTCATAGAAGTATGGAATTGCATGGTAATTCAACGGAAAGCGTTAAGAACTATTTCGTATCTCGTATGCGATACTTCGCTACACTAGGCAATACTGTTGATGAGATGTTAGGGCAAGTATCAGACGGCCCTACTACGCAAGAAACAGCAGTTACAACAACGAAATCTAGCGTGAATACTAGCAATCAAGGTAAATCAAGTGAAACAGTTGCACAAGAAGTCCTTCAAGGCCTTTGGGGAAATGGCCAAGATCGTTATGATAATTTAACGAATGCTGGATACGATGCAGACCAAATCCAAGATTTAGTAAATAGAATGTTGAGCGGTGATAGTACAGGTGATAGCACTAGCGCAGACCTTGATAGTGTAGCTCAAGAAGTGTTGCAAGGCTTGTGGGGTAATGGTCAAGAGCGCTATGACAGTTTGACTAATGCTGGCTACGATGCTCAAGCGGTTCAAGATAGAGTTAATAGTATGCTAAGCGGTGATGATTCATATACAAGCGACTACGATATTGACGAAATCGCAAACCAAGTCCTTCAAGGCGTTTGGGGAAATGGCCAAGAACGTTATGACAACCTAACAAATGCCGGTTACGACGCTCAAGCTGTTCAAAATCGTGTGAATGAATTACTTTCTTAAAAAGGAGATTGACTATATATGGAATTAGAACAAATTAAGAACAGAATTACTGCATTAGAAGCGAAAGTGACTACTAAGCAGGCAGATATTAACCGCATGAACGAAGAAAAAGCGCAATATGAACAAAAAATTCAAAATCTTTCAGAAGATATTCAACGCTTAGAGCAAGACAACTCAAACAAACGTGATGAAATCAAAAAATATAAAACTGTCGTAGAAGTCATGGAGTTGTAGTAGATGGTAGATGTAGAATTTAACGTATTGACCATGCATTTGCAAGGGTTAATGCGCAGTCCGTATATTCAAATCTTGTTTTGGTTAATTTGCTTTGATGTAGTTTCTGGCTATATCAAAGCATTTAAACTCAAAAGATTTGACAGCAAAACAAGCACAAATGGACTATTAAGACATGCGCTTGTTTGCGTTGTAGTTATTGTGACTGCTATGTATGCGAGAGCATTAGGGCACCGTGAAATCGGTGTAACTACATGCTTATTTTTTATCTTCAGTTATGCAGTATCACTTGCTGAGAATTGGGAGGCATTAGGGTTGCCGTTCCCAGAATCACTTAAACCGTATCTAAAAACGATGCGACAACAACAAGAAAATAAATTTAAAAAAATAACAAATAAGAAAGAGGTTGAATGATTATGGAACAATTACAAGCAACAATCGTCAATGGAATCGTGAGCGTATTAGTAGTATTAGTTGGCTTAGCATTTACTGGATTGAAAGGATTCATCGAAACTAAATCTGCTGAATTAAAAGCAAAAACGGATATTAAGAACTACGAGTTGGCGAAATCAATCACTAACACGGTCGTGAACGCTATGGAACAAATCTTCAAAGATGTGCATAACGCTAGTGAAGACAAGTTCCAAGCAGCATTCGACAATGTAACGAAAGAGCTTGAAAAAGCTGGAATCAACTTGGATGACGAATCCAAGAAGGTATTGATTGAATCTGTCGTGAATGGATTCAACGAATTGAAGAAGATTGAAGGATAAGAACACGGATCCACAGAGGGCTCATTGCGAGTCCTCTTTTTATTTATAGGAGGGAGGAACGTATGGAAAAAACAATCGAAAAACATTTAACTATTACGTCTGTTTATCGAGACGTTGAAAAATTAGGGCATGAAATTTACAGTCAAGACAAAGGTACTGCAACATTCAAATTTACTGTTGATGAGTTAACGGCTTCAAAAGTTCTTTGCTTGTTTTATTTCAAATATACAAAACGATATAGAACTGTCGAAGCTACAATCTCAGAGAATACAATTACAGTTCCATTCGACAGTACTTTAATCATTGCCGATGAGCCCGTGGTTGGTTATGTATATTTCGAGAAGATAGAGCAATCAACAGACGTTTACTCATTTGCATTTAATGTATGGGTTAGTGCTATTGATAAAGCAAAAAAAACACCGTTAGTCGAACGCACGACAGGCCGCATTGTAGACGTTGCAAATATTGTAACGAAACAAGAATTAGACGAACTCTTTACAAAAATCAAAGAGCAAGGTGGCACTTATGACGATAGAAACCTGCGTACTGAAATCGGGCGAATTTCAACCGAAATTGAGACTTTAAAGACAAAGACGGATAAAGATACAGTCTATGACGATAGCGCCTTAAAGCAGCGTGTAACAGCGTTAGAAAATAAGACAGATAATGATACTGTATATAACGATGCAGAAATCAAGCAACGTTTGGAAGTTTTGGAACATAAACCAAGCGTGAATACTAGCGAATTAGTTACCAAGCAAGAATTGGAATCTAAAGGCTATTTAACCGAGCATCAATCATTGTCTAACTATGCAACGAAGCAAGAAATACCGCAACCATACAATGATGCAGAATTAAAAGAGCGGGTAAGCCGGTTAGAAAATAAGCCGGCTATTGATACTTCAAATTTTGTAACAAATGATGTTTTAGCGGGCAAAGGGTATCTTACCGAACATCAGAGTTTAGAGGGTTACGCTAAGAAATCAGAAATCCCTCAAGCATATAACGATACTGAAGTTAAACAAAGGCTTTCTACTATTGAGCAAAAAGGTCAAGATTATGCTACAAAAGAGCAAGTTGCATCTATTCCTAAAACTCCGCAAAAACTGACATTATCCGGAAACACGCTTATTCTGTCTGACGGTGGGGGAAGCGTAACGCTACCTGCTTCCAGTCAAAATGCACCTACTCCATCAACTTCTTCTAGCGAACTTACTGGTACTGGCATGCCGAATGGCAAAGTTGAAGGTACATTAGGTCAAACCTATATCGATACCGCTAAAACAAACGGTGCTTTGAAATGGATTAAACGAACCCCTTCAGGAAATCAAGGATGGGTTGTACTAGACGGAGACACAGGTTGGAAAAAACAAAACATAGTTTCTAAGTTAGGTAATTCTTACTTACAGATTCGCAGAGTTAACAATACAGTATATTACCAATTCGGAGGACTCTCTTGGGGTTGGTTTGGTATTGTGCGCCGTGGTGGTCCTGGGTATCAACTACAACCTAGTGACCGTGAACGGAATGTATTTATTCTAGGATTAGGCGGAATTCCTTACGGCTATCGCTCACCGTCATCGTTAATCGGCCCGATTTATAACGATAAAGGCACTTCGTATGGGACATGGTATTTAGGCGGTACTGGAGATAGTAACATGTTACGATTCCAATTTACCGACCCAGTACCAACAGACCGTGATATTGGAGACATCAGGGTTTCTTCAATATCTTATATTACAGATGACACTTGGCCAACAGTATAATGAAGAGTAATCAAAAAAGCCTACCTTAATTGGTAGGCTTTATTTTTTTGCATTTTTCTCAAATTATTTTAAAAAAGTGTTGACATTATATGCCAAATGGTATATAATATAATTGTAAGGAGGTGAGGGAATGGAAGAAAAAATCACAACTCTAGTAGCGATCGTTGGAATTGCGGTTGCAATATCAAAAGAGGCTAGAGAGTGGTACAAAGCCACAAAAAAAGAAAAACGACAAAACCCAACACGCAAAAGAAGGATATGACGTTTTTCAAGAGGGGAAGGATAACTTCCCTCCCCTCAATTATACTATATAGAAAGAGGAAATCAAGATGAAACACATTATTATTATTTTAGTAGTAGCTTTAATCGTATGGTATGCAGGGGGAAATAAAGAGGATAACTAAATGGATTATTATTAAAATTATAAAAATAGGAGGACAATATGCTAAGAGCGGATGAAGAAAAAATACTATGGTTATTTGAACATTATTCAGGATATCGAATCGCTAAAGAGAGTGGTGTTTCACAACCACTCATTGCAAGGCTAATCAATGGAACTAGAGAATTGAAAAACGTTTCTTTTGAAACAGCAAGCAAATTAAATCAGTGTGCAGAGAGACTTATAAAAGATGACTTTAAAGGTGAATAGTTAAAAGGATAGTCAACAATCTTGCTTTT
>ERZ773196.212-NODE-212-length-38313-cov-12.486905_pt1 | contig 38313 bp, 37 predicted proteins | sample MGYA00581009_ERZ773196 | MGnify/ENA primary metagenome ERZ773196 (study PRJEB29015, sample SAMEA2738162) | human oral metagenome | biome: human oral; feature: human-associated habitat; material: saliva | place: China | collected 2243 ... | reverse complement strand
TACTACAACTTCAGTTGTAGTGCCCTGCACATTGGTTCGTCTTGTTCAGTTTTCAAAGGTCTTTGTCGCTCTCTCGCGACAACTATATTAGTATATCATGACCTCTCCTTACTGTCAACACTTTTTTTGAAATTTTTTTACTTTTTTTAAAAAATTTTTTAAAAAAATCGAAAAAAGCCTATAATACAGGCTTTTCATGCTTTAGAAAAATTACTTCTTTACAATTTTATTCTTTTATTAGATATAGTAAAAAACTCTGGCTCAATAATTCCTATAGCGGGGAAAACTATTCTATAGATTTTAGAACTTTTTACTTATAAACAAATACTCCTATAATAACTATAATGAAAAGCGACGAAACTACCATTAGGAAGAACCTATGGGACTCATTAAGGATACTTCAGAATTATTCGGAATTAAAGGCCCTAATATCATTATTTCATTCGTTTTGAAACTGATAATCATATTGAGATTCAAGTAAAATTCGATTATCCTGTACCATTATTCCCCATTGCCAAGGAAAGATTATTAAATAAGACTTTCAAAAACCTTCTAAACTTTCTCTTCTTGAACAAGCTGAAACTTCAACACTACTACGTCTAAAGAAACATTGTTTCCCGTGTAAAAGCTGTAGGAGTGTCATGATTGCCGAGACATCATTTATTAAGAATATATGTTATATCTCACCCCTTGTCCGAAAAAAAGTTACACACCCCCTAACTCAGAAGGTACCTCTAATGGATAATGCTTGAAAACTTCATGTGTCAACTTATACTGTCTATCGTAAGCATTACCAATTTACTTTCAAGAAACATTATGTCAAACTCTCAAAGATTATGTCCTGGAAGGAGTTTGGTTTTAAGAAAGGTGACTTAGTTTTTGTGACTCAAAACTATGAGTCCAGCGAACTCATTATCCTCTTCGATAAACGTCTCCAAATTACTATACAAAACTACTTTTTTTGTATTCATTGAAAGCTCGGCAAAAGGTCCAATTTATCACGATGGATATATCAGATCCTATATCCCATTGGCTCGAAAACGCTTTTTAAACGCTAAAATCGTTCTTGATCGTTTCCACATTTCCCATCACCTTGGTCGCGTTTTTTTAAAGACAAGATTTCAATTATGAACCATTTTTTTAAAAAGGCACTACCCTTTCGAGCCTTAAAAAAACACTGGCGAATCTTTCAAAAAGAAGTCCTTAAGTTATCTCTCAACTCTTTTCATTCAAAAACTTTCCGTCAAACCTTGATCACATATGAAGTCGTTGAGAAGACACTAGACTTTTCAGGAGAAGAGAGGAGATGAGTTCTTTGAGCTGATAGAGGAACGGTCCATCACCATTTAGGACTTTCCTTAGACACAAACGACACATCATAAATGCGCTAGAAACAGACGATTCAAACGCAAAACTCGAAGCGACTAATAAGTTGATCAAAGACATCAAACCTATTGGATTTGGTTTTAGAAGCTCTATCAACTTTAGGAAGCGTGTTTTCATCACTCTAAACATATAAAAAAGGGAAGACCTATCTGGTCCTCTCTAGAAGTTTCGTCATCCACTACAGTTGACAAAAAGGCATAAAGAAAATAGAGAGGAAAACCTCTCTATTTATATTCTTGTCTGTATTTGTTTTCTTCAGCTTTGTTAGCCCATACATAATGACCTGGTTTAATTTCAACCATTTGTGGTTTATCTTCAGAATAATCATGTTGTTCCGGATCATAAATTTTTAGAACTTTTTTACGTTCTAGAATTGGATCTGGAATTGGGACCGCTGAAAGTAGGGATTGAGTATATGGATGGATTGGGTGGTTAAATAGCTCTTCAGTTTCTGCTACTTCTACAATAACCCCTTTATAGATAACTGCAATACGGTCAGAAATGAAGCGCACAACTGACAAGTCATGGGCGATAAAGAGGTAGGTCAAGCCTAATTCTCTTTGGAATTTTTTCAAAAGGTTCAAGACCTGCGCACGTACTGAAACGTCAAGGGCTGAGATTGGTTCATCAGCAATGACAAATTCTGGTTCCATAACAAGTGCACGGGCAATACCGATCCGTTGACGTTGTCCACCTGAGAATTCGTGAGGGTAACGTGTCAAATGTTCTGCAAGAAGCCCAACTTCATGCATAATATTTTTTACTTTTTCCTGACGTTCTTCTTCACTGTTAAACAAATGGTGATTGATCAAACCTTCAGAGATAATATAATCAACTGTTGCACGTTCATTCAGACTTGCTGCTGGGTCTTGGAAGATCATTTGAATTTTACGGATCAACTCTGATTTTTCACTATGAGAGTTTTTTCCGTTGATCTTGCGACCGTCATAAATAATTTCTCCAGCACTTGTATCATTCAAACCGATGATAGCACGTCCAATTGTCGTCTTCCCACTTCCTGATTCACCAACAAGAGAGAAAGTTTCTCCCTTATTAATGAAGAAATTGGCATTCTTTACAGCAACGAATTTTTTACTTCCTTCACCGAAGGAAATTTCTAAATCTTTAATTTCAACTAATTTTTCAGTCATTTCCTTCCTCCTATTCTGTCATGTGAGTGAAGCCCATTTTTGAGCCAATCTTTTCGTGAAGGTTTTCGATTACTTCTGGTTTATGAACTGTTGGTGCATCTGGATGGAGCAACCATGTCTTAGCCCAGTGAGTATCGGTCACTTTGAAAGCAGGTGCCTCTTCTTCAAAATCAATCTGCATCGCATAGTCTGAACGAAGTGCGAAGGCATCTCCTTTGATTGGAGCATACAATGATGGCGGAGTCCCTGGAATAGAGTATAGATCACCATCTGAGGTTGATAATTGAGGCAAACTTGAAAGCAAGCTCCATGTGTATGGATGTTTTGGATCGTAGAAAATTTCTTCTACTTTACCAAACTCAACAATTTCTCCAGCATACATAACGGCTACTTTATCTGCAATACTTGCAACCACACCTAAGTCGTGGGTGATAAAGATAACTGTAAATTGGTATTCTTTTTGAAGGGATTTCAACAAATCAATGATTTGCGCTTGAATGGTCACGTCAAGGGCTGTTGTTGGTTCGTCACAGATTAAGATATCTGGACGGCAGGCCAAGGCGATGGCAATAACGATCCGCTGACGCATCCCACCTGAATATTGGAATGGATACTCATCAAAACGACGTTCAGCATCTGGAATTCCAACTTTCTCCATATAGTCCAATGCCATTTCTCTGGCTTCTTTAGCTGTTTTTCCTTGGTGTTTGATAATGACTTCTGTAATTTGTGATCCAATTGTATTAATTGGGTCCAAACTTGTCATTGGGTCTTGGAAAATTGTAGCGATCTTAGATCCACGAATATTTTCCCAATCTTTATTGGTCTTCAAATCAGTTAATTCTTGACCACGGTATTTAATCGAACCTTGGGCAATACGACCGTTATCTTCTAACATTCCGGTGAACGTTTTTGTCAAAACTGATTTCCCTGAACCTGACTCACCAACCAAGGCAAGAACTTCACCTTCTACTAGCTCAAGCGATACGCCACGAATAGCTGTCAGTACGCGATCGCGCACGTCAAATTCCACTACGATATCTTGAGCAGATAAAATAATATTGTTATTTGATGTCATATCTACTCCTCCTATCTATGTGTACGTGGGTCGCTGGCATCGGCCAAGTTTTGTCCGACGATAAAGAATGACAAGGATACTAAAATCAAAACAGTAAGCGGAATCCAGAATAGGTAAGCATTTGTAGTTACGTTTTGAGAATAGTCAGAAATCAACCGTCCCAAACTTGGAACTGTGATCGGAAGACCAAGTCCGAAGAAGGAAAGGAAAGCTTCGTAAGAAATAAAGCTTGGAAGCAACTGTGATGTTTGTGTCACGATAACAGATACCAATTGAGGCAAAATATTTTTCGTAACAATTTTCAAAGTTGGTGTTCCTAATGTTCGGCTGGCAAGGTTGTACTCCAAATCACGGTAACGCATGATTTGGACACGAATGGTATAAGCAATTCCGATCCATCCTGTTAAGGACATGGCAAGAATCAAGTTCCAGAAACCAGATCCCATTGAGTAAGTCAAGACGATAACGATCAACATAAATGGAATGTTTGAAATAACGTTATAAACTTCCATCATGATACGGTCGATAGATTTTGAGATCCCCCAAATTCCACCAACGATAACTCCGACCACCACGTTAATAACAGTGGCGATAAAGGAAATGATAATTGAATTCCGAGCACCAAACCAAACTCCATCAAAGAGGGATTTACCGTTATTATCTGTACCAAATAGTGCTTTCCCACTTGGTGGATTCAAACGTGCTGAAAAGTCATTTACCTTACTTACGTCGTTGTAATCAAAATTTGAAAACATCGGGTAGACAAAACTCATCAAGAGAATCCCAATCAAAATAGCAAGCATAATGATAGTGGTTCTTTTTTTCAAGAATTGTCTGAATACAGATTTCCAGTATGAATACGCTGGAGCATCGATTACTTCAGAGGCAAAGTCATCGCGTTTTACAAACTGAAATTTATTTTTATCGATTGTAGCCATTATTTGCCTCCTTTCGTATTCGTTAATTTAATCCGTGGATCAAGCACTGTCATCAAGATATCACCTAACATGGCAGCAAAGATACCAAGCGATGTGAAGATGAAGACAAGTCCGATGACCATGGTGTTGTTTGATGCTTTAATAGAGTCAATCAACATTTTACCCATACCTGGGAAAGCGAAGACTGTTTCAGTAAGTGTCGCACCTGAGATAACTCCAATGATAGAACCTGGAATACCAGATACCAATGGGACCATCGCATTTTTGAAGATGTGTTTTCTTGAGATCTCACGTTCTGACAATCCTTTTGAACGAGCAAAACGGACGAAATCTTGCGAATGGATATCGATCATGTAACGACGAATCCAAACTGCGATAAATGGCGCACTCAACAAACCAAGAATCAGAGACGGCAATACATATGAACGCCAATCCTGTGCTCCAAGTACTGGGAATGAGTCTGGAAGTCCAAAGAATGAACCTGCTAGACGCACAATGTAAACAAGGGCAATAGTTGGAAGGGACATCATAAATGTCAAGGTAGCTGTTGAAATGCTATCAAACCATGAGTTCTTGAACAGAGCCATGTATGATCCTAATGGGATCGCAATCAGGTAAGCAATCGCAATACCAATCAAACCAATGATTGAAGAAGATGCAATCATGGATGGATTTTCATAGTTGCTCAACGTTGCTGTATAAGCATCTCCTTTACCAAATCGACTGATGTCTTGTGAGTCTGCCTTACTTGGTGATTTGTAAGTACGTGAGTAGATATCGATTGAAGATGTCTTTTTACCTGTTGGGAAGTTCACTTCACTCTTCTTAGTCGTTCCTTGTCCTTGGGTAATCACTTGAAGAACAGGGGTATTTGAATAAGTTGGATATGAGTTTCCAAGGTTTAAGGTTACAAAGTTTTGGTGTACATATGGGAATTGACCATTGAAGTACAAGAGGTATTTGTGTTTCGTACCTGAACCTACCACTGACCAACCAATAGATGGATCATTTTCAACACGGATATAGCGTTTCAGATTTGGATTGGATGCATCTTTCACCCAACCTGGATGATCAAATTGAATTAAATTCGCATAGAAGCTGATGACACGTTCAAAAACCGGGATTTCACGCACTGCATAGAAGGACTTACTTTCTGGGAAACGTTGCAACTTCCAGCCATGACCTAGCTTATTAATGTATTTCGTATAGATCTTTTCATTGGCCGCGGTCGCATCAACTGTAACTGATGAATCTTCTTCACTTGCTTTTTGTTGCAAGCTTTTTGAATCCATGTATTCCAAATAACCCATACGATCATAGACAGTATTTTCGTAGTTGATCTTCGAATCTTTTGTCTTCGCTACTTTATTATAGTTAGGGTCATTCTTAAAGATGAGATTTCTCGGTGTTAGCGTATAGATAATCATGTAGGTTAATGTCGTGACAAGAAAGATCGACACTAACGAACGCAAAATACGCATAAAAACATATTTTTTCATATTTCATTCCTTTAATGTTCAAAAGAACTTTCTCCCCTAGAAGAGAAAGTTCTAATGAAAAGCAATAATTTAATTATTTAACGTGTTTTTCAAGATCTTGTTGAGCTTTTTTGTTTGACTCAGCTTTTTCTTTTTGCCATTTTTCACGTGCTTGTTCGTATTGTTTCTTAGTAACTGGTTCATCTTGAACTTCTACATATTTGAAGTATGAAGATCCTTTGTTACCTGTTTGAGATGATGGGCCAGAGAATGGGACCACTTTAGAGATGACAGTTGCTGCACCTGTACTTGACATTGTTGGGATTACCAAGGCACTGTCACTCAACCAAGCTTGAGCAGTAGCATATTTTTCGTAACGTTTCGTTACATCCAATGACTCACTATTGGCATCTGCAAGAAGTTTTGCATACTCATCTAAGCCAACTGCTTTAGCAGAAGCGTTGTCCACACCACCTGCAAAACCAAGGTATACTTTTGTTTGGTCTTCTGAAGATGGTTGAAGTGTATCGAGGTAAGTTGATGGATCATCATAGTCTGGGTTCCATCCAACCAATCCTTGAAGGTCCCAATCAGCATCTGCTGCTGATGGTACATTCAAAGTAATGTTCAATACTTCATCTTGGTCCATCATTTGAAGATCAAGAACAACATTGTCTTTACCAAGAGTGTCTTCCACTGTTTGTTTCAAAGATTGCATACGAGCAACAAATCCTTTTGAGCTCTGTGCTACTGGTACATCAATATGAATCGGGAATTGAACGCCATCTTTTTGAAGTTCAGCTTTCGCTTTTTCAAGTTGGGCTTTGGCTTTGTCTTTATTGTAAAGACCGTCTTGACCATCTGCAAGGTTGATACCCTTCCATTGGTCTCCATAAGTAGTCAACTTATCTGCAACTACATCTCCAAAATCTTTTCCATTTACTTGCACAAAGGCTGGAGCTGTGTAGGTATTACGGATAGCTGGTTTAGCAAATTCTTTACTATTTAGCTGTGCAGAATAGCTTTCACGGTCTAACGCAAAGGTAATTGCTTGACGGAAATCTTTGTTCAAGATTGCTTTCTTAGTCGCAGCCTTTTCAGCATCTGATTTTTTAGCAGTGTGTTTGTATGATTGACGGTCGATGTTGAAACCAAGGACCGCTACACCTGAACCAGCTGGTGTGTTGTAGATATTGTCTTTGTATTTTTTCGAAATAGTTGCAAAGTTTGAACTTGCAGGGAACAAACGAGCAACTGTATAAGCCCCATCAGAGAAGCCACGCGCCAATGAATCTTGGTCTGATCCATCGTAGTAAGTAAGTTTCACTTCTTTAAGGTGAACGTTTTTCTTATCCCAGTAATTGTCGTTCTTTTCAAATACAACAGATGATTTTGAAGTAATAGATTTAAGAAGGAATGGTCCATTTGCAAGGATTGATTTCACATCGTTTGGTTGACCAAAATCATCACCCTTACTCTTCAAGAACTCTGTGCTAATTGGGAACAAAATTCCGTTTGTAGTTTTAGAATTCCAGAAAGTTTCTGGTTTATTCAATGTATACTCAAGTGTGTAATCATCAACAGCTTTGACACCAACTTGGCTAAAGTCTGTGATTTTCCCTTGAACATAATCATCCAAGCCTTTGATAGATCCTTGAACTAGTGGAAGAGTTTCAGATTTTTTATCAGCAGCGTGTTTCAAGCCTGTCACGAAGTCCTTGGCTGTAACTTCACCGTGTTCTTCACCGTCTGCATCGTACCATTTAACCCCTTTACGAATCTTGTAGGTATAAGTCAAACCGTCTTTTGAAACAGACCAATCTTCCGCAAGTGATGGTACGAGATTACCATACTTGTCATTTGCCATCAAACCATCTACAACATTTGTAGTGATATCATGTGTAGCAGCTTTAGAAGATACTGTGTAGTCCAAAGTTTGAGGATCATCTGAGTAAACATAACCATAGTTTTTGTCTTCACCTGAGCTTGCTTTGCTAGTGTTTGAACCAGAACATGCAGCCAACAATCCAGCCGCAAGGAGTGTTACTCCAGCAACCGCGAATACTTTACCTTTTTTCATAGGAATTCTCCAATAGTTTTTTTAGATTTGTTTAAGATTATATCACAACTAGAAAAAAAAGTAAACTAAATTTTCTGAATATTTGCGTTGTCACCATTCAAAAACCTTGATACGACTGACTTTTTAGCTTGATGATGATTTTCCAATTTTCTATTCAGATTTTGTATGATACAATAGAGAAGACTAAATAATGAGGAAATTACCGTGAAAAAATTCTTTCTTTCTTTTTTAACCTTCATCCTACTTTTATGCAGTCTACCACCTCAAAGGATTTTTGCGAACGAGCCGGATCTTCCTGTTCAAAGTGCCATCGCTGTCGAAGCAGACACTGGTAAGATCTTGTATGAAAAAGATTCGGATAAAAAGCGAGAAGTTGGAGGATTGTCTACACTGCTGACCACTTATCTAATTTTCGAAGCCATTCATGACAAAAAACTTTCGTTAAAAGACCCAATCAAATTATCCGAGGTGGCATTGGCCTTAAATGATATTAAAGGTGCTGGAACTCTTCCCATTGAGGCAAACCAATATACGGTTGATCAGTTATTGACTGCTCTTTTAGTTGGAAATTCTAGCACTGCCGCCTTCGCCTTAGCTGAGAAAGTGGGTGGCTCCGAAAAAAGCTTCGTTGAAAAAATGAAGCAAAAACTTGCTGAATGGGGCATTCAATCTCCTCATTTAATTAATGCTACCGGATTAAATACTCAAACCATCAGCGGAGATCCTGACGGGAAAGAAGACGAAAATCAATTGAGTGCTTATGATATTGCTGTTATTGCCAAGCACTTACTCCAGGATTTTCCTGAAGTGACCAAATATACTTCAAAACCCACTGCTCTTTTTTCAAACACGCAGATTGAAAACCCCAACCTAATGCTAGAAGGGATGCCGAATTACCGTTCTGGAGTCGACGGCCTTCGAGTCAGCAACTCCACCAGAGGAGGAATTACCTTTGCTGCATCAACGACGCAAAATGGTATCCACATGATCACAGTTGTCTTAGGAGTTGAAGCAGTTGACGGTGATCCTTATGCACGCTTTGTAGCAACTTCATCACTAATGAATTACGTGGTACGAACCTTTGTTTCTTCCATTGTCGTAAAGAAAGGAGACACCTATGGAAAAAGTAAGGTCGCCATTATGGATGGGAAGTTTGAGTCCGTTTCGGCTGTTGCCAAAAAAGACTTCTATGTCGTGGTAAAACAAGGCAATCAAACTGAACCTAAGATCCAATTCAAAAGTAGTCAAAACCAATTCAAAGCCCCTGTAAAATCTGGAGATGATGTTGGAATTCTCCAATACTCAGATCCAAATAAAATCGGGCGAGGCTACTTAGAAGATCAAGAGCCGACAGTCGATATGGTAGCAGGAAAAACCGTTGAGAAAAGCTTTTTCTTAAAGGTTTGGTGGAATCAATTCGTCCGTTATGTCAACGAAAAATTATAAGCAAAAAATCACAATGGAGTCAAATCCATTGTGATTTTTGATTGATGAAAATGAATTATCCTACAGATCCTTCCATTTCGTAACTAATAAGTCGGTTTAACTCAACGGCATATTCCATTGGAAGTTCTTTTGTAAAGGGCTCTACAAATCCCATGACAATCATTTCTGTCGCTTCTGACTCAGACAGTCCACGACTCATCAAATAATAAAGCTGTTCTTCTGAAATTTTTGAAACCTTTGCTTCGTGCTCCAAAGCAACTTGTGAATTGTGAATTTCATTAAAAGGAATCGTATCTGATGCTGACAAATCATCCATAATAATGGTATCGCACTCAATATGAGAAACAGATTTTTTAGAATCCTTGTTAAATGTAACTTGTCCACGGTAGTCTACCTTTCCGCCACCTTTCGCAATAGATTTTGATACGATAGACGAGCTGGTATGAGGGGCATTGTGGATCATCTTAGCACCTGTATCTTGGTGTTGACCTGCATTAGCGAAGGCAATGGACAACATGGTCCCGCGCGCTCCTTCTCCATCTAGATAAACAGATGGGTACTTCATGGTTGTCTTCGCACCTAGGTTTCCATCGATCCACTCAACTGTAGCATCTTTTTGGGCTTTGGCCCGCTTGGTGACCAAGTTGTAGACATTGTCAGACCAGTTTTGGATAGTCGTGTAGCGCATATAAGCACCATCCAAGGCAAAGATCTCAACAATCGCTGCATGGAGGCTATTGCTTGAGTAGGTCGGCGCTGTACAGCCTTCTACATAGTGGACACTTGCTCCCTCATCCACAATAATCAAAGTGCGCTCAAACTGACCTGTATTTTCATTGTTGATACGGAAGTAAGTTTGAAGTGGGACGTCTACTTTTACACCTTTTGGTACATAAATGAAGGTTCCACCAGACCAGACTGCTGAGTTGAGGGCAGCCAATTTGTTGTCCGTTGGTGGTACTAACTTCGCAAAATACTGTTTGAAAAGGTCTGGATATTCTTTTAGGGCAGAATCCGTATCGGTAAAGATAATCCCCAACTTTTCAAACTCTTCTTTCATATTGTGGTAAACCACTTCCGATTCATACTGAGCAGAAGCTCCCGCTAGGTAGGCACGTTCAGCTTCTGGGATCCCAATGCGCTCAAAGGTTTCCTTGATTTTCTCTGGAACTTCGTCCCATGAACGGGCAGGTTTATCCGAAGGTTTTTGATAATAGATCAAATCATCAAAGTCAATCTCTGATAGATCGGCTCCCCAGGTTTGCATGGGCATCTTTTTGAAGGTTTCAAAAGATTTCAAACGGAATTCGAGCATCCATTCTGGTTCATTTTTTGCTGCAGATAATTCACGAATTACCGCTTCATTCAATCCCTTCCCGGTAGAGAGAATGGGTTGAACGTCATCGTGAAATCCAAATTTATATTCACCGAGATCAATTGGTTTCGGTTCGACTCTTTCTTCAGCCATAATTTCCTTTCTTTCTCTGTTTCTTCTTTTAACTAATTACTACGTTCGATCGCTTTTTTAAGAGCATTCCAGGAGAGGGTCGCACATTTAATCCGCTGTGGGAATTTTGAGACTCCAGATAAGAAGGCTGCATCTCCCAACTCCTCTTGGCGAGGATCTGATTGGCCTTGGACCATTTCTGAAAAGACCTGTGCCAATTCTTCAACTTCCTCTTTTGTTTTTCCCATTACAGCATCCGTCATCATACTAGCTGAAGCGGTTGAGATCGTACAGCCTGAATTCACAAAGGCAATATCTTCAACCCTGTCATTCTCATCAAATTTCACACTTAACTGGATCACATCTCCACAAGTTGGATTGTTGAGTTGGATCTGATCAACATCTTCAATCTGTCCTTGGTGGTGGGGGTGTTTTGAATGGTCAGCTACGACCGCCATGTACAGCGAATCTAATTTAGAAAGTGCCATTGAAAAACTCCTTTGCTTTGATCAATGCCTCAATTAATTTATCACAGTCCGCTTTGGTGTTGTAGATATAAAAACTTGCTCTCGTTGTCGCTGGGACTTGTAGGTATTGAAGGAGCGGTTGTGCACAGTGGTGACCTGCACGAACGGCAATTCCTTCATAATCTAATGCTGTTGCTAAGTCATGCGGATGGAGATCTCCTAGATTGAAGGAAATGACGCCAGAACGTTGGGCTAAGTCTTGGGAGCCATAGATGGTCAAGCCTTCGATAGCCTGTAATTTTGGAAACACATAGGCAATCAATTCTTGCTCATGCGCTTCTACCTGGTCCATACCCAGCTCTTCTAAGTAATCGATTGCTGCACCAAGACCAATTGCGCCCGCCATATTAGGTGTTCCAGCTTCAAATTTCCAAGGTAATTCCTTCCAAGAGGCAGATTGTTCGTAAACAAAGTCAATCATCTCGCCCCCAAACTCGATTGGAGACATTTGCTCTAAGATTTCTTCCTTCCCATAGAGGACACCAATCCCTGTTGGTGCAGCCATCTTGTGGCCAGAAAAAGCAAAGAAATCCGCATCTAAGTCTTGTACATCAATGGCCATATGAGGGGTTGATTGAGCACCGTCTACGACCATGATCGCTCCAACTTCATGAGCTAATCGAGTAATTTCCTTGATCGGATTGACCACCCCTAAGACATTCGAAGCATGGGTGATGGAGACAAATTTTGTCCTCTCACTAAGCTTGCTCTTTAAGTCCTGCATATCCAGTAAGCCATCTTTTAGATAGACATAAACCAGTTTTGCTCCTGTCTTCTTGCAGGCTTGCTGCCAAGGAATGATGTTGGAGTGATGTTCCATGATGGAAATCAGGACTTCATCCCCTTCCTTTAGGACTTCTTCTGCATAGCGGGCCACCCAGTTGAGTCCAGTCGTTGTCCCTCTTGTAAAGAGCACCTCCTTGGTTGATGAAGCGTTGATAAATTTTCTAACTTTCTCACGCGCCGCCTCATAGGCTGCTGTCGCTCGTTCAGCCAAAGTATGGACTCCACGATGGACATTGGCGTTATCTTGCAAATAATAGTGATTAACTGCTTCAAGAACACGTTTAGGTTTTTGCGTCGTCGCTGCATTATCTAGATAAACCAAAGGCTCATCGTGAACTAGTTGATCGAGAATGGGAAAATCTTGAGCAATCGTATTTTTATCTAGCATTGTTTCTCCTTAGCGTTGAGATAACTTTTCTTCGATGGTGGCAATCATTTCATCACGTACTTCTTTAACTGGGATTTCAACAATAACAGATCCCAAGAAACCACGCACCACTAAACGTTCTGCTGTGTGTTGATCCAGACCACGACTCATAAGGTAATACATATCTTCTGGGTCCACTTGACCGATCGATGCAGCATGGCCTGCCGTGACGTCATTTTCATCAATCAAGAGGATTGGATTGGCATCTGAACGCGCTTGATCCGATAGCATCAAGACACGGCTTTCTTGCTGAGCATCTGCTCCTTTGGCCCCTTTTATAATATGACCAATTCCGTTGAAGGTCAAGGTTCCTTTTTCAAGAATAACCCCGTGTTGTAAGATATTTCCGATCGAGTTGCAACCAAAGTTGGTCACACGGGTGTCAATTCCTTGCACCTGACGACCGCTTGATAAGGCAACGACTTTCAAATCTGCATGACTTCCGTTTCCAACCAAGTCACTGTCAAAGTCTGCAACCACGTTGCCTTCATTCATGATACCGATGGCCCAATCAATGCTGGCATCCTGACCTAGTTTTCCACGTCGACTGATGTAGGCTGTGACATTTTCACCCAGACGGTCAATCGCCGCAAATTTCACTTGAGCACCGGAGCGAGCAATCACCTCAACCGTCACATTAGCAGTTGCTTTTGCTGAGCCATCACCTTTTGATTCCAAGCGTTCCAAATAGCTGAACTTGCTGTTTTTACCTGCGATAATCAAAATGTGCTTATTAAAAGGTACATCACTGTCGCTATCCTGGTAGAAAATACCTTCGATTGGTTCTGAAATTTCGACGTTATCTGGAATATAGAGAACAGCCCCACTATTAAAATAAGCTGTGTGGTATGCTGCTAGTTTGTCATCATCGTATTTAACTGAAGACATGAAGTAGTCTTCCATCACCTGCGGAATTTCTTCTAGGGCAGTATGGAAATCTGTAAAAAGAACTCCTTGGTCTGCCAAGGCTTGTGGCACCTGTTCAAATACAGTCTGAGTTCCAACTTGGACCAATTTTAAGTTCGAATCGAGGGCTGTAAAATCAGGAACATTGGCAGAAGCCTCGCTTTCTGTGATCGTTCCATCGCCAAGATTCCAGCGGTGGAATTTGACGCGTTCAATCGCTGGCAATTCCAACTGATCAATCTTGTTAAAAGCTTTTTTTCGTAAATCCTGCAGCCAGCTTGGCTCAGCATGCAGTTCCGAAAAGAGGGTAATATTTTCAATACTCATTTTTTTCTCCTAATAAAGATACTATCTGTTTGATTTTATGACAACATTAGATCACTTGTCATCAGGTTATAGTTCTTCTTTATAGTCGTAACCGAGTTCTTCTGCGAGTTGGGCATAGCCTTCACGTTCCAAGCGTGCAGCCAATTCTGGCCCACCTGAAAGCACGACACGGCCTTCCATCATCACATGAACTACGTCAGGAGTAATATAGTTCAACAAACGTTGGTAGTGGGTGATGATCATCGCTCCAAAACCTTCACCCCGCATTGCATTAACCCCTTTAGATACGACCTTAAGAGCATCGATATCCAAACCAGAATCAATTTCATCCAAAAGGGCAAATGTTGGTTCCAACATCAATAATTGAAGAATTTCATTGCGTTTTTTCTCACCACCAGAGAAGCCTTCGTTCAAATAGCGTTCTGCCATTTCTTCTTTCATGTTGAGCAGTTCCATCTTTTCATCCAATTTTTTGATGAAATCACGAATAGAGATCTTCTCGTCCTCTTCTTTACCAGCATTCATGGCTGCACGTAAAAATTCTGCATTGGTAATCCCTGGGATTTCTGAAGGGTATTGCATGGCAAGGAACAAGCCCATCCGTGCACGTTCGTCTACTTCCAATTCCAAGATGTTGACACCATCAAACAGAATCTCCCCTTTGGTTACTTCATAATTTGGGTTTCCCATAATGGCAGCTGACAGAGTAGATTTCCCTGTTCCGTTTGGTCCCATGATGGCTGCGATCTCACCAGTTTTTAGGGTCAGGTTTACACCTTTTAAAATTTCTTTGCCTTCAATTTCAACGTGAAGGTCTTTAATTTCTAATGTCGACATTGCATTCCCTTTCTTTTTACTTTGAAGTCTAGAAGGTTCTCAAAGCATCGATTCCTTCATCACAAAGTTTTTTTTTACCTTTCAAGTATATCAAAAAAAAGCCTAAATGGCTTTTCTTTTGATTAGAACTATTCTTATTTAGTTTTTTCTTTTCGTTTTTGACGAACTTCCTCACGGTAGGAGGAATTCCCTATATAGCGCAGAAGATTTAACAAAGGACTGTGATGTGGCCCCAGAACCCCGATCAATTCTGCTAACAGCTCTACTCCAAACAAGAGCCCGATCACAAGTAGGACACCCCCAATGCGACTCGAGATGTTGAGCAAGAGAGAAATCAAGGAGAAGATCATCGAAATTCCATAGATCACCAATACAGTTCCCCGATGCGTCAAGCCCAAGGAGAGCAGACGGTGGTGCAAGTGATTGCGATCCGGTTTATAAAATTTTTGACCAGAAAGAGTCCGACGGATAATGGCTAAAAAGGTATCTGTAATCGGTACTCCGAGGATAATCATTGGCGTGACTACCGCAACAGCTGTCGCATTTTTCAAGCCTTGCAAAGACAAGACAGAAATCATAAATCCGATAAACAGAGCACCGGTGTCTCCCAGATAAAGAATGGCTGGATGGTAGTTAAAGGGGAAAAATCCAGCGATTGCTGCAACTAAAACAAAAATGGTCATGGTCAAGAAGAGATTTGGAACTGGCAGAAAGAAATAGGAAACAATCCCCATTGTCACTAGAGAAATAATGGATACACCACTCACCAAACCATCTAATCCATCAATCAGATTGACCGCATTGGTAATGGCAACAATCCAAATCACTGTCAAAAGATAAGAAAGCCATGGTTCAAAATGAAGTAAGGGCCCACCGAACGGAATCTTAAAATCATTTAGACGAAAATCTGTCAAAAACCAGACCAGACTCGCTGCCAGCAGGATGCCGATCATCTTTTTCTTGGCAGACAACTCTTTTACATCATCGATCAAGCCTGTAAGAGCAATGATCCATCCTGCACCTACAACCGGCAAGGTATAAGAGAGATAACTTTTGATTGGTGCAGCATTAGATGTCAGCATAGGAATGAATACTAAGGTTGCGATCGAAAAGGCGATTACAATAGATAATCCACCAGCACTTGGCATGGGCTTGGTATTGATTCGTCGAGCATTAGGGTAATCAACTGCACCGATTTTAAATGATAATAAACGAACCAAAGGCGTCAACACAAGCGCAATCAAAAAGGTCCCGATCAATATCAGAATAAATTGCAGAGAAAAGGACATCATAAACTAGCAACTTTCTTTAAATTCTCTATCGCACCTGATACCATCAATAAATACCCATGCTCCTGTAAAACTGCCCGTGTCACTTCTGAATCATCCGCATACTCTCGAATAGTTGCGAGTAACCAAGTAGGATATTGGATAGGCTGATTCTCTGTATCAATTAGCACTGTCAAATAATATTCCGACCCCATCTTGTACAATTCAGAGGTATCTACTGGGTAAGTCACCGTTTTGGAAAAGGCAACTGCTTGCTGGATATTCGAAAAACGCAAAATGTAATAAATATACTGAGTCACTGGGGATTCAGGTGTCGGATCTTGTTCTTGATTATCACGTAACTCTTCTTGTTCCAAATGGTGAATGGCTTCTGCATCCCCTTTTGTCTTATCAGAGATTGTTTTTTCCAAGGTTTTGATAAATTCATCTGGCGTCATGCGCGACAACTCTTCCATATCAGGAAGATCTGACAAATCCTCAAAATCCAATTGTTGGTCAATTTTTGATTTGGTAACAAAAACATCCAATTTATCTGGTTTTGGCGTCACACGAAAACTCAGCATCCCGCTATCCAGGAAGCTTTCTGGCATTTCGAGTTCATCCAAAATGGCGTAGAAAAATTCTTCTGTTTTTTCTTGTGGGACAAGAAAATCAGCAATTTCCATCCCACGTTCTTCTAAGTCTTCTAGTTGGATCGTGATCTTAATTGTTGAATCACTAATTTGCTTCATCTTCATAGCATAACCTCATACTTCTAGTCTTACTATTATACTAAAAAATTGGATAGAATTCAAAAAAAGGATGCATAGAAAAGAGGTCGGGACAAAAGTCTCCAACCTCGAAAATAATTTGATCGAGTTCAAGCCTTCTCTTAGAAAATAACACGGAAGAGGCCATACAATAACAAGATGGAACCAAGAACGATCCGGTATTTCCCAAAGACGGTGAAATCATGATTTTTCACATAATCTGTCAAGAAGCGGATGGCGTACATGCTGACCACAAAGGCCACTCCCATCGCTACCAGTAGAATAAAGAGTTGCCCCAGTGCTAGTGAATGTCCGCCAAGAGCGAATTTTCCAACCTTTAAGAGGCTAGCACCAAACATAGCTGGGATCCCCAAATAAAAGGTAAATTCTGTCACTACTGGACGGCTAACACCATTGATCAAGCCACCTACAATCGTAGCACCTGAACGGCTTGTTCCTGGAAATAGCGATAAAACTTGGAAGAGTCCGATATAAAGAGCTGTTCGATAAGGTAGCTTATGCAATTCCGTTACTGCTGGCTCAACTTGTTCTCGTCTTTCCAGATAGATAAAGGCAATCCCGTAGGTGATCAACATAATCGCAACAGAAATAGAATTGTGAAAATGAGCCTCAAACCAATCATCTAATTTAAAAACAAAGACAAGCGGGAGCGTTGCAACCGCAACTTTTGCCCATAATTGCCAAGTCCGACGTACTTCGAGTCGAGATTTACCAGGTTTGAAGGGATACAATTTATCGAAATAAATCACCACAACCGCTAGGATCGCACCCAATTGGATCACGACATTGAACATCTCCATAAAGGCTGGATCTTGATTTTTAAACTGCACAAAATCCTGTAACAGAATCAAGTGACCTGTACTTGAGATCGGCAACCATTCTGTAATCCCCTCGACAATCCCAAAAAGAACCGCCTTGATTAATTCGATCAGAAACATCTTTTTCTCCTAAACTTACATTTGCTCTATTATATCATAATTCTATTCGCCAGGCTAGATCGCTCCAGCCAGTATGGCCGGAGTGACTATGACTGATCTTTTGGCTTATTAGAAAGCACCAAAGCCTCCGCCGCCACCACCGCCAGAGAAGCCTCCTCCACTACCAGAGGAAACTGTGAAATGACTAGCCGTCGATGCTGTCGATCCATAAGTAGACATGGCATGACTTGAGTGGGTCACATCATGATAGAATGGGGTGTAAACGAAGGCGTTTAAGGCTTGATTTTCTAGATGAATATTCCGAAGTTTCATGACCTTTGTGACCTGATCGGCTACACCATACAAGGCCGCATAGACCAATAAGCGATTCCATAGGACCAGAGACTGCAACTCTGCATCGTTGAGGTGAGCAATCTCTTTCAACATCCGACCAAAACTATCCCAGTAATAGCGTTGCTCAGCACCCGCAAGATTGACAACCCCATCTCGTAGACAAGCTTTAAAGACACCATTGAAGCGCACTGGCATAAACCAAAGTATGAGGATCCCTATCAAACAAGGAACAGAGAACCAACCCATCCCAAAGATGGCAAAGATTTCTGCTCCAAAGGCGATAAACCAAGCAGCCCAACCAAAGAAGAGACTTCGTCTAGCTTGCGCTTCTTCTTTTGCCTCTAAAGGGCGATAGTAGCTTGGCAAATGGAGATCTTCCACCTTGCGATGAACATCTCGGGCCACTTGGTTGACAGCTGTATCAAAACGAGCCTGAGCCTTACTTCCTAGTGAACGAATCGCATCTTGATCTGCTTTTTTGGCATGTTTGTATACATCATCACTAAATTTATAATTCTCAAAGAGACGGTTAACAGGACAGGAAACCTGATCCCCAAAAGCCATATTCATAAAGGAGCATTCAAAATCATCCACATGTCCATGAGACTTCCTGGTCAAAACGACTTCATTTCCTTGTTGCTCGTAGACAATCACTCCACGATCCATCAGATCCAGCAAAGTAGCTTGAAGCATTTTTTCAAATGTAAACACCGGCGGAGTTGCCTTCTCTTTATTGGTCGGAGAGGCCTCGTCTAATTCAGCTGAATAAACAACCGAACTCATAATCAGAGGTGCAATGTCCTGTGGAATTTCATAAAGACGAGTATCGGTCGGATAGGTCACACCAGGCCAAATCATTTTTTTGAACCGATTGCGACCCAAGAGAGAAAGAAGCCAGAGTGCAATAATGAAGGCTGGTAAGATCCAGTTCCAAAACATGCGTGTCCAGTATTTTTCCTGTTCAATTTTAGCTTGGTTTTTGTGAAATTCATCCAATTTGGTCAATCCTGTATTTCGACCAGAATCATACAAGGTAGTTAGGTCTGACTTCAACCAGTAACCATACAACTCCACAGCCTTTCCTTTGCCTAGGTTATAGAAAGTGGCAGAATAGATTCCATCTTCTTTCTTCACAGTCACATCCGGTCCCATAAAGGCTGTATGGATATACAGTTCCGATTGGGCATTGGCGGGCGCGAACTTAGGGATGACACGAAACTGAACTTCATCAACCTTCTGATCACCATCAGTAATTGGTTTCCAGTTCAACTGCAAGATATCCTTGTGTGAATAAAGAAGATTTTTTAATTTCCATGTGACTTTAATTTTGACTGTATCTGTCGCCACACCACTGTTATAAATTTTCACTCGGTAGCCATCACCTAGATTCGTAATCTCGGGTTCTCTTTGAAGATCACGACCTTCCACCTCAACCTTTGGCGGTATCTCAATTGCAAAGCCTTGTGGCATGTTCCCCGCCGTTCCTAGACTGACATACTGCCCTCTATAAGAATCTTTGAAATAATAAACCAGTTCTTCCTCATAGGTGGCGTCGTCCCAGGTATCCAAGGTCAAGGTTCCACCATAGTAAAGTACATCATAAGATGGGCTAGATGCATGGACATTCTGACTGACAAAAAGGCAGGCCAGAAAAGCGAAAAAAACATACAAATACTTTTTCATTTGATCACGCTCCTTTGTATTATTATAGCATTTTTTAAATAAAAAGAGGACCATATTTGAAATGCAGCCTATTTTACTGTACAATAGGAGAAGTTAAAATAAGGAAGAGGAGAAAAAATGAAAAAAACAATATTTGCGCTCTTAACAGGGCTTTTCATTTGCTTAGGGATCACACAGATTGCTCATGCAGATGACTATTTACGTATTGGGATGGAAGCAGCTTATGCTCCTTTCAACTGGACCCAAGAAGATGATGCAAATGGAGCTGTTAAAATTGACGGTACCAATCAATATGCCAATGGATACGATGTCCAAATCGCCAAAAAGGTTGCTGAGGAGTTAGGTAAAAAACCTCTGATCGTAAAAACATCTTGGAACGGTTTAATTCCAGCCCTCACTTCTGGTAAAATCGATATGATTATCGCTGGGATGAGTCCAACCGCTGAACGTAAAAAAGAGGTCGCCTTCTCCAAGAGCTACTATACCAGTGAACCGGTCATGCTCGTTCGCAAAGATGGAAACTATGCAAACGCCACTAGTCTAGATGACTTTAAGGATGCAAAGGTCACCTCTCAACAAGGGGTCTACCTCTATTCTCTCATTTCCCAACTCAAGGGTGTGAAACAAGAAACTGCAATGGGTGATTTTGCCCAGATGCGTCAAGCTTTAGAATCGGGTGTTATTGATGCCTATGTTTCTGAACGTCCCGAAGCCCTAACCGCCGAGTCCGCTAATTCTAAATTTAAGATGATTCAATTCAAAAAAGGATTTGAAGTTGGGGAAGAAGATGCGACTATCGCTATCGGAATGAAGAAGGGTGACACTAGAATTGACCAAGTCAATGCCGCACTAGCTAAGATTTCGTCTGAAGACCAAGTCAAACTCATGGATGATATGATTAAGAAGCAACCAGCTTCCAGTGATGCTAGTGATGATAAGCAGACTTTCTTTAGCCAAATGATGAAGATTTTAAAGGATAATGGCCCACAGTTCTTACGGGGAACTGGAATGACCCTCTTAATCTCTATGACTGGAACTATCGCTGGGTTGATTATCGGTTTGTTAATCGGTGTCTTCCGGACAGCTCCGAAGGCTAAAAATAAATTCCTTGCTGGATGCCAAACTGCCTTTGGTTGGTTCCTCAATGTCTACATTGAAATCTTCCGTGGAACTCCGATGATCGTTCAATCCATGGTCATTTTCTACGGTTCCGCCCAAGCCTTCAACATTTCCTTGGATCGTACCTGGGCCGCCATCTTTATCGTATCAATCAATACCGGAGCTTATATGAGTGAGATTGTTCGTGGTGGGATCTTAGCAGTGGATCCAGGTCAGTTTGAAGCAGCGACTGCTCTAGGAATGACCCATGGACAAACCATGCGCAAGGTCGTCCTTCCACAGGTTGTTCGCAATATCTTGCCAGCAACAGGGAATGAATTTGTTATTAACATCAAGGATACATCTGTTTTGAATGTTATCTCTGTAGTTGAACTGTACTTTACAGGAAATACGGTCGCAACTCAAAACTACCAATACTTCCCAACCTTTACGATCATCGCTGTGATTTACTTCGTTCTCACCTTTACTATCACACGAATTCTTCGCTACATCGAACGTCGCTTAGATTCTGATACTTATACTACAGGTGCAAATCAAATGCAAGTCAAGGAGGTGAAATAATGGCAGAAAAAATTCTTGAAATCCAACATTTAAAAAAATCTTACGGTCAAAATGAAGTCTTGAAAGATATTTCGCTCACCGTTGAAAAAGGAGAGGTGATCTCCATCATCGGGAGCTCTGGTAGCGGAAAATCAACTTTCCTTCGCTCCATTAATCTCCTAGAGACTCCTACAGCTGGAGAGATTCTCTATCGTGGGCAAAATGTTCTTGATCCTGAGTATGATCTTACCCACTACCGCGAGAAATTGGGGATGGTTTTCCAAAGCTTTAATCTCTTCGAAAATTTAAACGTCTTAGAAAATACGATCGTTGCACAAACAACCGTCCTCAAGCGCGATCGTGAAACTGCTGAGAAAGTTGCCAAAGAAAACCTTGAAAAAGTCGGTATGGGATCTCAATATTGGGCTGCCCGTCCGAAACAACTTTCAGGTGGTCAAAAGCAACGGGTCGCCATCGCACGTGCTCTCTCAATGGATCCTGATGCCATTCTCTTCGATGAACCGACTTCTGCCCTAGACCCAGAAATGGTTGGGGAAGTCTTGAAAATCATGCAGGAGCTTGCAAAAGAAGGACTCACCATGATTGTCGTCACCCACGAAATGGAATTTGCCCGCGATGTCTCTAGCCGGGTCATCTTCATGGACAAGGGTGTCATCGCTGAGCAAGGTGATCCAAAAGAAATCTTTAGCAATCCAAAAGAAGAACGGACCAAGGAATTCCTTCAACGCTTCTTACATTAATCTCTTGAAACAGTTTGCTTACCAGTATAGAAGCAAGCTGTTTTTTTGTACCGCTTCTGCTTTTGAGGCATAGAAAAAACCAGAGAGCAAACTCTCTGGTTTTCAATTGGAACAACAAATTAATCTTCAAATTTTTGATGATTTTTGTCATAAAAATCAATCAATCCAAGTGCCGTTTCGAACGAGATGTTCTTTACTTTTGCACGTCCTTGAGCCAAGGCAATGATAGACATTTCACGGGCATTTGTTTCTTTACTGATACGATACCCAGTAATTTTCTTATCACGTACCCATCCAACAACTGATTCTACTTTTTCAAAGTTCGATTTAGCCATGATCTTTCTCCTATATTATTATTTCCAATACTAATATAAATTTTTTTGCACATTTTGTCAACTAAAATCGCTGAAAATACGAACCTTTTTTAAAAAATGAAAAAGAGTTTACTTTGCTTTCAAGGCTGATAATATTTGTGTACGAATGTTTTCGACGCCATCTGGGTTTGCTGGTAGGAAAATCGTATTATTCCCTTCTTTATCTGCAAAATTATTTAAGGTATCCAAGTATTGGTTGGTTAAGAGAATAGACATGATTTGTTCTTCGGTCAAATCTACATTCGCACCTTTTAACTCTTTAATAGAGTCTGCCAATCCATCGACAATGGCCTTCCGTTGCTCGGCAATACCAACCCCGTGCAAACGGTCTTTTTCCGCCTCTGCTTCAGCAGCAGTAACGATCTTGATCTTGTCTGCTTCTGCCAATTCCTGAGCTGCCACGCGTTTTCTTTGTGCCGCATTGATCTCATTCATGGATTGTTTCACTTCAGCATCTGGCTCAACTTTGGTAATCAAGGTTTTAACAATAATATATCCATAAGTTGACATTTCTTCTGCTACTTGTTTTTGAACTTCAAGAGCAATTTCATCTTTTTTCTCAAACAATTCATCTAAGGTCAACTTAGGCACAGAAGAACGAAGAGCATCTTCAATGTATGATTTAATCTGTGATTCTGGACGCATGAGTTTGTAGTAGGCATCCTTTACGTTGCTTTCGTTCACTCGGTATTGGGTTGCCACATTCATGGTAACGAATACGTTATCCTGAGTTTTTGTTTCAACCACAATCTCACTCTGCAAGACGCGCAATTGAACACGTGCTGCAATTTTATCGATGCCAAAAGGCGCTCGCATATGAATGCCACTATCGCTAATTTTTTGATAGCGACCAAAACGTTCGATGATGGCAACGGATTGTTGCTTGACCACATAAAGTGAGCTAATCACAATTCCACCTATGACCAACAGTAAGAACAATAGAAATAAAAAGAATACAGACATAAAAGTATCCCTCCTTGTAATTTATGCATATCATATCACAAGTCCTAACAAAAAAGCAATATATTCCATAAAAATATATTGCTTAATTTGATAAAAACCATCCACTGTATAGAAATACGATGTTGCTATACTATTCTCAGACCAGCATATTATAGAGAGTTTCATTTCCGTTCAAGTTAATGAAAGACGGATCAAAACGCTCAATACGATTGACCAAACCTGCATAGTCATGCTTATTGGCCAAAGTAACCCCAATCAAGACAGGGCCTGTTCCCTTACTAGCACGCTTGATGTATTCAAAACGTGTGATATCATCGTTTGGCCCTAAGATATCATTTACAAATTCTCGAAGGGCCCCTGGACGTTGTGGGAAGTTGACGATAAAGTAGTGTTTTACGCCATCGTAGATCAAAGCCCGCTCTTCCATTTCAGGCATGCGGTTAATATCATTATTCCCACCTGAGATAATACAACAAATGGTTTTCCCCTTGATGTATTCGCGCAAGATTTCAAGGGATGCCACACTGGCAGCTCCCGCTGGTTCAGCTACGATCCCTTGTTTAGAATAAAGATCAATCAAGGTCTCTGAAATCAAGCCTTCATCGACTCCAACAAGAGTTTCCACATGCTGGCGGGTTACTTCGTAAGTCAATTGGCCCACCTTTTGCACAGCAATCCCGTCTGCAAACTTATCGATTTCTGGTAATTTGACGGGACCACCTGCTTCAAAAGCAGCCTTCATGGAGCGTGCTCCTTCAGCCTCTACTCCAATGACCTCAATCCGAGGATCCGTTTCTTTGATGTAGGTAGAAACACCTGAAATGAGGCCTCCTCCACCAACAGGAACGAGGACAGCATCAAAGGCAATCGATTCTTTTCGAGCTTCCTCAAGAATTTCATAGGCCACTGTTCCTTGGCCAGCCTGTACATGTGGATCATCAAACGGGTCAATAAAGGTCCGCTTTTCTGCGAGAGTAAATTCTTGGGCAGCCTTAGCTGACGCGTCAAAGGTATCCCCCACCAACTTGATTGTTACATAATCCCCACCAAAGAATCGGACTTGGCCGATCTTTTGTTGAGGTGTTGTAATCGGCATGAAGATGGTCGCTGGAATCTTCATTTCATTACAAGTATAAGCAACCCCTTGCGCATGGTTTCCCGCAGAAGCACACACTACCCCACGCTCACGCTCTTCTTTTGAGAGTTGAGAAATTGCAAAATACGCTCCACGAATCTTGAACGAACGAACACGTTGGGCGTTTTCTTTTTTCAAATATATCTTTGCCCCATATTTTTCAGATAAATAGTGGTCGTATTCAAGAGGCGTATTAACAACGACTCCTCTTAATATTTTATGGGCCTTAGCCACATCTTTTGCTGTTATCATTTCATACCTCTTATGTATTGATCAAAAAAGCAAGCCAGGGTGTCCCAACTTGCTTAGTCTTCTACAGACAATTAGTTGTAGATTTTGAAGGCGTCATCGTCGTTTTGACCAACGAATGGCATCGCTTTACGCAATTCAGCACCAACTTTTTCAATTTCAAGGTTAGCAGCTTGTTCACGGTAAGCAGTTAATTTTGGACGTCCAGCTTTGTAGTCGTTAACAAAGTCGTTAGCGAAGTTACCATTTTGAATGTCAGCAAGAACAGCTTTCATATTTTCTTTCACTTGTTCAGTGATTACACGTGGGCCTGATACATAGTCACCGTATTCAGCAGTGTTAGAGATTGATTGACGCATTTTCTTGAAGCCACCTTCGTAGATCAAGTCCACAATCAATTTCATTTCGTGAAGAACTTCAAAGTATGCCAATTCTGGAGCATAACCGGCTTCAGTCAATACTTCAAAACCAGCTTCGATAAGGGCAGTTAAACCACCACAAAGTACAGCTTGTTCTCCGAACAAATCTTCTTCCGTTTCTTCTTTGTAGGTTGTTTCAAGAAGACCAACGCGTGCCGCACCAACACTTTTACACCAGTCCATAGCGATATCTTTCGCATTACCTGTAGCATCTTGGTAGACAGCGTAGAGTGCTGGTACACCAAATCCTTCAGTGTAAGTACGACGTACTAAGTGACCTGGTCCTTTTGGAGCACACATAAAGACATCGACATCTGCTGGAACCTTGATAAATTCGAAATGGATATTAAATCCATGCGCAAAACCAACCGCATTACCAGCTTCCAAGTTTGGCGCAATTTCTGTTTCGTACAATTCTTGTTGGATTTCATCTGGAGCCAAAATCATGATCACGTCTGCCAATTTAGTCGCTTCTGCTACTGTATAGGTATCAAAACCATCTTCTTTTGCTTTATCGAATGATTTACCTGGACGTACACCGATGATGACATCATGACCTGAGTCACGCAAATTTTGTGCATGCGCATGTCCTTGTGAACCATAACCGATCACAGCAATTTTCTTACCGTTTAATGCTGCAACTTTAACGTCTTTTTCGTATTCCATTTGAACTGCCATAAGTAAAATCTCTTTTCTATTTTATTATTTGCCTTTTTAAGGCGGAGTTAACAATGTTAAGGTGAGAATTAATCTCGAGTAAATCCAGTTGCACCGGTGCGTGCGATGTTTTTAATCCCATACGGACGAATAACCCGAATAAGGGCTTCGCTCTTTTCTGCATTTCCCGTCATTTGAACGGTGATAGAGCTTGGAGCCACATCGACCACGGTCGCACGGAAAGGTTGGATAATGGCCAATATTTCTGCCCGCTTCTCAGCTGGTGCAGAAACTTTCACCAAGATCACTTCACGCTCCAAGTGTGGTTTATCTGTGATATCACGAATGCGAATCACATCAATCTGGCGGTTGAGCTGTTTGATGATTTGCTCTACTTCATCATGCGAAGCAACATCAATGATAATGGTAATCCGCGATACATTAGGGTTTTCTGTCGCGCCAACAGAGATACTTTCGATATTGACTTGACGTCTCGACAAGACTCCAGTAAAGCGGTTCAGAACACCTGATCGGTTTTGAAGTTTGGCTGTTAACATTCTACGCATTAAACTTCACCCCCAACATCTCATGATTACTTTTACCAGCTGGTACCATCGGCAAGACATGCTCTTTCCGAGAAATGTCTACTTCGATGAACATTGGTACATCTTCTGTGATGACTTCCAAATCCTTCTCAAGAGTTTCAGGATTGTCAAATTTATAATTCTTAATCCCGTATGCTTGCGCCATCAATTGGAAATCAGGAAGGCTATCAAAAACTGACTCTGACGTCCGACCATCATAGAAGGCTTCTTGCCATTGGCGGACCATCCCAAGCGAGTGGTTGTTGAGCATAACAACCTTGATGGGAACCTTATAAATATTTAAGATCGCCAATTCTTGGTTGGTCATTTGGAAACCACCATCTCCGACAAAGAGAACAACTTCTTTATCTGGATTGGCAATTTTCGCTCCGATAGCTGCAGGAACACCGAATCCCATCGTTCCTAGACCACCAGATGTCACCAATTGGCGCTCATTTTGGTATGGATAGTATTGAGCTGCCCACATTTGGTGTTGCCCAACGTCTGTGACGACAATAGCGTCCCCCTTGGTCAACTCTCCAATGCGTTCAATCACAGCTTGTGGTTGCACAACCCGTTCTTTCTTGTCGTATGAACGAACCCGGTTCTTATCTTGGGTCACCTTTTCGATCCATTTTTCTGTGTTGTTATGAACCGTCGGCTCTGCTAGCAATTGCTGCAAGGCTTTCTTTGCATCGCCAACCACAGGAATGTCGACAGCAATGATCTTACCAATCTCTGCAGGATCAATGTCGATATGGGCAACCTTAGCATTTTTAGCGAAAGTCTTTGGATTCCCTGTCAAACGGTCGTCAAATCGACAACCAACACTGATCATGAAATCCGTCTCTGTCATAGCGATATTGGCCGCAAAGGATCCGTGCATTCCTCCCATCCCTAGGAAAAGAGGATGACTGGTCGCAATCGTTCCTTGACCTAAAAGACTAGTCACTACTGGAATCTGATAGCGCTCTGCTAGAGCAATCAACTCTTTTGCAGCTCCAGCGTAACTCACTCCACCACCAGCAAGAAGAACTGGTTTTTTAGCCTTACTCAATTGCTTCAAAATCTTTTTGATCTGCAATTCATTGGGTTCAATGGTAGGCTGGTAGCTTGGAAGCTTCACACTTGGTTCATAGATGAAATCTGTCTCTAAAGCAGACACATCCTTTGGAAGGTCAATTACCACCGGACCAGGACGTCCAGTCGTCGCAATATGGACAGCTTCTGTGATAATTCGTGGAATATCTGCCGTCTCACGTACTTGATAGTTGTACTTGGTGATGGGCATGGTAATTCCCACAATATCCGCTTCTTGGAAAGCGTCTTTCCCGATCCCCGCACGATTGACTTGACCAGTGAAGACTAGTAGGGGAACACTATCGCTCATGGCATCTGCAATCCCTGTAATGGCATTGGTCGCCCCCGGTCCACTAGTGACGACTGCGACACCCAGCTTTCCAGTTGATTTAGCGTAGCCTTCAGCCTCATGCAAGCATCCTTGTTCATGACGACCCAAGATATGCTGGATACCCTCAAAGCTATAGATGGCATCGTATAAAGGCAAAACCGCTCCACCAGGATAACCAAAAATCGTGTCAATGCCCAAATCACGCAGGGTTTCAAGAACGAGCTCTGAACCGGTTTTTGCAGTTTCTAAGGTAATTTTCTCCATGTCTCTCCTTTCCAGTACTTTGTATATCAAATTAGCATGCTACTATCATACCATTTTTAGAAAATATTTCAAGGAAAAATAGTAAATTTTCTGAATTTTCTATCCAAATCCGAATAATGAGAGTTTTTCTAAAAATGCTAGGTCTATCAGAAAAAAAGTCTCTAGGAAATCCTAGAAACTTTTCTTCCTTATAACCAACCCTTTTCTTGGGAAATTTTTGCCGCCTCGGTCCGGTTTTCCGCATCCAACTTGGTCAGAATGGCTGACATATAATTGCGGATAGTCCCGTTTGAGAGAAATAAGCGATCAGCAATTTCTTGGTTAGAAGCCCCTTTTGCGACTTCTTTTAAAACTGCCTTTTCTTGAGGGCTTAGAGGATTGGGATGGGTCAAAATCCCTTCCATTAATTCAGGCGAATATTCTTTTTGCCCTGCTAATACTGCATGAAGAGTCGCCATCAAATCTGTGATGCGGCGTTCTTTTAAGACATAGGCATCTACTCCAGCCTTGAGAGCCCGCTCAAAATAGCCCGGTCGCTTAAAGGTGGTAACGATGACGACCTTGAGCTGGGGTTGTTGACTTTTAGCCCATTCCAACACTTCTAACCCTGTTTTGATGGGCATTTCGATATCTAAAATCGCAATATCGACTGGATGTGTTCCGAGTAAACGAATGGCCTCTTGTCCATCGCCAGCCTGCAAGACATCTTCCACATCCTCTTGCAGGAGCAAGAGCTGGCAGAGAGCATCGCGCAACATACTTTGGTCTTCAGCAACTAATAAGCGCATCTTATTTCCTTTCTTGATAGGGGATCCGTATTTCTATCCGGGTCGGCTTGTGTTGATGACTGATCTCCAGCTCTCCTCCCAACAAGGCAATCCGTTCGCGAATCGAGTGCAGGTCCTTGTCGGAAACTTTGTCAAAGCCAATTCCATTGTCTTCTGCGACCATTTCCACACCTGTCTCGGTGGAGCGATAAGAGAGAAGAGCTTGCGTCGCTTTGGCATGTTTGATCATATTGGTAGCTAATTCCAGAGATACCATAGCCAGAGCAGATTCTAGGATCGGCGAGATGCTAGCAGTATCAAGCTCGTTTTGAATCTCCACTTTGATTTGAGCCACTTCCAGCATTTGCTTGACGGTTTCTAGCTCTCTTGCCAGGGTTCGCTGCTTCAAGTTCTCGACAATCTCACGGACTTGGTGCATGGACTCTTGACTGATGGCTTGAATCTCTTGCACCTGCTCCTGGGCCTTCTCAACCTGACCCAATGCCAAGAATTGATCAGCTAGGTCCGCCTTGACACTCAGCATGGCAAAGGTATGTCCTAGACTGTCATGCAGATCACGGCCAATCCGATGGCGCTCGTTTTCTGCTAGTAAGAGATTGATCTGGGCATTTTGCTTGGCATGGTCAGCTTTCAATTCTTCCACCATCTCCATCCGGACCATACTAAAGGTCATAATCGCGATGAACAAAGAGACGATCAGGACAAAAATCCAATCATTTTCTCTCATCTCCCTATTAAATAACAAGGCTCCCAAAAGGATCAGTTGTGATCCAACAGCCGTCCAAAGAAAGGGCGAGCGAAAATTGTGGACTCTAAAACGATAAACTAAAATATTGCTTAGATAATAGTAAAACCAACAAAAGCCCGTCCCAACATACAAGGTATTTCCCCCTATGTAAGCCAAAAGATAAATCCAAAAAATCCAGGTCAGTGTCCTATTTTCAGTAATGAGGATTCCTAGATAGCTCACCATAAAGAAGAGGGCTAAAAAGAAATGCCACCAGGGAATCTGCCCCAAGAAGATAGAAGCAAAGGGAAAGACCATAAAGATTAGGCCTACGTAAAACATATGGTGAATATGTTTGAGTTTTTCAATCATGAACGAACCTCAGAATGACGACGATAGATGATAACAAGGGCAAACAAGACCAGGGTAAACAAGGTTAAATAGACACTCGCAAAGACATTAACCTGTCCCTTATTTAAAAAGGTCTTGATCAGTTCCATCAATTGATAGGTTGGTAAGCATTTGCCGATGGCTTGCATCCATTCTGGAAAGAGACTAATCGGCATCCATAGTCCACCCATAACAGCCAGTCCCATGTAAAGGAGATTGCCCACAACAGACATCAATTGACTGGAAGGAAGCAAGGTCAAGACCAGACCGATCACTACAAAAGCTAGACTTCCTAAGATGAGAAAGAAGGCTGCTAAGACCCAATCCTGCAGGGGCATATTCACATGACGTACTACATGACCCACGGTGAAGACAACTACAATGGATAGGAGAAAGTCGACAAAGAGACCGACAACCTTTATTAGATAATATTCTACCATAGATACAGGGGTATGGCGCAAGACTTTTTGCCAATTATTGAGTCGATCGGTTTCAAGAACTGTTGGAAAAGAAAAGATAGCCGTAGACATCATAGAAAAAGCCGTCATGGACAAAAGATAATCCCTCATGAAATCCCCTGGCGTATCCTGGTACATCCCTGAAAAGAAGAGATAGAAGGCCGTGGGCATCCCAATTGATAACAAGTAATAAATGGCTTGGCGACTGGTCAAATGCCACTCAACCACGCTGAGAGCTTTCATGCGTTTCATCTTCTCTACCTACTTCCTTTGTATTTTCAAAAATAGAATCCAATAAACTTCGATTGGTTACTTCGATTTCTTGGATCGAACATCCTTCTTCTTGCAATCGCCTCCACAAACGATTGGCATGGCGTGTCACAACCTGAAGGGCATCGGGTTTAATGACCACTTCACCAACGCCTTCCATCTCTGCCACTAGAGCTTGGTAACGCAAGGGCAGGGTGAAATGTTTTTCAACCTCTTCGCTTCTCATAGCTAGTGGCGTCGTATCCCGAAGCAAATGTCCCTGATGCAAGACCAAAATTCGATCGGCCGTGTGCTCTACTTCCTCGATGTAATGCGAAGAATAGACAATGGTTACACCTTCTTCCTTTAAATGCCCAACAATCTCCCAGAAGCGTTGGCGAGTGGACGTATCCATTCCCGCAGTTGGCTCATCTAAGAAAAGTAAGTTAGGACGACCAATCAAGGTTAGAACAAAGGATAAGAGGCGCTTTTGACCACCAGACAACTTACTAGCCAATTGCTTCTTTTGTTCCAAGCTAAAACGTAATAAATCATCGATTTCTTCCCCTGTTAAGGGTTTAGGATAAATAGAGCGAAAGAAGTTGATCAGTTCCTGTACAGTTAACTTTTGAACGATGGCATTCTCTTGAGGGAGATAGGATACACTAGCCTTTAACTGAGGATGACCAGGTGCCTTCCCCTCTACTTCAACGATCCCAGAAGTCACCTTCATATCTCCTAGAAGGCAGTTCATCAAGGTTGTTTTCCCAGCTCCGTTTGGGCCAATCAAGGCCAGACAATCCCCCCGTTCAACCACAAAAGAAAGATCTTCTAAAATTACTTTTCCTTTGATACTTTTTTTCAAGTTCTCTACTCTAATGACACTCATGATACTCTCCTTTCAAGCAGGCTTGGCTAGCAGGAATGATGACAAAAACAACCAAGGTCACTCCCAAAACCGTTTGGAAACACCAGCTAGCAAAATGGGCAGAAAACCAGCCCGTCATCATCTCTGTTATCCACAAAACCAGGCACAAAGCAAAAACCAATCCAATTTCTAGTTTTTTCATTGCTCCATTTCCTTTTTTACCGCCTTGACCATTTTCAAAACTTCCTGTACCACCCAGCTCATCATGCCAAGCCCAGCAAATAATTCCCAAGGAAAATGGTAATAGAGACTATCATCCTTTGAAAAGATCAAATAGATGACCATCCCCACCACTGTTAACGTAAACACTTTATAAAACCATTGTTTCATTTTTCCTTACCTCTTACTTTCTGACTATATTATAGCGAAAGAAAATAACAGCCACTAGATAATTTTGTCACTCGCTCACATGACAAAAGTCACTAAAAAAAGCCAAGTGACTTCACTCGACTTTTTCTATTCTTCTTACTGACCTTCTTCTTTCATGCCATGCAGTTTCAAGGCCTTGACCAAGGCATCTGCCTTCATGTTTTTCAAATCATTGAGACCAGCATCTTTGAAGTAAGAAATTTCTTCTAGAGACTTGGCGTCAATTAGGTTGATGTCAATCACACTTGTTGAGAGCAATTTTTTCTCTGGTGTGACTGTGTATTCCAAACTAAAACCGGGAACGGTTTTTAGCTTCTTATAGTCTTCATTTTGCTCCAGCAAAGCTTGAATGGCTGCTGTAAGTTCTTCAGGTGACTTCTCTGCTGCGATAGTTCTAAGTTGTTGGGGCAGATCAGCTGTCACTTCGATACGAAGGTTTTCAACCTTATCTCCCTTAGACTTGATGATATCCCGGTGTTTTGTTCCATTGATATCTCCTACTAAGGTTGTGGTTTTTTCTTCATTTTTTACTTCTTTTTTAACAGAGGAACTGCTAGATGAGCTAGCGGTTGTAGTTTTCTTTGTTTGGGATTGCGAACAACCAGTCAATACCAAAATGGCTAGCCCAAGGGTTACAAAAAATTTCTTCATTTTTATAACTCTCCTTTCACATACTGATACCAGTATAACATATCGCGTCTTTCTTGTCTAAAAACTCCACTTCTCAAACCATTTCCTCCTCTTTTCAAGCTCTTCAATTTGAATAAAAATCTGATGAATATGAGACTTTTTGCAGAAACTCCTTTTTCTCACGAATAAAGCCTCAGTGGACGGTTCACTTCAGTCTCAATCCCTCTGAATCACGCCGATTTCATAGGAATCTCCTCGTTTATCTATATACAAAAAAAGGTTCCGAAAGGAACCTTCTGTTCAATTATTCTACACTAAACAAGTATGGGTAGACTGGTTGGCCACCTTGGTGGATTTCCACTTCTACATCCTCATACTTCTCAGCAAGAGCTTGGGCCAATTCATTTGCCAACTCTTCACTGCCGTCTTCACCGACATAGATGGTCACAATTTCACTGTCTTCGTCCAACATATGAGCGAATGTTTCTTCCAAGGTTTCCATCATATCTGGATTTGAAACAACGATTTTGCCATCGACCATTCCAAGATTATCATTTTCATGGATTTCAAGCCCATCAATAGTGGTATCGCGAACTGCTGTCGTCACACTACCAGACACAACATCGCCCAATGAAGCGCTCATGCGTTCGTAGTTTTCTTCGATTGATTTGCTTTCATCAAAAGCAAGAAGACTAGTCAATCCTTGAGGGATGGTCTTGGTCTCAACAACTGCTGCTGGTTGATCAATCACTTCTGCTGCAGATTGAGCAGCCATCAAGATATTTTTGTTGTTTGGCAAGATAATAATGTTGCGTGCATTCAACTCTTCAACCGCTTTGACAAAGTCTTCAGTTGATGGGTTCATGGTTTGACCACCAGAGATGATGTAATCAACTCCTTGCGCTTTAAAGATATCAGCCAATCCATCACCAGCAACTACTGCGATGATGGCATATTCTTTTTCTTCAACTGGCTTCGCTTGACGTTCTTCTTTTTCAACTTGCGCTTCGTGTTGGTTACGCATGTTGTCGACTTTCACCTTGACCAAGCTTCCGTACTTAAGACCTTCTTGCATGACAAGACCTGGATCTTCTGTATGGACGTGAACTTTGACAATCTCATCGTCATTCACCACCAATAGGGAATCCCCAAGGTTGTTCAAATAGTTACGGAATTCATCGTAATCGAAGTCTTTGACATAGGTTGGACCTTGTTTCAAAGCGACCATGATTTCTGTACAGTAACCAAACTTGATGTCTTCAGTAGCCACATGGCCAGCGACTGACTTGTGGTGTTCTGCATTAATCATTTCTGACATGGTTGCAGGTGTTGCTTGGAACTCTTCAGAAGCGATGAATTCACCTGTCAAAGCTGACAAGAATCCTTCATAGATGAAGACCAACCCTTGGCCACCAGAGTCTACCACGCCAACTTCTTTCAAGACTGGCAACATATCTGGAGTCTTCGCAAGAGCAGTTTTAGCTCCTTCAAGAGCTGCACGCATGACTTCTACTGCATCGTTGGTAGATTCTGCTTTTTTCTTGGCCCCGATAGCTGCCCCACGAGAAACCGTCAAAATGGTTCCTTCAACCGGCTTCATAACGGCTTTATAAGCAACTTCTACACCAGACTGGAAGGCTGCTGCAAGTGCTGCTCCATCCAATTCTTCTTTGTCTTTGACACTTTGAGAAAATCCGCGGAACAATTGAGAAGTGATGACTCCTGAGTTCCCACGCGCACCCATCAAGAGACCTTTAGCGAAGATCCCTGCCGCTTCCCCAACAGTTGATGCAGAACGGTCAGATACTTCTTTGGCCCCATTTTCGATGGTCATTCCCATATTAGTCCCTGTATCTCCATCTGGTACAGGAAAGACGTTCAAAGAGTTTACATATTCCGCTTGTTTATTTAAGCGCGTAGCCCCCGCTTGAACCATTTCTTGAAATAAACTTGTAGTAATATTAGCCACGATTATTCTCCCACAATCTTGATATTTTGAATATAGACATTCACAGTATCCGTAGTGATTCCAAGTTGATTTTCCAAACTAAATTTCACACGTTCTTGAATATTTTTTGAGACTTCGCTAATCTTTGTTCCATAGCTCAAAACAGTGTAAACATCAACTGCGATAGTTCCTGCTTCCGTTGTTTTGACAACAACACCTTTAGAGAAGTTTTCTTTCCCTAGGAGGGCTTGGAAATTATCTTTGATCGCATTTTTGCTGGCCATTCCAACCACACCGAAGATCTCAGTAGCGGCACCGCCTACAACAGTTGCGATAACCTCATCAGTCAATTCAATTTGACCGTCCTTTGTATTGATTTTTACTGTCATAATTTCTACCTCAAAAGTATTTTATATTCTATTTTACCATAAAAGAGGGCGCGTGTAAAAGGGATACACCTTTCTCCTATCGGTTGATACAAATGTCCAAAAAGAGAAAAAACGAAGAAAAAAGAAAAGGACCTCCAAGAGATCCTGATTTCTGATTAAACGCGTTCTACTTTACCAGATTTCAATGCACGAGCTGAAGCCCAAACTTTTTTAGGTTTACCATCGATAAGGACAGTTACTTTTTGAAGGTTTGGTTTTACGGCACGTTTTGTTTGGTTCATAGCGTGTGAACGGTTGTTACCTGATACAGTCTTACGACCTGTGAAATAACATACTTTAGCCATTTCTGTGTTTCCTCCTATTAGATCTAATATAACGGATGTGCTAGCACCACATACCGTACTATATTACCAAAAAAAATCTCTCTTGGCAAGCTTTTGGCCAAAGTTTTTCATTTCAGACTTAAGAAAACGAATTCGCTCCGACATAGATAATTTCCAGATTTCCTAAGGAAACATCACCCGTAATGTAGAAATCCTTGCTTGTCAGAGCACTTGGATTTTCCTGATGTTGGATCGCTGAGAGGGAATTATCCACATTTACATGGACACGCCAATCACTTGGTACATAGAGACTCAAACTTCCAAGGGAAACATCGACAACAAACTGAGCAGATGGACCCTCGATGCGGCAATTGTCAAAATAAACCGAAGCTTCTCCCATACTCACATCTGCACTTCCGTGGGTAAAGTGTTGGTCATTGAGATATTTTGTCACTGTTGAAAAAGTGACATCGATGTCATTGCCGTCCGACTTACTCATGGACCCAGCAGAATAGGAAGCTAGGCGGGCTTTTGTTTTCTTAGAGGGTTTAAACAAAATGTTGAGCCCAATCACAGCGAGAATTGAGGAAAGGATGACAACTGAATTTGAAACTGGGAGGAAATGGTATTGCCCATTGAGACAAAAGAGGGCTAAAAGTCCATAGATGAATCCCCAACCAAAATGGCGTTTTAAGAAACTAGAGAGGGATAGGACTGCAAGCAAGATCACCCATGCTAGAGTCCAGATGCTGATGTCCCATTTTACAAAATAGCCCTGTAAAAGGATTAAGGCTGCTAAAAGGATTAAGAATACTCCAATTAATTTTTTTCTCATGATATTACCTCATTTCATTTAGTCGTTCTTTTAAGAGTTGATAGTAGCGTCTAGATACGTGAACCTGCTTATGGGTCTGGTAGAAATTGACCGTGCTGGTCCCTGAAAAAGACTTTTCTAGAGAATAGATCTGCTTTGCGTTGACAATGGTAGATTTGGATATCCGACAAAAGGCGATGGGAAGCAGCTCCTCCAACTCATAGAGCTTCTGCTTGACCTCATAGGCCTCGTCCTTGGTGTGTCCAAAAATCTTCTCCCCATCCGTCTCAAAAAAGAGGATCGATGCCACATCCAGAAAATACTCACTTCGATCCTTGTAGAAGGCCAAAGGAGCGACCTTTTGTTCGAGGATTCTCTCTTGCAGCTGGGTCAACTCCGGGGTCAAGCGCGGAGCTCGAATCAAGATCTCAGGCTCATCCATTGATGGATCCAATTCGATTCTAACTTTCATAAAACTCCTTTCCCAACGTTTTGATAGTACCATTATAACAGCTGTTGAAAACAAAACAAGGGCTTTTCAGTAAGTGGCACGTTTTCCCCATCAAGAGGTAGTTTTTGAGAAGTAAAAAAGAGAGTGGGACAGAAATCGGTAATTCGTTAGAATTCGATTTCGTCGTCCCACCTCCGCACAGTTGAGTAGGGCTGTAAAAGCTGATGAAATCAGCGTAGTAGAGCCCACTCAACCACTGCGTCTTACTCTACAATCCAAAGACAATTGAGAGGCTAGGACTTTTATCCCAGCCTCCTTTCTTTATTTATTGCTTTCCTTGTCCGGTAAAAGAAAACTAAGACCCACGCAAGCGAGCACACCTGCTGTGATAACTAGACCATTTGAGACCGGCAAGAGATCGTAAATCGCATTTGCGATCATAAATGCGATCAAGGCGCAGATAACACTTGCCTTGTAATCTTTTTTCAAGAGATTTTCAAGTGTAAAGAAAGCAAATAAGAGAACAGGGAACAAAGGCCAGATATTCACATCGATCTTTGGAAAGCCAACCATTCCCATTATCACAACTGCAAGAGCAGCAAGAATCAATGAAAGTCCAAGTAATTTTTTCATCATATACCTCGTTTTCAATATTCGGAAGTTTTTTTCCTTTGATGATTCTATGATAACAGAGAGCCCCTAAGGCAACAAGGACTTTTGACTAAGTGGTCAAAAATGGCGCCTATGCGGTCAAAAAAAGGAGCGAGACCGAACGAATATGTGATCACCATCATTCGTCGTCTTGTTCCTTTAAAGCAGTTTCTTCCTATGCCGATTGCAGGGATCGAACCTGTGACCTACGCGTTACGAGTGCGTTGCTCTACCAACTGAGCTAAATCGGCGATTACCTTCTTAGTATAGCACTCTGATAGCGGATGTCAAGCACTTTTAGTTGATCTTTTTAATCAGAATCTGACATGGATTCTGTGGATCCCATAGTTGCGGAAAAATCTCTAATTTTTTAAAACCAAGACTGCGATAAAAGACATTTGTTCGGTCATAATCTTTATTTGAACCTTCTGCGACTGTTTTGACCTGTAGGTAGTCCACTTGTTTGACTGCTTCTCTTTCTATAGTCGTAATTAATTCCCTTCCAATTCCTTGACCTTGGAATGATTTTTTCACGCCTAGACAGTCAATTTCAGCACAATCTTCACTCGAATATGATAAACTTATAAACCCTACTACATCACTTTCTTGATAAGCAGCCCAAACTCGTAAATCCTTAGCTCCTTCAATGTAGGCTTGCGTGCTTTCTGGTATTCCAAACCATTCTGGCAAATCCCTTAAGATCTCAGCGACACCTGCCATTTTTTGATCTTCACCCTTGACTTCTTTAATTACAAACATCATAAGTTCCTTTCTTGATTTTAGTCTTACTTTACCTCTTACGAACCAGCACTTTCGTAGGCATCCAATCCCCTGTCCCAAAGTTTGAGGGAAATAACAAAGAAAACAAGGGAAATCAGAATCAAACCACCAATAT
>ERZ773196.208-NODE-208-length-38816-cov-10.210676_pt1 | contig 38816 bp, 59 predicted proteins | sample MGYA00581009_ERZ773196 | MGnify/ENA primary metagenome ERZ773196 (study PRJEB29015, sample SAMEA2738162) | human oral metagenome | biome: human oral; feature: human-associated habitat; material: saliva | place: China | collected 2243 ... | reverse complement strand
ATACAAATTGGTGTTGTCAACTGGCTATATAAGTGGCGGAATAGGTAGACGCTATACCCAACGGTAAGTCCTCAAACTGCGCATTTGGGGCAGAACGTGGAATGTGCGGTGACGGGAGTTCCAAATCCGACTTAGAGCAAAGCGACGTGGCATGTGATGTGACTTTACGAAACCTAATTCCCTCACATTCGAGGAAATTAAAACTCGGCAAATCATCGCCTTATATAGCCATCCAGTTCTGCGGTTGAGGAGATTAAATATGAAAAGTTACGACAATGGAATGTAAGAGTGAGAATAGTGAAGCATAAGATTAAAAGACGTGATTATAAAACATCAACACTCAGAGTTTACGGCGCAAAAGAAACTCGCACTACGCAGTTTATCCGTAGACAATTGATAAACAGCAATGGAGCAATATGCTCGCTCTGCAACAAGCCGATTGAAACAATGAAAGACTGCACGATTGACCATATCATACCAGTAAGCAAGGGAGGTTTGACGACGATTGAGAATTGTCAGTTAGCACACAAAAATTGTAACCAGCGTAAAGGTAATAAGGAGGCGATATGAAAGTAATAGAATCTGAAGAAGGATACTTAAAGTTTGACAATGGTCTTATACTCGAGAGCGACCACCGCCAGAGTTGTTGCGAAATTAACTATCTTGATTTTGAGGAACAGTTGCCTGTAGGCACTGAGTTGCCGACAATGACCGCCAAAGAGTTTGCAAAAGCCATAAAAATTGGAGATGACGGGTTCAGCATTAAAGATATACACGGTATACCGAAATGGGTTCAAGCACGTAGCGAGCAGAACGGCTACTATTCAGAGGGAGTAGATTTAATAATTAGAGATGATATCGATGAGATTATACCGAAACGACCGAATCAAAGAAAAGGGCAGGAGCTATTTTGTGATTGGTAATTAAATAACGAATGTCAACTAAATTACTAGAGAAAGGGAACAATAATGCGTAAAATAAAGTTCAGAGTCTGGAATACCTTATTAAAAGAATACGTCCCAGAAGACATAGTGTACTTATCGCCAGACGGAAGTCTTTTGTTTGGTTCTATCATGATGAATGATGCTATTTATATCAAACCCAACTTCCAGAAATACAAGGATGTTATCTTAGAGGGCGAAAATATTGTAGAGCAATATACAGGGCTGAAGGACAAGAATGACAAAGAGATTTACGAAGGTGATATTTTAGCTCTTTACCATAGAGATGGAAGCATTGTTAATTTGTGCCAGGTTTTCTGGAATGAGCTTGATAATGAGTACGATTGGAAGCCTGTTGGCGAAGATAGCTGGTCTGACCTATTCAGTGCTTTTTATGACGATTATAAGGTGGTCGGTAATATTCACAAGAACCCTGAATTAGTGGAGGAGAAATAATGACAGACGAAGATTTAATGACTCGTATCAAGTTTGTTGTAGACAATCTATCTTTTAAGATTGGTGATTTAACCCTGATGTACGAGCATAAACAAGTTGACCCAGACGATTTTTACAAAGAAGCTCGTTGTAAAACAGCTGGTGGTCAAATGGGTTACTCGAAATGCTATAAGGACGGAAAGGAAATCTAATGTATATTCCAATAATCACATTCCCTCAATCGGCAGCAAGGTCTGTATTAAAGTGGTTTGCGAGGGATATTATTACTTTTGACGAAAAGCCACACTCTGTTCGCACCAAAGAAGAGTATATAGATTGGTATTGTGAACTATTGAGTTCTTTGATTGAGGAGGAAAAATTAAACGCTATCGCAGGAGAATTATCGATTATTCTTGATACCACGGATAACAAGCACCTTCGTAAAGCACTGGAAGATAGTGTAATACGTGCCACCGCTGCTCGTCAGGTTTTATATAAGAAGCAATGTGCGTTGAAGCGGAAAAATAGGGAGGAAAAATAATGGAAACATTAATCAATAGATTCCCGTCAAAGCCATATATGGGTAACTCAATAGTCTGTGATAAATGTGGAAGAACTATTAGAAGAAATGGTGTATATAGCTATGGTCATGCTTGCTCTGTGAATCTAAAGGAGATAAATCAGCGTATTGACAATATGTACAATCCCTATGCTGCAACCACAGAAGAGCGACGAATAAGGCGTGATTTACGTGATTATGCTAACACTATATACAACCCAAAGAGTGGAACGGATAGCCAAGCCTAGCATTTATGTCATCCATGTGATACTATAGATACGGTGGATTGGTAAGTGTTATATTGAAAAAGAGTAGCTGCTCATAGGGTGGCTACTTTATTTTATAGAGATAAATTGGTATAATAAGAACAGGTTATATTAGATAGAAAGGGTAAGACGGGTGAGTGTATTCTATAAATCGATGCCTAGATTAAAATCAGACAAGTTTAAGGAATATAAGAGACGATTCAAGCGTGGTAAGCCTTGTGCTCACTGTGGTAAGAGGTTGCCATCAAGCCAAATGTCTGTTGATCATATTATACCAATCGAGCAGTTCAATGGATCACCTTATGATAAAAGTAATTGGCAAGTATTATGTCTACCTTGCCATCGTATCAAAACTATGAATGAGAATATTGAATCGGCTAAGCGTAGGGCAGATGAGAACAACAAAACGCCTATGCCGTACAGTGCGGTATTTGGTGCTATATTGAAAAAGGAGGGTGATGATGCAGAAGATTAATGCAGATGGGACAACAGAGGTGGATAGTTCAACAAGGCAAGAACAGGATGTGCCACGAAAGCCAACAGGTGCGTGGTTGCCTGGAGCAGTGCCTAATCCTACAGGAAAAGGTGGGTTTGGCGATAATCCCCAGAATCGCAGTAACGGCAAATGGAAGAAAGAAAACAGTGTCAGTTACCAGTACAATCGTATGCTGGCGATGACGCCCGAGGAGTTCAAAAAGTTTGAGCCAACTACCAACGCAGAGGCTATTGCCAAGCGACGTATTGAGCGTGCTATCCGTGATGACGACGAGAGTCTTAAAGAAACTAAAGAGATTACAGATCGCACTGAGGGGCGAGCCAAACAGGACATCAGTATTGAGGCTGATGAAAAAGCCGCACCGCTAATCCGTGGTTTTGTCATTCCAACGTTACCAGAGGGCTATATTGATGAGCAAATTGCTAAAGCCAGAACTAATAACGAGTGAGCTACAAAAGTACCGTGACATAGGCTACTGGACGCCGCTACCAGGACCGCAGCAGCTAGCTGTAGCGTTATCACGAGACAGACGCTACCGTGAGATACTGTATGGCGGTGCGCGTGGTGGTGGAAAAACTGACGTGAGTATTGCTATCATCGGTGACAGGTTCAAAGACCCTCGTACGAAGCAGCTTGTCATTCGCCGCAACGCTGAGGACTTGTCAGACTTTGAAGACCGTGCCAGTCAAGCCTATCGTATCTTTGGTGCTAAGCTTAGGCGACACCCGATGATTATTAGTGGTAAACATACAGGGCGTGTGCTTGGTGGACACCTCAAAGACGATGATGCCTACACGAAGTATCAGGGACACGAGTATTCACGTATCAACATTGAGGAGCTAACACAGATACCGAAAGAGTCGATGTATGAGAAGTTGATTAGCTCAGCACGTAGCAAGTATAACGATTTATTCCCTCAGGTATTCAACACAGCTAACCCTGGTGGTGTTGGCATGGCATGGGTGAAGCGGCGATTTGTCACGCCAGATGTACAGAAGTGTGAGGTGTTGAAGCATAAATATTACTGGACAGATATTTACGGAAAGCCGCAGGTGACATATTGGCAAACTATCATTGAGCGTGATACTGGCATATGGCGAGCCTATGTGCCAGCAACCATCGACAGTAACCCTATTCTGCTTGCGAGCGACCCTGTTTATGTTCAACAGCTAGAAAGTTTGAAGAATAGTGACCCAGAACTGTATGAAGCATGGCGCTGGGGTAACTGGGATATCCAGTTTGGTGCAGTGTTTGAGGAGTTCAGGCGTAATAAGCATGTGTTTGATAGATTTAGCGATTGGGGCATTGATCGCAAGCAGTTTGACGGCTCATGGAAGATTATGGGCATGGACTGGGGCTACAATGACGAGTGTGTGTTACTGTACGCTACATTTGACCAAATTACCGAGAAGCACGAGCGAGTGTTCATTTACCGTGAGCGTCATGATAATCACAAAAGCCCTGAGTGGTGGGCTAAAGAGATTGCAGAGCAACAGGATAGAGAACCTGTGGACATTATTGCATTACCTCACGACGCATACAGTCATCTCGGTGGCACAGACCCTATCGCTGATATCATCAAGAATGAACTGAAGAAGCTACCCGTGGACAAACAGCCAAAAGTTGTTAGAGCAGATAAGCTCAATCGTGACCTGAAAAAAGCCAGTGTGTACCGCCTACACGATATGTTCGCTGACTCACCAGACGGCAAGCCAGGCATTCAGATACACCGAAACTGCTCATATCTCATCGACACATTGCCTACCATTGTATACGCCAAAGACAGCGGTGGTGAGGAATTAGACGCTAACAATGAAGACCACGCCCTTGACGCACTGTTTTACACCATCATGACCGCAAATAAAGTACGAGGCAAATTATTCAACCCATCGTTCAAGCTGAAAAAGACACAGCAGAGCTACTTAGCTGGCACTGGCGTGACGTATAAAGACCTTGGCTATGATGTTCAAACGCTCATTAAGAATGCTACTGAGCAGCGTAAGCGTGGTGATTGGCGGACTAATTAGCTTATTTTGACAGGGGTATATGTACATTAGCGTGGTACACTAGAGATAGAAAGGCTTTAAGCAATGGATTACGATAAAGTATTTGACGATTCATCAGTAGACGATATCACAAAAGAAACAGGTGTCATTGATGACCGCCCTGTTTTGTCTGTTCAGACAGAGGATAGAGAACTTATTGCTAACTTCAAGCGTTGGATTAGCGATAGCCAAGCATATTGGAATAATGCCAAAGGCTACAACCTGGAAAATGTCAGAGCCAGGAATGAACGATACTATCTTGGATATCAGATTGATGAGAGCAAGCTGTACAATTATCAAATACCGTTCGTAGATAACCAGATTTTTGTTGGTACTCAGGCAGTGATGGCGTATGTTACAGGGCGTGACCCAGCGTGTGAAGTCACACCACAGGACAAAGAAGTACAGAGTATGGTGATGGCAGAGGACTTGGAAACTGCTATTAATATCCATAGCGAGCGACATAACTTAGCCCGCAAGATTAAAACGTCGACTAAAAATATGTACACTAAGCGTATTGGTATCATCAAGCTATATTATGATGCAGACAAAGACGATATTATACCCGTAGCTATCGACCCAGCCAATGTCATCCTTGATAAGGACTGTGATCTTGGTGACGAGCCGAGGTTCATTGCTGAGGTATGTACAGCTACGGTTGCTAAACTAATCCGTCTATTCCCAGAGCGTGAAAAACAGATCATCGCAGCCCTAGGGCGTGTACGTAAGACGCCAAAGTTATTGGGGCAAACAGTAGCTTACAACGAGGTATGGTTTACTGATGAAAGCGGCAGTGAAACGACAGAGTGCGTAGCGTGGTATTTCCGTGATGTTGTTTTGGATAAAATCAAGAACCCGAACTATCTGTATGACGAGGACGGTGTGCAAATTGAGAACTTTATGGACGTACCGACCAAGCCATACGTATTCTTCAACTACCTCAATGACGGTAGCCACCTGATCGACCAGACCACACCAATTGAGCAGGCTATACCATTGCAGGATATCCTCAATAAGCGTGGTCGGCAGATTGTAGAGAACGCTGATACCGCCAACAGCTTGTTGGTGTTTAAGAGCGGTGCAATCCCTGATGAGCAAGCAGAAAATATCACACGAGACCCTAACCAAATATTGATGTTGGATACTGAGGACGGACAGCCAGTACAGAGTGCATTTGGTGAGATTACGCCGCACTTGTTGCCAAATTACGTACTGCAGGACAAGAATGATGTAAAGAATAGTATCCACAATATCCTTGGTACACCATCACAATTCCGTGGTGATGACAGCAAGCGTGAGGTTGGTACACTAGGTGAGGCTAAGATGGTGCAGTCACAGGCGAGCGGCCGACAAGACGAGATCGTCAAAGAGATTGAGTTTAGCTTGAACCGCTACTTCAGACTGCTAGTGCAGATGATGAAAGTCTGGTATACCGAGAAGCACGATTTCTCGACAAGAGACAACGATGGCAACTTTATGTTTGTGCAGCTATCCCGTGAAAGTATGCCAGACGTGGCTAACATTACCGTGTCACAAGGCAGTATTATGCGTGTGGATAAAGAGCGTCGTGAGAATATTGGTATGGCGTTAGCAAAAATGGGATTGATTGACCCATACAACTTATTCAAAGACCTTGGACTTAAAGACGCAGACAAACGATACGAAGCACTTGTTAAGTTTAAGATGTCGCCAGATACGCTTGTGTCTGATGTTAAGAGCGAGGTTGCAGATCGTGACGCTTACATTGACTTCTCACTAATTATGAACGGTAAAGAGGCAAAGCCACGTGATGATATCACACCAGACCATATTTACGCACACCGCAAGCAGCTGATGACAGATAAGTTCCTGTATGCTGATCCGAAGCGTCAACAGGCAATGTTAGAGCATATCGAGCAGGAGGTCATTGGGTTGTCGCAGCGTGCCAAACTTGAGGAAGCAAGCGAGCAGGGTATATTGGTTGACCCTAACATGCCTATCACACCTGAACCACCTGAGGTGCCACCACCAATGCCGCAACCACCGATGATGCCGCCACAAGGTATGCCGCAAAATGGTGCGCCAATCCCGCCTATGCCAGACGCTGGAGCTATGCCGCCACAGGGTGAAGCACCAGTACCACAAGTGCCGAATGGAGCACCTGATGTTGGTATATTAAATGGGTTGATGGGAGCGTGATATGAATACTAGCGGACTATTGAAAAAATTACTATCTAGCAATGCTGATGACGTTGCCAGTCGTCTGTCGTCTAAATATGTTGATGATGCGGCTAGAGCTGTACAAAGCTTTGATGACGATATTATAAGACGTGCCAACACCCTACCATCACGCAATCAGATAATGGACGATGTGTTAGGTGCCGTAGATAAAGGAACGATAGACGATGTTTACCGTGCTGCTGCAGATATGCCAGTGTTAGCTAGAACAACGCATACTAGACCAGCGTCAGGCGGCGGTTATTCGCCAGTAGGGGTACAGAGGCTCAGAGACCTGAATGAACTCAACTTTGGATATGGCGGTAGAGGACGGCGTGAGCAGATGTTACTTGACCCAGAGATGCTCAATCAGGGCAGGCTAAGCGGGATATCTAAGAACCTTGACGATATTGGTGATGTGCCACAACTTGCATTTATGGATAGAATATCTGCTAAAAACCCAGGTAGGAGCCTGCCAGATATTCAAGAGATGGCGTTACGAGAAGCTATGCCAGAAGAGTTTCACATGCCTATCAACAGCCGTGAAGATTTGCAAAAAGCTATCTATGGTAATACATTGGGAGATTTGGACACTCACCACTATGCAGAGCTGAACTCTAATATTAGACCTCAAGACGTTGCTAGTGTTAGGTCGTTACCAAAGGGCGGTATGCCGAAAGATAATACATTTTTGGATGATATTGCTCAGCGGCTATATGCAACTAAGGGCAATCCTAAAGCCACTAGAGATCTAATAAATAAGTATATGCTTGCATTTGGTGGTGCTATCCCAGCAGGTGGTGTTCTTGCAGGTCTAATGGGAAGTAATGACGATCAGTCTATGGTATAATCATAACGCCACGGTATGGTAGCCGCCCTGGTTTCCCACTTTACAGGGATAACACCACTAGTACAATATGGTAGAGACAATCAGTTTACTAGGGCTGATTGTCTTTTTATGTCATGTTTTGTACAATGTAACTATATTATTAACTATGGGGGATATGAATGAACCAAGACATTCAAGAGCTTGCAGAAACAAAGCTTGACAACCTGATGTCACAGGACGATCAAGCCACTCCTCAGGACGAAAAACCTGAAGATACTAACAATAGCCAACAGGAGGGTGAGGAAAACGAAAATGAAGCGGGCACTCAAGCCAATGACGCAGAGCAAGAAACGCAAAGCGATGGAGAGGGCGAAAAAGAGACAGGCGATGAAGAAAACAATGATAACCAGAACGAGGCAGGAGAGAAAGAGCCAAAAACACAAGGGTTATCAGATGACGAACTACTAGCCGAGCTTGAAAAGCGTGGTTTGAAAGTCGCCAAAAAGGATGAGGATGACAAGAAGTCAGATGAGCCACGTCAGCCACAGCAGTGGGAAAAGCGACCTAGCGAAGTACCAGAGGACACCTGGAACGATATGTCAGCGGCTAATAAATATATTTACAATAGATTGCCATATATCACAGTGACAAGTAAGGACGGTGATACGTTTAAGATAAAGACGCCAGAACAATTACCTGATGATTTTGAGTTTGCTAGTAAAAAAGCAGAATCGCAGTTTATGTCAGAGGTGACAGCACAGAGTAATCGTGCTGAGAAGATGGCGGATGATCTTAAACAATACTTACAGCAACGCCAGACACAGACCAGGCAGCAAGAGGAAAGCCAACGTGTGGTTGCAGATGTTGAGCGTTTACAAAAAGACGGTATTGTGCCGAAGTTCACAGCCAAGCCAGGCACGCCAGAGTTCGATAGTGACGAGGGTGTAAAAGTCGCCAACGAGATTTTGAAGTTGCACGCCGAAATCAATGCTGACGGCAAGGAAAAAATTAGCGTGTATCGGGCTGGTCAGATTTATAAGGGTATGCACCCAGAGTTATACCAGAAAAAACAGACTGTGGCCAAGGGCGATGCTGAGCGAAAAAATGCAGCGGCCAAGATTAGCGGTAGCACAGGTGGCGATAATAAAAGTAATAAAGCGTCACAGCGTCGTAGGTTTCCACTAGGTGTAAGTGCCCGTGATATAGTTGACGCATATGATCAGGATTTGGATTAAAGGGAGGTAGAAAATGGAAAGTAAAGAACAGCAAAATGATTTACTAACAGCGGAGCAACTGCTTAAAGAAGCGGAGATTACAACAACCGCTAGTATGTCAATGGGTGAAAAGTTGCACAGTATGTTTAAGCGTAACGATTTAGTGCGTGTCAAGAATATTGATGACAAGCCAAGCGGTTACGTTTTTGTGAACCCAGACGATGAGGTTGTGCAGATGCCAAACAAGGCAACCCGTCGTGTTATTCCAGGTAAGCCGCAAGCAGTTGTGCTACAGTCAGGTGAGATCAAGGTTATGTATGGCTGGCAAGCTTATATCGCCCTTGACCGTTTATGGAAAGAGTACGCACAGCGACGTAGTACTGCCGAGCAGAGCCTAATTAGCGACGACGTGGCACGTGATAAGTTTTTGGATGAGTCATTCCTAGGCTTGTTTGATCCGAACGCAACTGAGGAAGTGGCAAGCGAGACGCCAAAGACCGTTAAGACTGCTAAGCCTAAAGCAGCAGCTAAAAAGGCGGCAGATAACGGAGACGAACTAGGGTTTGACGAATAACGCCCAGAGATAATTACAGATGGCGTGTTATATTATAAATATATATAGCACGCTATTTTTGTGGGAGAAAGGAAAAACATATGGTCGAACGACAAAAAACAGGATTGACTGACATTGAAGCTGGTAAGCTAATGGCTGATGTCGAGCACATTAAACAATTGCAAGAGCGACAGCAGCTAATGACTGAACGGATACTAGAAAAGGTAGACAATTCTATGACACAAGAAAAGGCAGATGAGCGGTATGTACTGCAAAAGGACATACAGGGACTAGTGTCTTTGTGGGGTTTTATCGGCAGTACGTTCGGCAAAATGGTAGCAACAGCACTTGTTGGTGCAATCATTATATTAACTTATCAAATGGTAAACTCGACTATGACAATAAAGGAGCTTGAGCAAAATCAAGTTATACAAAAGGGGAAGTAATGAACGAATTATGGAAGTTGTTGATATTGTGGTACTCAAGTGCAGCACTTGTTGGTGCTTTTGTGGGTACAATGTTGGCTTTTGGCGTCAGAGCGTTATATAATAAAATTAAAGATTATATCACTAGGAGGTGGTAATGGCGTATCAAGAATTAACACAATACAACTCACCAAACTACACACCTGAGTCACAAGTGCCGTATGTTTATGGAATGCCACGCACAATTGATGGTGTGACGTACCATTGGTGGGGAGATCCAGCACAACAACCTCAGTTTGACGGCATCGTCAATTGGCTATGTCGACCAAATGGCAACTCGTCAGCCCACGTAGTAGGTGAAGCAGGACGTATTGCTTGGATTATCGATGCGAACAATGCGGCGTGGCACGCAGGAAACGCTAGAGGCAATGCAACGACAGTAGGTTATGAGTGCAATCCACGCCTAGAAGATGGTGATTATGAAGTAATGGGTGAGTTCCACTACGATATGGAGAAAGCTTACGGCAAACGTCTACCTATTTATGTACATAAGGAGTGGTTCAATACTAGCTGTTCACCAATCGATAAAGGACGTATCCGTGCTGTTGCTGACCGATATCATCAGGGCGTGCCTACAGTGAGCGAGCAACAAATCCGCACGCTGTTCTTGAGTATCTTAGAGCGTGAACCAGACGCTGGTGGAATGAACCACTACAAAAATCAGGCAGCTAGTGGCTGGACAGTTGACCAGATTAAGGCAGATATTCTTGGTAGTGCTGAGTACAAGACCTTACAAGAGCGTAAACAACGTGAGGCTGAAGAGGCGGCAAAGCCTGAGTGGATTAAGAACAGGCACGATGAGGTCGCAAAACTGTCGGTATTGCCAGCAGCAGGCACAAGAGTACTTAATTTCACTACTGGTAAGCCTGTAAATGACAGTATCATTCCAAAGGGCACACAAATTGATGTGATGCAATACACAACCGTTGGCGGCACGAAGTACTACATCTCAAGCTTTGCTAAGTCAAAGGGCTTGCCGTTTGGTATTTTGGCAACAGACCTAGGCACACCAGCAGTCAAGCCAGAGCGTGAGAAGCCAGAATGGCTGAAGAACCTTAAGGACATTGCTGATGTGGATATGTGGACACGTTCAGAAACACCTGTATTGCGATTAGAAGACGGCAATACGCAGGAAATACTGCCAATCAACGCCAAAGTACGTATAACACACAGTACACACCTTGTAGACAACGATTTGATGGTACTTGAGGGCGGCAAATTAGCAATCCAGACTATTTATCTGAGTGATAAGCCAATTCCAAATCCAAATGACGACTTAGAGAAGCGTGTTGGTGTATTAGAGAAGTTAGTAAAAGCTATTGTAGACTTTTTATCTGGATTATTTAAGAACTTTAAGAAATAATAGGGGGAATAGGTATGACAAAACCAAACTTAACTAAAGAAAACCTTAAAAGTATTGGCAAAGTGGCACTATATGTAGGTATATCGTCTGGACTTGCTGCTGTTGTAGCATATATCGAGAAAAACCCAAACAGCTTCGGTGTGTATACGCCAATTATTAACGTGGTATTGGTTACTATCATCAAAGCGTTCAAAACCGAGGAATAATAGCCAGTGGGTGGTGGAAATAAACAATTCAAATGGACGGCGTTGTTCAGAGATGGACACGTTATTGAGCAGCCGCTAGGGGGTCGTGATGAAACTCTAGCGGCGTTAAAATTATTAGCTGATTATATGTATGGTACGCCAGAAAATCCACGTAAGCACTATCTATTGTGGTTCAAAATGGAGCAGGGCGATAATATATTTACCGTATCATTTGATAGCGACGGCGATGCTTATATCAACACCAGTGATGACAAGATGATTATGACTGAGTTCAAGATACGGTCGGCACACTTGGTGTTCATACCAGATAATATGACGGCGGTGCTTGGGTTTTGTGGCATTAATACTTGTAATGAATACGATGGTAAGTGGTTATTGATAAATGATGACGGGACGTATGAGTTGGCGAGTAAAAATGAACCAAACCGTGATATGATAAGAGTATAAATTGAAAGGAAAAATAATATGGCAGCAACAGCAGTATGGCAAGAGGACAACGGTACAGCGACAGGTAGCCCACTAAAGGGTGCGACACGTGCTGACGCTAACCAGGTTGACTGGAAATCTATTGATAACATTACTACACCTCGTTCACAATCGCCTATTATCGCTGGTCAAAACAGTTATACTAAATACCAGTTCGTTAAGTTTACTGGCACGTTTAATCAAATTAGTGCTGGTAAGTTTGCACATACATCTGGTACGCTTGGGTCTGGTGTAAGTCTAAAGGGCAAAATAACAAGTACATATGCAACACCATCACGTTCAGCATTATCTGATGCAATTGATATGAGTACACCTATTGCTATCAACAGCGGTCGAGACGTCAACTTCTCAACCACAGGACCAGAGGGTTCAGCAGCCCCAACGTTGACGACAGCTGGCTACAGTCAATATTGCGTTACCCAGATACAGACAACATCGGCGGCCGCAGCAGGTGATATTGGCAACCAGGTGATGACATTCCAATGGAACGAAAACTAGGCAGTGTGTTACACTGACATAGAGGAGAACAATACAATGTTTTACTACTTATGGACAGCAATATTTGCGGATGGCACAAAAATACATCAACCGTCAGACGATCGCTACAGCAAGCACGATGATAACGCAGAGTATAACCCCTCTGCTTTTCGTGATATTCTGGACAAACAACAGGAGAGTGAACTTATTGGGTTTGAGCTCAAATCAGTAGATGGGCTACACACATGTTTCCTAAATATGCAAAGCCACTCATTTGTTATTGATTCAAACCGTATATGGCTTGAGCGGCCAGGTGAAGAATTGACAGACATAAAGCTAATCTATTTCAGGACAATGGAAAGTAGTAATATCAATCCAGAGCCACGTGTATTGGCATATAATTTTGGGTACGCAGGAAAAGATGTAAATAGTGGTAAAATAGTAGAAAAGGTGATAACGATATATGAGTAATAGAGCAAATCTGGCAAATGGAATAACAGCAACGGCGATAAGTGCGTCATCAAATACCGTAGCACTTCAGCCTGGATATGCTGCTGGTATGCCGCCAGTACCGTTTTTTGCTACGATTACGCCATTTGGGCAGTTGCCAACTATGGGCAATAGTGAAATTGTGCAAGTAACGTCAGCGTCTGGAAATAACCTGAGTGTTGTGCGTTCCCAGAAAGGTACAGTCGCAAAGTCGTTTCCTGCTGGATCGGTGTTTACTAATTCGGTTTACGCAGATGACAAGATTACTGCTGACAATATTGATTTGACGACAATGCCAGACAATAAATACACAACTAATGAACAAGACACTGGTCAAAAATGGATTGATGGTCGTCCTATTTATCGTAAGGTTGTGCGTGGTACTGTGAATATGACAGGTGGTTTTAATACGTCAAACTTGCCGCATGGTATTCAAGGTCTATCTAATAGATGGGAGTTAATACGATACTATGGCAATATGAGATTATCTGGCGTATTGTCAAACAATCCTGTAAAACAGGCACTGCCTTATATTGAGGGTACGCACCAATCAGGCGTTACTTCAATTGATCAAACGAATATTACAATCTCTGGTAGCTATAATTGGGGAAATTCAGAAGTTAGTATTGTTTTAGAGTATGTTAAATAACTAGACAGTACCTACTGCAATACAACTTATTCTGTGTAATATACGATAACTGTAAGTACACCAGCAGAGCCTGTATTAAATCGCAATTGCCAGCCACCGTTATAGAATGTAAATTTAAGCTGTGAGTTCTGTCCGCTTGGTGCATTCGGGTTGATGTACTCAATTGGGTAGAAGTCGACACCAGCACGTATTCCGCCCTCTGTTTTTATAATCGTTAGGGAGGATGTTTTAGGAAGACCGATATCAATAATCTGTTCTACATTTCCCTGAGCTCTCGTGTTTACCGTAAAGACTTGCCTAAAAATTGGTTTTTCGTTAACCCACTTTTGACCAGTGTCCTGTTTAGCAGTTGTGTATGTATTGCCAGGCATAGTCGTCAAATCAATATTGTGTGAACAATGATACAATTATAATGAATAAGCACAATACAATGTAGCAGGAGCAATACAATGGCAATATATGTAGATGATTACAGTGACAAAAAGACTGGCTATTTCTTAAATAAGAATAACTTGATGACTGTCTTGAATAGTGGCGGAAAATCGCAAGACATCATAGTTAGAAATAACCAGCACATACTGAAACTTACAAGCACACAATCAAATCAGTTATTCATTGCAGATACCAGGTTTACTGACAATATTGATGACATAGATATGTTGGCGTGTTTTTCTGTTGATGCTGTTCAACAAGTACCAGGCTCATATGGTATTATCAACTGGGATTACACGGCAGAGGGCAAGGGGCTATCTCTTGCATTTTTGCCAGCACGAGGCACCAAAGCACTACAGTTATACGATGATTCAGTCTCACGTACTGTTGGATTTATTAACTATGATTGGCAGAATAGGGAAAAATACTGGGTACGATGGCGTGTTGAGGGCGGTAGGAACCATTTCGTGAAAATATGGCGTGACGGTGAAGCAGAGCCTGGTACCTGGACGTTTTCAGTTAGCTACTCAAACAGGACTACAGGGGAAAAGTATATTGGGTATGGCACGTACGGGTCGAATCACACAGTTGAGTATAGTTTTTTTGGCGTAGGTACAGGCGGAGATATACCGCCAGCAAGTGTTTCTGAATACATAACTAGGTTGCAGCCGTCAACACCAACAGGTATGTTTAGCAATGGCTATGGCGGTATGGCGTTTGGTTCGGAGTTCAGGCCAGCATTTACAGTAAAGGAGCTTAAACAACAAGGTAACGCAAGGTTGCAGCGTATACATAGCCGTGACACGAGTGGTAATGCACGTATCACCCGCATAGAAATAAAAAGCCAGACAGGAAATAGCCGTATTGAGCGAACATCAACCCTCACACAGGGCGGCAACTCACGCTTGCAACGGATCAGAAGCGTTACACAATCAGGAAATGCCAGGATTGGGCGTATTCAGCACGCAAATCAATCAGGTAATGCTGTACTTGAGTCATTTTACGTATCAAATAGTGCAAATCAGAGCGGTAATGCACGTATTCAGCGTTCAAATCGTAAAGATCAGAGCGGTAATGCATTTATCCAGCACCAAAACCACGTGCAACAGTCTGGCGACGCACTTATCCAATACCAGAAGCAGATTATCCAGGGTGGCAACGCACGGATTGGACGCATTAGTACCATTGAGCAGCGAGGAAACGCCCAAATTGATGGTGGTAATTCTATACGCCAGCACGGCAACGCTACTATCATACATCAGCGTCAAATTACTCAAAATGGTGCAAGTTTTATTGAATATCAGCGAAATATTAGCCAAAATGGGCGTGGTCACGTCGTAACTCAGCCAAATATAGCACAAAATGGTAATGCACGCATTGCACGAACGTCAAACATTAAGCAGATAGGTACTGCGAGGGTCAGCAACCCTACCCCTGACAAGTTGCCGCAAAACTGGCGTAATTCTGATGACGAGAAGCCGACCGCATGGAGGAATAGTAGCGATGAGTTGCCGCAAAACTGGCGTGACAACAGCACACGCAAAGAAACTGATTGGCAACGACAGTACTATGATTAGATGATATAATAAAACCAAGAAAGGACTGGCGAATGTTGACATTTACACAGATGAAAAAAAAGGCGGCTAACTTTTGTGGCATTTATGACGATGCTCCAGAAATGGACAATATTATCACAGATATTAATACTGGCGTGAAGTTGTTTCAAAATGCCGCACGTCGCTACTGGATACGACGTGAGAAAAAGACCAACCTGAATGCTAATCAGCAGTACTACCAGTTCCCAAGCGATATGTTACGTATTCGCACTGTACGTGTGAAAAGTGGTAGCGTTATGGTGCCACTAACTGAGGTGTTCAGCGAGGAAGAGTGGAATAACTTAAATATGTCACAATTCACCGCCGCCGCACACCCAACACACTTTTTCGTCAAGGGTGCTGATGAGGTAGGGCTGTATCCAACGCCACGTCAGACTGTACCTGACGGGCTAGTGGTGAGTTATGAGCCACGTATGGTAGATATGGCGATTGAGGACGTGAAGATAACTGCCAACGTGACTGAGAATGGAGCTACTATTGTAGACCCACAAGGTCGGTTCAAGCCAAATATGGTAAATGATTGCTGGCTGACTGTCACAAACGGTTCCGATGGTAACTGGTATAAGATTGCGAAGTTTATTGATAAAAATAATATCCAAATTGACAATGGCTACCAGGGGCTAACTGAAAATAATGTTCCTGTCTTAATCGGACAATGCCCTGCATTTCCAGAAGAGTATCACCTAGCACCAGTTCATTATGCCGCACAGCAATTTTTCCTGCTACGTAAAGACCTGGAGAGTGCTGGTATGTATGGACAGCTATTTGACAAGGCGTTTGCAGAATATCGCAAGGTTTATGGCAAGAAAACATCTGGTGGCGTTATTAATGGCAAGGGTACACACATGAACAGTAGTAGTCGTGTATTTCCTGGTATTTTGAGGGGGTAGTATGGCAGCAGGCAATTCAGGTGATACAATTGTTAGCCAAACAGCATTTTATGGTGGTAAAGGTACAGATCGCAAGATTGGTATCAAGAATAGCTTTGGTGATGCAGAGTGCCTTGATGCACGTAAAAACCCTAGCCAACTGACGGTACTACCAGGTTCACGTAAACTAAATGACGCTGATTTGCGTAGTCTAATCGTAGCAATGACACAAACACCAGACGGTGTACGGTGGGGGATCGCTAAAGACGGTAAACTATACAAGATTGATAATAATAATGACATCACACTAGCGGCAACGCTACCAAATTGGGAGAATGGAACGTTTGGTGATTTGGCGTACTGGAGGCTTACGGACATACTGTACATCACGGGTATTGACAGGATATACGCCTACACAAATGCCACACATAACGAGCCGTCAGAAGTGAAAACAATTACAGCAGCAGCCAGCAAATACCCGACTGTAGCCAAAATCCTTGTAAAAAACCGCTTAGACAAGTGGATTGGTGGCACGGTTGACAGGTGGTCATTTAAGAATGGTACAAACGGCTCATATCAGTTACAGACATCTCTTCAGGAAACTGATGCACATACATGCATATTCTTGCCAGATCAGTCGCCAATGGTGCGTATCGGCGTAAAGTTTTTAGGAAAGGGTAGCGGAACGGTTACATTGACTGTTCATGATCCGCAACACCGTGTTATAGCGACAAAGACCATTGACGCAGCACAAGTTACAACTACTGGGCTAACGTATTTTGACTTTGATCAAACACGGCTAGGCGAAGTGAAGAACTTTGGAACAGAATATCATATGCACCTGTATGCAAGTAGTGGCGGGTTTTCTGTCGAGACATACGAGACTGGTCAACTTTATGGGCTACACTTTAAGTATTATGCGGCACTACTGGAGAATACACGGCGCAAAGCACACCCTATGATTAACTGGCTAGGATCTAAATTAATTATTGGAAATGGACAGTATATTGCCGACTGGTCGCCGTCTGGACTTGATGAGATTGACGAGAGCGAGTTTGACCGACACCGTGCTATTGTCGAAACGGGTATGGAGATCACCAGTCTCACCAGTAATGACGAGTATGTTGTAGCTGGGTGCGAAAAAGTGAGTTCAACCCCTGGCCGTGTATTCCAAGAAGGTATGATAGGTTTTTGGGATGGATATGCAGACGCACTCAACTTTAAGATCGATACGCCTATGGGTGAGCCAAAAAGCCTGTATACATACCAAAATATCACGTATGCAATTATTGATGGTGCTATTTACGCTTATACGGGCGGTAAACAGTTGATAAAGATTAGGACGCTTGAGGATTCACAGAGCGAATACACAAATACACGTGATGCAACTGACGTATACCCGAAGTGTATGGCGGTGCGGCGTGGCATTTTGTTACTAGCATACCCGAGTGTTACGACACTAAAGACAATGCGGCACGGCATTTACTCATGGGGTTCAATTGATAAAAACTACCCAAATTGTTTCTATTACTCATACGACATACCAGAAGCAAATGGCAACTATAACACCGATGAGTTCAAATATGAGATTGGTGGCGTGTGGAATTATGGAGATACACTATATTATTCGTATACAATCACTAATACAAGGACTAATTCTGTTGAGCATAATATGGCTATTGTTGACAATAACAGCAAGCCCGCCAAAAAGTTCAAATACGAGAGCCTAAAATATGACGGTGGTGCACCGTGGACTGAAAAAATGGCAATGCGTGTAGGAGCGACGTTCAGCAAGTTACCAACTGGCGTAAAAATCACGCCAAAGTATCGCATTGATGATGGTGATTGGGTTTACGGTACATACAGCACTAAACAGGGTGATACAGAGGTAAAATTAGAGATAAATAAGCGATTCCGTGAGCTTGAGTTTGGTTTTGATGGCGAAATGACCGACGATAATACAGTTACGCCACGAATCATATCAGTACAAGCTAACGTACGAAGTCTAGGCGAGGAAAGGAAGTTATAATGGCAGAGTCTGTTTACAATCCAAACACTGGCGACATTGAAACGCCATATGAAGAGCTAAAAACTAGCCGTATGTCTGATAAGTTTATGACAATTGACGACACTAACATCACCAACCTTGCCGAACAAAACCAAATTGCACCACGACAGCAACGTACGGGGCAACAGCGAGGAGATCAGCAATTAAGGGGGCTTATTAAGGTTGTTGACCGCAATGGACGTGTTGTGGTAATGATGGGGTACTCTCAGGGGGCATTCTAGTGCAACCACCAGCAGACGCAAAACGCTTGCCCAGTACAATGATTGCCAAGCGTGATTATGGCATTAAGATTGCACGTCGTGGTTATGATGCACGGTATGCCTCTGATAACAATTTACTGTACAATTCATCATTCCCACTGTTAGCTATGGTTGATTTTTTGCAGGATGGTGCTGACTGGGAAATACAGGAGACTGGCGTGTATGAATACTGGAACGAGTTTAACGGCACTACATCGCAACGTTGGCAGCATAGTGTAAAAGTAGCTCATACGCTTGATTATCCACCTATGATAATACGTCTTGATGGTGATAGCACTACAAATGAATACATCAGATGGGATACAAAGTATATCTACTACAAACGTGATTTTTTCACAGTTGGCGAATACAATGCTTATATTAATAGTGGTAGCAAGAAGCCAAAATTACTTGTGATAGCTGTCAATATTGACCGTGACGTCGAATACCCATATCTTGATGATGGCTTACCTATTGACTGGGGTGGTCAATACGACTATGGCTTTAAGCATATTCTAACTGGGGATCCAAATGCTGCCAGTCCAATGGATTTAGGTATAAATGCCAATATTCAATCAATGATGGTTGTGGCGGTGAAAATTGCCACCAGCGATAAGCCAAATGTAAACTTGTATATGCCAAACGGAATCAGTGCAGATAAACTATCACCGTTTTGTTTCTTACAAGGTAATGATGGATTATGGAGAGAGGGTGGCGTGTCTGTTCAGGCGGCATCTGGTTTTCGACCAGCCATACCAAATGCGGGTATTAACTTTTATTTACTAGACGGGCATTTAATTGCAAGTAAATGTTCACTGGTACTGATTAGGCAACCTCTACTTGCACCAGAGAAATACAAGAAAAGTTATACTATAAATATGTGAGGTGTGTATGAAGTGGTTGAGATTCGCAGGACAATATATTAACACAGGAATAATTCCGCAAAGTGGCTATAGAGTGGTTACTCAGATAAAAAGTACCAGATCTACTCTAAGTACGTTACCAGTATTGACGTTGTTTGGTAGTTGTCTGTCTGACTACTCTAATCCATTCTGTTTATATTTTTTATCTGACATAATGGACAGTACAAACACTAGATTTAGGGCGGACTATGCAAGTAACGGTAGTGAGACCGACCTAAAAGTTGACTTGACGAAAACTTCATACGAAGCAGATATTATATATGACATTGATTTTGGCAAGAACACAATTATATCTGGTATGAAGACGAGTAGCCAGGCGACATTTAGTAATAATGGGCAACCTATATTTATCGGTTCAGTAAATAAAGGCGGCACTCCTGATCCACGCCCTAATAGAATGGATTACGGCGAGTTTACGATACTAGATGCAAGCAGTGTTGAGGTTTTTCACGGTGTTCCTGTAAAAAAGGGCAGTACGGAGTATTCAAACACACCAGCACCGAGCAATTGCTATTTTGACATGGTTAGCAAAACTTACAAACTACAAAGCGGTGGTAGTGGCACAATCGGTTATATGGATAATGACCGTAATTTGACACAGCCAATACAGATACAATATGATGATTATGGAGTAAAGATACTTGACACTGGTGAATATCAATTAGAGTTCATGAACAGTAAATACAGGTTGCTTGGGGCGGATATTACCAAGCAAGAGCCACAGTTTAAGACATTCGAGGTGCTACTAGGCGGATATCACGCAGAGCCGCAACCGTCGTATCCTGGATATATTGAGAACTGGGAGTTTTATAATGGATCTGGCGTAATGGAGCGTGAAGCACTGACGATTGATACAGGACTACCTGGAGACACATTAAAATTAGTGTCGTTTCAGACAGACAAGATCGATCAGGTGAATTATCAAGCACGAGCACACCAATATACGACTGGAGGATCGGGCTATGCTAATACTTATCTTACCCCGACATCAAAAACGTTACCGTCATACCTTGATTTACCAAAAAGCAAGCTTGAGATAATTGACGGCAATACGCCAAATATGGTTGATCTACTAAGCGGGCAAGGTGGATTTGCTAAATACAACACGCTAGCTCAGTTTAACGCTGGTTCAATTGATACGTGGTATTCATCAACACCAACGGTAAAATATAAAATAATGCCAGACGGGAAAATAAAGATCTTCACGTCAATACCGTATAACTGGATACAGCGAGCAGGACCTGGTGGATATAGAGTAAGGTGGAAAGACTGGGTATGGTTTCAGGGTGTGAGAGTGCGTTTGACAGTACTAAATACACCATACAAGCTATAATAAAGATATGGATTTTCAGCAACGTATCGCCGACGCAACACGCCATCGTGACCAAACGAGGGCTAGTTACGCACGTGCACAGGAAGATACACGCAGGGCTCAGGCTGAATATGACCAAGCATTCTCAACCGCACCACAATTTAGCACCTTGTATGAGCAACAAAAAGAGCAGCTCACTAATACCGCAGACATACAAAACGCTAAAAATGATTATGTAAAGGCACGAGAAAATGTTGACCTAATACAGTCGCAGATTGATACACTCAACGAATCAACACGACAGGTGTTTGGTGGTACTGGATTAACGCAGGCACAGCGTGATGCATATATGGAGCGACAGAATAAGCTGCTGAGTGCACAGTTTAAGCAGTATGACGCTAACTACCAAACACAATTTGCTGACTACAATAAGTTGGTTGATGATGCGTTTAATACTTCTATGGACGTTGCGAATAAAAACTATGATTCATATTGGGACAAGATACGCACAAAGATGAACGTATGGCAGCAGAATATTGCCAACGAGCAACAGATGAGTAATGCGGTTAGCCGTGCCGAGAGTGAACTGTTTAAGGCAGACCAGGCATACCGCAACTACCAATTTGAACAGCGTATGTTGCAACATAAGCGTGAGTTTGAGCAGATGATGCACAACTTTAAGATGCAACAAATCAATAGCCGTGTCGCACTTGCAAAACAATCGGCGGATAGTATGGCTGCTACAGAACAAAGTATGCGTGATGACGCACTGTATAACAAGCAGCTTATACACGACTTCCAAGCCAACAAGATATCTTGGTCTGATGTTGAGCAACGGTCAAGAAGATAGTAAAACATACAGCCTATTACGACTTGTAGATGATAAAATAAAACCAAGGAGTATATTATGGATTTTGGACAACGTATTAACGAGGCGACAAACACAAAAAATACCAGTTACAATACGTACAACCAGTACCAGCAACAGGCTGATGCAGCAAAAGGTACTTTTGATCAAGAACTTGCTAAACGTCAAAACTTTGGCGATATCTATAATAATGCCCGCAACCAGTATATGAATACTGACGAAATCAACAAAGCACGGGGTACTTTTAATGAGGCTCGTGATGCAGTGGACAAAATTGGTGCGACTATTAACAACTTACCAGCGTCAATTCGGCAGCAATTTGGCGGTACTGGACTAACTGAAGCTCAGCGACAGCGTGCATTGCAACATCAGATGGGTGCTATGCAAGATACAGCAGACCATTACAGCAAAAACTATGCTAACGCCTCACAGGATTACAACACCTTGATGAGCCGTGCCTTGCAGGAAGCACAATATGCAGCAACGGGACAATACCAAGGACAGCAAGATGCAATTAACACGTTACAAAATGCGTGGGCGACATTGCTTGGTCAACGAAACACGGCATACAGTCAATATCAAGGCGATCGTGACGCACTGGCAGCACAATATGGTGCACGTGATGACTGGAACCTCAGACAGCAAGCTATGGAATTGGAGCGATGGAAAGAGCAACAGGCAAATGCTCGTGCGGCGGCTGATCGTAACGCACAATTTAGTTTGCAAAAATATCTTATGGATAGACAGGAACAGGGCAAAAATGCAGATAGAGCATTCCAGAGAGAACTTGCAAAACAAGAGCGTATTGGGCAGCAACTGGCAAGTTATAACCTTAGCCAGAAAGAATACGAACGACAACGTAATGCGTTACCAGAGTTTAACAGAGGTAATGATAACTTTGTTAGCGGCTATGGCAAGAGTATTGCCAAGTACGGTCCACTGGCACTATTCGGGAAAGGTTGGGCTTGGTAATGTTTGACTGGCTATTCGGTAAGGGACGTGATGCTTATGAGAAGGAACAGCGTCAAGCGTTGGATAATGCATACACAGACAAGTTTGTGACTGATTATGTGTCGCAACAGATGGGCGGCATGCGTGACAAGTTTAAGGGTACTATTGACGACAATCAGTGGAACGATGCTATGGATAACATCAAGTCGATCGCTCAACGCAACAGCGACGCTTACAATGACACACAAAAGCAGTTTGATGAGACGATGAAAAAACAACGCCATAACTATTTTGGCGACGGGTTGCTTGGCTCAATCCTTAACCCAATTGCTCAGACTGGTACGGCGGCACTTGATTTGGCTACTGGCAATTATAAGGACAGGGACGTAATGAGCGACATTGGCGCAGCAGGTCAGACACTGCTTGGCGCACTACCTGCTGTTGGTGGTGCAGCAAAAGCACTTAATATGGGCAAGGTTGCCAGTGGATTAGGTAAGATTAATAATGCACTGACAACAATACCAGGTAGTATTGGTACAGGTGCTGTATTGGGTGGATTAGAAACATTGCGGCAAGATGGAGCCGATACTAATTTAGGTGATGTACTAAACAGTGCTGGTACTGGTGCAGCATTTGGAGCGGCAGTGCCTATGGCTAGTAATTTTATTAAAACTAGGGGGGCTAAAAATCTCGTGGCTAAATATATGTCAGACCCACGATATAGCGAAGTGTCAGAGGCACTACAAAATGCTGGCAGGGAAGAGATAGGTAACTTCGTTAAAAGAGTTGCTCAAAATGGATCGCCAGCATTACAAGAAATGTATGGTGGATTATACAAGAACGCATTACCACGATCAGCTTTTGGTAAATTAGCACTAGGTGGCGGTGCATTATATGGCGGCAGCCGACTGCTAGGCGGCGGACAGCAACAGCCACAGACGATTGATGATTATTATGCAATGCAACAGCAAGGAGGAATGTACTAATGTTTGGCGGATTATCTAAACTATTTTCACGTGCAGCAGCTAACCACGGTGATGATGTATTAGCTCGTCTTGCTACTAATTATGGTGATGATGTAGCACGAGCAACTAGTGGTTCATTATCTAGTTTACTACCAGATAGTGCCGTATCAGCAGCAGCCAACAAAACATCAAAGATTGGTGACAGTCTTGTGCGTGCCTCTAACACTGCACTCAACGCACCACTAGCACTTACTAAAAAAGACATGCGAGAACTTGGCACCGATGCTTATGAGAAGATTGGTAAACTGTTTGACCGCACTGGGCTAACTAATTTAGACGACTTAAAAAAGTTCACCCAAAATCTAACTGGTAGCGGCAAGGATGCATTTCTAGACGAGGTTACTGATGCAGTGAGAACTAACCTTGGTAAGGGCAATGTTGTAGACTTGAATGATATCGCACCTGAATTACGTGAAATACGAGATAGTATGAGCCCTATATCTGCAAGAATGTTTGACGAGGCAGATCCAATAAAAAAGGCTAAGATATTGAAACAGATGGCTAACGATATTAGCACATCAGCTACAGAGAGTGCCGAAAAGACACTGAAGCGTGATCATTTTAATAAACTTGGCAGGCTTATTGATGAGCGCATTGACGCTAATATTAATCCAAAATATATGTCACAAGCATATGACGACGTGGCTAATGAGTTTTTGCACAGATCACAAGTTGAATTGCGTAAAGGTAATAAGCAATTTTCTGAAGCCTACAAACGTTTAGCTAAGGAGTATGCCGATACGCCTGTTGAAGACAGAATTATGGGGAACTTCAGGGGATCTAAAAAAGACTTTGTTGACCTGTCTAAGATAGTAAAAAAGAATGATCAGACTAAGGGCGGCGGATCATTTTCACGAGCCGTTAGAGAATTGCCAGTGGTCGGCAGGGCTGCAGACGCTTTAATATCAGAACCTGCAGAGCGTGCTACACAAAAAGTAGGCGAGGTTATGCGTAAAACTGGTAGGGCTTTTCAGTCAGGTAAAGCACAAAGTGCACTAAAAAAGGCAGCACTGGTTGGCGGTGGTGTTGGTGCACTATCATTACTTGGCGGTGGCGGTGATACTGCTGCTAGTGGATTGCCACCAGTACAGCCAGTTGGCGGTGCGATGACGACTGACAGTAATGAACCTACAAGACTTAACAGTTCAGCTAAAGAGCTTGCGTTGCCACAAGAAGAATTAAAGGTTGGCGGATATAATCAAGATCAGTTAGAGAACGCTTATGTTGCGGCACTGATGGATAATAACCCTAAAGCTGCTCAGGCGATTGGCACAATGATAGACATGTTAGACAAAAAGCAGACGAGAATCGATAAGCAGATGGCGGCGAATACTAAGAAAAAAGGTAAAAAAGGCGGTGATATGGAAACTGCTATGTCACAACTCAACTCTATGCTGGGTAATTATGAGGCACAGGGCGTTGCTGGTGGTACACTGACTAACCTACTGAATAGTGCTACAGGCGGTGCATATAATCCAAAGATTGCAGCCTACAATGATCAGTCTCAATCTGTTGGTATATCATTACTAAAGACACTTGGCGAATCTGGTGCACTATCTGAATCAGATATGGCACGAGCTAAGGCACTTATCCCGACAAACACTGACAGTCAAGCAAAAGCTCAGGCAAAACTGAAAACACTTAAGGCGATGTTATCGTCTGTTTCAGAATAGGCTTATTTTTGAAGTGGTGTAACCCATGATATTTGGGTGAATTAAAGTTTATAAATGTGTCATGGTATAGGGATATGATAGCCAATTTTAAGTCAATATTTTTTTTCTGGTATGTTAGTTCCACCCAATAAGGTAAATATGTTTTCAAGGTTCTTGCGACCATGCTCATCAGTAACAGCCTTTTTTATTTTCATCTCATAGTCATTATCATCCAAAAATAAGCATGATTTAGGGTCTGATTTACTCATTTTATTCTGAGGATGCCGTAAATCCATAATCTTAAAACTAGTGTATGTTGGTTCTGGGCATATTTCACCAACTCGTGGCAATATGTCTCGTGCAAACTCAATATGTGGTCGCTGGTCATCGCCGACAATAACTTTGTCGTATCCCACCAAATCATGAGCCATCAGCACTGGATAGGTGTACATTAAAGCAGTTTTTTCTTTTGCTTTATACTGGGGCATGGCATTAAGTAAGTGGCTTGGCGATATTTCTAATAACTTAAAGAATAAATCATTATTTATTTTTTGCGGAACTACATTTAGTCCATACTCGTCTAGTTGTTTACGAAACTCCTCATAATTACCCGATGGAGCGTGGTATCTTGCAATGAGTACATATGCCCCTAATTCTTGTGCTGGTTTTATTACGCTTGCATAATGTCCTATGTGCAGACGCCCTGATGGTCTAGCACCTACTAGTATTTTACTCATATTGGTATTATGATGTGCAGCTGTTTAATTCAAGTTAATAAAATAAACGAAAATCGCCGAGGGATTACGCAAATATATCTGATATAGTAAAAATATAAACTAATAAAGGGAGTAGAATATGGTATTTTCAGAACGAGTTACCAACATCACCTACAATGACATTATGCCGTCTATTGTAGACTTCGTGAATAACTCTAATATATTTACCGCTCGTATGACTTCCAATCCGAAGAACTGGAAAGGCGTGACGGAGCAACAGCCAATCGCCATTGCCAATTCTACGACTGGCGGTTCGTTCGATGGTTTGGACGAGTTTGACACGGCAACAACTAACAACACACGATTGATGAGCTGGTATGTTAAGGCATATGAGCAGAGCGTCGTTGTGCCAGGTATTGAAAAGGCGGTCAACGGAAATAGCGACAAGCAAGTACTTTCACTAGTCGCAAGCAAGCTTGATGAGGCTAAAAACTCATTGGCAAACAATCTCGGTGACTTGCTATATGGCTATGGTATCGGTAAAGATATCGAGGGTCTTGGCTTGATTACTGACAACGGTACAGCTACAAGTTCGTATGCTGGTATCAACCGTGCCGACTTGCCAAGCATTAACGGTGACGTAACTGCTGCAAGTGGTGGTAACTTCAACTTTGGTCTTTTGGCTTCAACATTTGACAATGTGAGTGCTGCAGGTTCAGAGCAGGAATCACCAACGATTGGATTGACTACTAAGGCTATCTGGTCACTGTTTGAGGCTATCCTGGGCGACAAGATTAGCGTAAGCTATAACCCAACTGCTATCAACGGCTACAACCGTGTGAGCGGTAAAACGCCTATGGGTACTTCTGTACCTGCAACAGAGCTTAAGGGTGCAGCTGGCTTTAACGCCCTGTCATTCCGTGGTAAGCCTGTTGTTGCAGATGACAAGGCAACTTCTGGCCGATGGTACTGGTTGAACGAACGCTACCTTGATTTCCGTCGCTTGTTGTCACCAGACTTAAAGAGCGTTGACATGGCAAACCAAGTAACTGAGGGTGTGTATGATGACATCAAACAGCCATCATTCCTACAGTTGCGTGACTTCATGAGCCCAGTCAACCAGTTTGGCGAAATCGGTGCACTTATCGTTATGGGTAACCTGATCTGTCGTCAACCACGCCGCCAAGGTGTTATCACTGGTATTACAAAAATCGGTGCTTAGTTAAGACACAAGGCAAACAACAATCACCCCCACGAGGGGTGATTTTGTTATAATAATACTATGGCGTTCCGTAAGATTAGTATGAGCAGAAACAAACTGATAGCCGCCTACTGGAGAGATGGCGTGCGTCAGCCGTTGCGTCTGGTCGCTGATGAACTAGGAGTTTGCCACAATACTGCCAGAAATTGGTTGATACGTTTTGGGCTATATGAAAGCGTTTGCCCAGGTCGTAAATATAACGCAGCACGAAATAAGCCTAAACATATTGACAATGCTTGAGCGGTGTGCTATACTGGTTATGTAATCAGAAAGGAGCAATCTCAATGATTACACAAAGCAACCAAAAAGAAAGGGTGAAAGAAATGAGTGAAAACTCTAAAAAACAACCAAAAACTATCAAATTAAGTACATTAATTATAGGCATTGCTGTAGCAATTAGCCTAGTCGCAAGCTTCATTGCTGGTACAGTATTTGCCAACAAATACAATGCACAAGTTGAGGCACGAGCGATTGAACTATCGTCAAAACACGTCGGCAATTTGAAGTAGCTAAAATTGCCAACCAAGAAAGAGCTACCGCTGAGCTAGCTAAACAAGCAAAGATTAAGGGCGAGGCGAAAGAGAAACAAGCACCTTTACAAACTGAAATTAGCAAAGAAGTAGCTACATCATCTGTGGCCGTTCCTACTGCATCAACTACTGGATGTGCTGCAGTGCGGGCTGAGGCTAGTAAATACAACTGGAATGTGGATACAGTTGTACGAATAGCCAAAGCTGAAAGCGGTTGTAATACTAATGCAGTTGGTGACAATTATCCAATCGGTGGCCTGCACGCCCCGTCATGTGGTGTATTGCAGATCCGTACATTATCGGGTCGTCCAACCTGTGAACAACTAAAAGATTTGGCTACAAACATTGCTTGGGCATATAAAATATCTAATGGTGGTGCTAACTTCACACCGTGGAGCGTGTACACATCAGGAAAGTATTTACGAGTATGACAAAAAATGGACGAGTAAAGAAGTGGCGATTACACAAGTATTGCGTTAATAACGATTCTGATCTACAATACGAGTGGAATATCTAAATAACAAAACACCGCCTGTGCGAGGGGCGGTGTTTTTAGTTTGGCAACCTATTGTTTGTTTTGTTTATAGTATATCACTAAATCATCATGTTCTTCATCTGGTAAGTCGAAGTTTATAGACATAGTACTCAACTCTACCGATTCGTCCACCAAGCCCTCTTCTTTCAGAATACCAAGAGCAATCTTGCGTGAATATAAGATGTAGGTTTGACCGACCAAATCACGTAAGGCTTGACGTGTCGCTTTGGTGATATTACCGTCTTTAATGCTATCAATAGCCATATCTAGTCCAGCGCTCATCGCTACGATATCGACAATAGTTTCTGAGCGGTAGTTTTTTACATGTAATTCAGCGTGGTCTGGGAATGGTGACTTCTTTACTGCTATCATATCTAGTCCTCCTCTTTATCTGGAATAAATCCATAATTTTTAGCGTCTTCAGGATAGTACTCAATAAAATCAGGGTTTGGTGTACCATCTGCCATATATGGCTGTATCAGGTCGTGGGCGTGGTCTTCATAATCACGATCGATATTGCCACGTGTTGCTATTTGTGACACTACAGGCTTTACCTGCTGTTTTACAGGCTGTTCATCTGGGTAGTATTTACCACCTTTAATAACTCCCATACATTTTTCCCTCTTTTATCTTATCAAAGTTTTCATTGCGGATCTGGTCTGGCGGTTTACGTTGAATGATGTGTGAACTAGATCCACGTGTAGAGCGATCTGGGTTAGCCGCTTCAAATGGTGGTGTAACAAATCCTCGTTTTTTCACATCTTTTTCGATGGTATCTAGTTTCTCACGCATTGTGGCGGTCTGTATGGTGTTTTCTGACAAAAGATGACCAATGAACCATACTTGAATGTTCAACACTATCAGAAGTCCTACTGTAAGCAAACTGAACATATCTAGTCCATATTCTCTTTGAATGTTAATGCAGTTTTGATTGACACCAGCTGAGCGGCGATTGAGTGTGAGTTGACAACCGCTTCTTCAATAGCCTTGGCACTGTCGACAATACCAGCGTCCACCATACTGTCAACTATACTGCCTGTGTAGATATCCATACCAACGCCCACATTATACTCACCAACAATCCCTACGTTATCGCCAGTTAGTAAGATAAATGGTTTAGTGAAGTATGACAAGTCAGCAAAGTCATCGTTGTTTTTGAAAATCGTATTGTACATATCACGCAAGAATACGCCGCCACCAGGTAAAACACCATACGTGAGTGCGGTTTTAGCAGCACATACAGCGTCTTCAATACGTAGCTTCAATTCTTGACGTTCAGCTTGCGTTGGTGCACCTACAGAGATACGTACTGTTTTACCGTTGAGCATTTCAAGGCGTGCTTCAGAACTGATATTAGCTACATATTCAGCTAGGGTGTCTGGCGTCTTGCAACCGTTGAGTGTCGTTTCAGATAGTGTGATGTAGGCTTCATCAACAGAACCGCAGTGCTTGTTGACATCAAAGTCAGCGACTGGCTCAGAGAATACCACCGTGCTTGCATATTGCGCTACATCTTGTAGGAAGATTTCACGATCAACCACAGGTGGTTCGACTACCGCAATATCTAGTTTACCGTTCACACGGTTAGCGATAATTGATTCGAGAGCCTGCCCAGATACGTCAGCAATCAGCACAATACCAGTTGCACCAGAGATAATTGTTTGATCAAGGATCGGCAGGATATCTTCATTTTTAGTAATTAGCTTTGACATCACAATAACAGTTGGTTCAGTATAGCGACTTTTCAGAGCCTGTAGGTCATTTGCTAACATTACTGACTTTAAGCCCTTTTTGAATGTAAAACCATTGACTGTTTCTGTAGATATAGTTGGTTCTGCAGTTTCAACTACAGTAATACCGCCGTATTCGCCAGATCCTTTAACTGAATGAAATACCATATCACCGATAGCCTCATCACCAGCAGAGATACGTGATACACCACGTAGTAATTCGTCTGTAGTTTCGTGCTTGTTTTCTTTAATGTAATCAAGAACTTTTGCCACCACATTATCAATTTGTTTCTGGATTTGGCGTGGTGTTAGGTATTGTTGCTTGCTTAGCCAGAACTCATACGCCACCTTTGACAGAATAACCGTTAGAGTTGTAGCGTCGCCAGCGTCTCTGTTAGTTTTTTCACTTGCTTGACGCACTAGTGACACAACCATATTTTCAACAGGGTCTTCAACCACCAGTTTACCGACGTTAGTGATACCGTCATGTGACACCAGTGGTTCGCCATAGCGATGTTCAATCATGACATTGCCAGAGTTCACTCCATATGATGCAAGAGCTACGTTGTAGATCTTCTCAACGCCCTCTTTAATTTTGTCATCAAGCTCACGCCCAGACACTATATTTCGTACTGATGATAGTTTTGGCATTATTCTTTTACCCCCCGTAGTTCAGTTATTGGAACAAACACGTACTCATCACCGTTATCAGTAACTGGTTCGCCATCTTGAAAGCCAGCAAAATATACTGTCTTGCCGATTGACTCAATTGCTAATTTTGGCACCTCAGTCTCTAGTGTGAATCCGACCGATACAAGCGTGCCACTTGTGTTTGTGCTGTATTTTTCTTTTTCAGTTGACAAGCCAGATTTGTACTGATTACCTAGCCTCACCAGAGCATAACCTGGTAGCGGTTTGAGTGATGTGTTTTGTGACATATACCCTCTCTTATTACAGTGATAATGTTTTAAGTATAGCTGATAATTGCACAAAATAAAAGAGACCGCCGAGGCAATCTCTTTTAGGTGAGTTGGAGAAGAAAGGGTGTTTTCATAACCAACTCATTGCTATTGTACCATAGACTAAGCAGATACAAAAGCCCAGAAGTAAGCGTTCGCAGGAACAACTACTTCAGCAGTACCGATAGGTGAAGTACCTCCAGCTGTAACACCACAGAATGGGTTGACGGCCAATGAAGTTGCCGCACCGCTGTTCGCAGGAACATCGATAGCGTCTTGTAGGCTAATAACACCATTTTGTGCAACACCATTGACAAGGTATTTAGCGTTGTTGATAGTCAAAACGCCATCCTCATATTTTGGTACGTTAGCTGCTGGAACAGTGCCTGCAGTTGGAACAGTTACATCACCAACAACCAATTTTTTAGAAGCGGTTGATGTGTATGCTGCTTGCGTTGCTGCTACAACAGTTGCACCTGCTGCTAATTGAGCACCGCCATTTTTAGCGTAACGATACAATCGACCGTCAGCAGTACGTGCAGTGGTACCAATAACAGCTTGCTTGTGAGTTGTTACTTCGTGGACATCGCTTGCCCTCAGTTTACCAGTTAGAGCCATATTGCCCTCCTTGTTTAGTTGATTTGTATTATCATCATATCATCTTCAAGATATATCGAGAATGATTTTGTTCAATCATCTTGTAAATGCTTAAGCGATGTGCTAATATAGTAATGCGATAAGATAACAATTAAGTTATGAAACAGATCGCTGACCGTCTTATCGCAAAACTTAATTGCGGTTGGCGGTCTGTTTTGTAGAATAGGGGTATATATGGCAAAACCGAAATATCAATTCGACCGTGATTTCACGGTCATTTCTAATGTCCTTTTTAGGGACAAGCGATTATCCTATCGAGCAAAAGGATTATTCGCTCAAATAGTTTCATTGCCAGATGATTGGGATTTTTCACTTGCTGGCTTAGCGGTGCTTGCACAAGATGGTGTAGATGCAGTTCGGTCTACTGTCAAAGAGCTAGAGGAGGCGGGCTATCTGGAGTGGACTCGTGAACGTAATGACAAAGGGATATTCTATGTTGTAGTGTTTATAAAATTGCCTGGACAAAAAAATTTCCCACAGGAGCACCCTACAAGGACAGAACCACAAGGGATTGACCCAAGTGGTGTAAAAAGCCACAATAAAGAACTAAAGAATAAAGAACTAAAGAATAAAGAAAGTAAATATAGAAATACGTCTAATTCAGCCGAATTAGACCGCTTTCATGAATTCGTTTGTGAATTATTTGGAAAAGATAAAAATAGGTTTAAGCTAACTCCAATGAGAAAACAAAAACTCAAGCTCAGGCTAAAAGAACTTGGCGATGAAAGATTAAGACAGGCATTTCAGACTATAGCTGCTTCGGCGTTTCATAGGGGAGATAACGACAGGGGGTGGAAGATAGATGATGACCCTTACTGGCTTTTGTCAAGCGCAGAGAAAGCAGAAAAGTGGTCTAATAAGACATCTGATGATACTAATTTTGATAATAGGCAGGTTAGCGTAGCTGAATTAAGAGAAAGGGGATTACTATGAGCGCATATCAATCAGTAAAATGGCGATGGGCGGTGAGAGCACTCAACCCAAGATTAGAAACAGACAAAAAAGCAATTGATCACATGAAGGCAGGTATATGTTATTTCTTCCTCGATGAGATAACTCCTTATGGAAACAAACCTGTATACGTCGTCGGTTATAAGCATTTTTCTGGCCCTCTAAATGTTGGATCAGAATGGGCAGATGAAAAACAGATAGAGAGGCTAGATGAGCTTGATCGTATCCGATATCATAGCTATGAGAAAAAATAAGAAAAAAGTACGAGAAAACTGTTGACAATGCTTGAGCGGTTTGTTATACTGAGAATATAAGATAAGTGTAAAAGAAAGGGTATCTTATGAATAATGTTAAAGTATGGCGTAAAGCTAAAGTAATTGTTACATTCGTTGGTCTACCAGCATACGATAATTTCTTCAAAGGTGATTTTATACCAGTAAGTTTTATCGATGAGCAGGGCAACGCTATCAACAATAGTCTGTTTGCAAATCATATCAAACGATTGCCAATGCTCAAAGTTGGCAACACTGTTGAGCTAGTTTATGAAGTAGGTACTCACTGGATTAAGTCAATTGATGGTGAAAGGTGGAATTAAAATGGAGGAGGTAAGTAAGCTGCTATCAGAGATGAATGAGAATTGGAAAATCGTATTGGAAAGTCTCGATGCACTAATAGATTCTCAGACTAGAATGGCTGTTAATTTAGAGGATACCTTGAAGATAATGAAAGAAATTAAAAACGACTAATTGTAAACAATTTACAGAAAGGATTAGGAAAATATATGGCACAAGAACTAGACCAAGAAATAGAGAAGTTGCAGCTAGACATATCACAGGTTACACGTACTACGAGTCTGCTAAATCAAAACCAAATTCAGAAAATCTGGAATAGCACGCCAGCAAGATATAAGTACCAGCGACCAGCAAAAGGTGGTGGATCGTGGACTTATATCAAGGGCAGCTACGTACGTAAGGTGCTTGACAGCGTATTCGGATTCAACTGGAGCTTTGATGTTGATACTACTCTTGCTGAGGCGTTTGAAGTAGCTAAACTGACTGGTGCGGTTGTCGTAAAGGGAACGCTTATCGGACGTGTTAAGAATGACGGTGAGTGGGTTGAACTTCGTAAAACACAATTTGGTCGTGCTGATGTGAAGTGGGAGATGACAGCTGCCACTACTGAAACTGGCACTGTTATTTATGAAACTGATAAGAATGGCAGACGAAAGCCAAAGCGTGTGCGTAAGATAGACGAGTATACCAAATCACCAATACCGCTAGATCTTGGTAATGACTTTAAGGCGGCTGCTACTGACGCCCTCAAGAAGTGTGCAAGCTTGATGGGAATTGGTGCAGATGTGTATGAAGCTGACGAGTTTATGGAAATACAAATTATCGGTAGTGATGAGGAACGGGATAGTGCTAAAGCTACGACCAAGAAACTCAAGGAGATGAAAGACATTAAAGTTACTGAAGTAGAGGAATAATAAGATGATTGAATTAAATATAAAGATTGACGACGAACAGTTGGAGAACACTATCAACAACGCTGAGCAGCTGAAAGATAATGACAAGGTGTTCGCAAGCCTCACTGAAGTTGTCAAAGCGAAAAAGCAAATCGAGGACGCACTGGAAGTTGTCTCAAAACTGGAGGCAAAAGCCAAGCAAGATATCGACGCTAAAGCTAAAGCTCTGTATGGCAATGACTGGCAGGCGATTGCAGGAACTGGCTATAAGATCACACGGTCATTTACTGGTGCAGTATACATGATCAATCCAGACCAGCGGCCAGATAAAAAATACCTGAAAGTTATCGAGAGTATCGATACTGCTAAGGTTAAGGCTGCTATTGATCTGAATGATGGCAAATTGCCAAAGGGTATTGAGCTAAATCCACATCGCAACACCTCAATTCGTATCACATTGAAAGGCTAGTATATGAAAACACTGAAATTGTCATATAGTATCATCAGTGCCTGGAAAGAGGGGCGACATGAGGAAGCCATTGGTATGTACATTGGCAAAGACCTGCCAGCAACCGACGCTATGGAACTTGGTAAGTTATACGACGAGAAGTGGAACAAGTATATTGAAAAGACAGGGGAACTGCCGCCAGAATTAGGAGGTGGTACCCTGAACAATCCACAAGTTCAAAAGAAGTATCGGGCAGTCATACCATTTAGCGATAACTACCAAATCGTACTATCTGGCGTGATGGATATACTAGAAGACGATATGATTACTGACAATAAGTGTGGTCGCACAGAGGCAAATGCATATGTCGATAAAATGCAGCTGGACTACTACAGTATTTTCAAACCACATATCAAGACTGGTCGCTATCTCTGTTATAACCCGTACACTGGTGGTTTGACGGTAGGTATTAAGTACCTCACTCAAGAGAACCGTGATAATGCTCTTGAGGACATCATTACATTCGGCGGTGAGATACTACAGTATCTGCTTGCAAATAAACTGTTCAAAGATTGGAAAGGAGACAAGAAATGAAAAGAACAGAAGTTGACACTATGTGTGACGTGATTAAAAGTTTGCCACAGGTGCATTTTGAAAATCGGTACGGCGAGAAGTTTACGCTACGTACAAATGGCACAGTAGTGCTTATGTCTGGTAGTGAAGTCGACTCAATGGTTGATGACAAGCACAAGATATGCGGCAAGTATATTCAGCTATTCAATGACGCATTTTCAATCTGGAGCATTGACGAGTTAAGAAAACTTGGTTATGCACTGGTAGAGATAGCAAATAAGTATGAGGAGACGGCGAATGAAAGTAAACGTCAAAGATAATTCACAACCATCACAGCCAATTCACGTGCATAAAGCGACAGCGAAACTATTGGCACGTGATCCGCAGCACTTTAGCAAATTGGCTAAAAAGCGTAAACATATACCAGGCGGCGGCTATCGAGATCCAGAAGTAGCACGTGCAGCCGCTAATAAGCGATGGTCTGGTCATAAAAAAATGAGAGGAGATGAGAATGAAAAAGCGACTAACCAATACGACAGTTTATGAACCTAATAATGATGTAAAACTAAAGGTGGTGAATAAACCTCTTGTAGACCCTGACACTGGTGAGCAGTATGGGTATGATACCGTCGTTACAATTACTGTTACACGCAAGCTACAGCCAGAAGAATTACGGTTCAGCAGTGATGACGATATTGCCGAGTTTATGGCACAGGTTGATTATGATGAATCGCAACAGAGGTTATTATAGGTCTTAGTTATGAAAGTCAACGGTAAGAACATCAGAGAGCGTATCGTTTCATTGGTTGAAAAGGATCAGCGATACGCCGATGACGACAAACTACTGATTGCCGCAATCTGGTATCAGGAGGGGTGGCAGGATCCACGACTGTATGATATGTTGAAAAAGGTATCAAGCCCTGAGAGCATTAGGCGGACACGTCAGAAACTCTCAGAGGAGGGCGTGATCGTACCAAGCAGCGAAACACTGGACGCACGGTACAATGAATATAAGCAAATAAAAGATGATTTAGGATATTAAAGGAGAGATTATGAAACCAACACACAACCTAGTAGTAGGTGAAAGTTATGAGAAAGACGGCGAGCAAAAAACACGCTGGACAAACATTGGCGTATTGATGACTGGCGAGCGTGACGGGAAACGCCGTACAGTTATTAAGCTAAATGTCGTTCCCGTAGGTGATTGGGACGGATTTATCAATGTATTCCCAATTGAAAAAAAGCAGGGTAACACTGCTATCGATGAAGCAAAAGAGGTTATGGGTGTATCAGGGACTGATTCTATTGATGATCCAGTTGATTTAAGTGATATTCCATTTTAAGGAGGTGAAGTATGAATGGATTTTTAGATAAGTTACACACTACCTGGGCAATATTAACAGCACGAAGTTTTCTGGTTATTACAGATAGATGGGACATAGCACGCATTAAGAGTATAGACCTTGATTCTACGCTTGAGCAGTTAGAATCAGCACAAGATACAGTTAAGCAATTTAAACAAAACTTGCAGCTGGATGATATGGAGCAGGGGTGTGAATAAACGCCCCGTTCATCGAGAATATAAAGAGGCAGTGAAGTTGCACCGCTGGCTTGAGGTACGTGGTATTGAGCATTTTCACGTACCAAATGAAACTGGCGGTAATCCTGCACGGGGTGTAATGAATAAGCGTATGGGGGTGTCATCTGGCGTCCCCGACTTTTTTATATTCCACGGCAAACGTATGATAGCTATTGAGCTAAAGCGGAGCGATGGTGGTAATGGTGCAACAGATAATCAATTGAAATGGTTGCGTAAACTAGCATCATACGGGTTTGAAGCATATGTTTGTAACGGTGCCGCTGAAGCCATAAAAGTAGTAGAAAAAGCACCCGAAAACCTTATTTGCAAAAAGTTTTCCACAGACGTAACAGAGGTGGATTGCCCATTCTGAAAAAATAAGGGAAAAAGTATGAGAAAACTATTGCATATGCTTGAGCGGTGTGCTATTATAAATACATAAGATAAATGTAAAAGAAAGGGTATCTTATGAATTATACACCACACATGGTACTAACTAAGAATAACACTAAATTATTCATCAGTACTAGAAGTCATGGTCACGGTAAGGACCTCAGAGAAACAGCAGAACGTATTGCCAGAAGAGTAGACGGCCGACTGTTTGTAGAGAACCCTATCAAGCGCAGATATGTGATGAAAAACGGGGAGATAGCTCCTTGGAGCCGTCGGTGGCTGGAGATTAAATTATAATGTGTGGCATTTGGGGATTATTAGGATTTTTTATTGGCTATAACTTAGGAAAGGTTTTATCTGAAAATGACAACGATAGATAAATTAAACAATCTTACAAACGATGGAATGATTGATATGATGTATCATCACTGGAATCGGTACAAGTCTATTAATTCCATCTGGAATAATAAAGTAGCTTTATGGCAGAAATGGATTAGGTTGTAAAGCATCAAAAACAAAGGAGAGCATATGACTCAAATTAAAGACGTGGATAACAACGCATATATACAAAGATTATTGAATGACGTTCTTGGCAAGCTAAGTTTTCATGGTGAAACTTATGCAGACCAGGAGGTGCTTGAAAGGCTAGATGTATATCAATTTGCCCTTAGCCACATTTATCAGCAATTGGAAGGTCTGTTAGGCTCCACCATTAATAGAAAAGAGTTCAGTGCTATTAGCTTGTTCAACAAAACACACAGCATCCTGAAAGAACATAATGAGAATGTATCGTTAGAACTAAAAGCTATCGATTGCGAAATTGGTGTTTTAGGGCTTGACTATATCGAGGAATACCTACTAGACCATATGGGCAGTGATTTCGCTGTATCTTGTGGCATTAAGGTTTTTGGAGGCTTTGAATATTGGGCTAGATTTGAAGAGCCAGGCGACGAAAACGAGGACTATAAGCATTTTGTCCAAGCTAAAGGTGAAAGTCTGGAAGAGGTTGTCAGAAAAATAGCAACATATATAGATAGTGGCAAGACCTATAACGATGGAAGATATGTATAAGAGCTAAGTCTTGACCTGCCATACGTCAATAAACTGGGCAATCGGGTACAAATCGTACCCAGTAGAAACCAATTTCCCCACTTGGGAAAAATGGTTTAGAACGTTGAAAACCATATTCGACAAGTGTCGAAATTGGTTTAGAACATTAAAATCAACCGTAGAACTGGCAGCATGACCTGAGGAATAAAGCTGGGTTCCCGAATGGGAGTAGTCGCAAGACGAGAATTCCTTTGCTCCGTGATTATGCTGTCAACTGGCAACATCAAACCTTAAAGTAATTAACTCACTTAATGATATACAAATT
>ERZ773196.206-NODE-206-length-38856-cov-23.097961_pt1 | contig 38856 bp, 24 predicted proteins | sample MGYA00581009_ERZ773196 | MGnify/ENA primary metagenome ERZ773196 (study PRJEB29015, sample SAMEA2738162) | human oral metagenome | biome: human oral; feature: human-associated habitat; material: saliva | place: China | collected 2243 ... | reverse complement strand
CAACCTGACGGGTCTGCTCAACTAGATCGCCGTTCAGATCAATATCAGCCCAGTTACCCGGGACAATGTAACTAACTTTCATGAGTAATCCTCCATGTTTTGCGCGCCTACCTGCGCGTCAAAGCCTTAATAACCGGCAGCTAAGCCTACTCGCCACCAACAACAGCCCTCTTATAGCCATGCAGAATTTCTGCACCGCCTTGGATCATGCCTCCGACAGCTTCACCTGTGCCTTTAGCTACGCCACCTACAAAGTCCCCAGTGGCTCGCGCAGCACCCGCAGCGGATTCACCCACTGCACCTACATAGTCTCCTTGGTTCCAGGCATTAGCAGCTCGCGCACCGCTAGTAGCAAGGTGTTGAGTGGCGTCATTAACCCCAGAAGCTATATCTGCACTACCTTGCGCAGCACCGCCAATAATTGAGGCAGCGCCACTAGCATTACCTTGCTGCACATACGCACGACCTATGTTGGTAGTAGGTGTCCCTGAGGCTGCAATATGGTTTGCTTTAGGGTTCTCATACTGGGCATCCAATGGCCCATACAGATAGTCCATATGATGGTAATCAATAGGATTATGAGGCGAGATCTTTGTGATGAAATCAGCCCGAACTATGTGACGCTCGCCATATGCACGTGGAATACTTTTATCCCTGAACGTTAACGGATTAGCATGCATATCATCTTGAAAATTATTCAACGGGTCTAACTCATAGCTATAAGCTTTAACATTAGACCCGTCCATGGGCGCCTGGGCATCATAGCCAAAGTTATCTATACACTTACCCCGCGCAATTGCCTGACTGGTCTCTGAAAGACCAGCAGCATTAAAGGTTACCGCAGCCCCTCCGGTAGCCAGAGCAGCAGCTGAGGCCAGCTCACCACCCAGCGAGTGACCAGTAAAATCAACGTTTTCACGACCAACCGCTTGAGCTAGCTTGGTAGACAGGTTCATAGCGTCTTCAACTTGATGAGATACACCCGCAGCACCCTGTACATCAGCTGCAACATCTTTAGCTCCCTCTAGGGTAAGGCCAAGCTCAGTGCCACGGAAAGCCACCACATACTTACCGTCAGCATTTTGGTAGACACTAGCCTGCATACCATACTTAGTGTTTAACTCAGACGGGTCAATCCCCAGCTCAGCCAGTTCATCATCAGGGACCTTGCGCCAACCATCAGGAATCGGATCACCAGTTTCATAGGCAGCCTGAGCCAGACGCGCATAGTCTGCGTCGCGCCCAGCTTCACCCTCACGCGGCTTGCCGTTGTAAGGATCCGAGCCGGAACCACCATTTGCAGCTTTAGCGGCTCCACCCACAGCTTTAGCCCCACTAATTGAGCCATTAACTGCGGAGGCTTTCTCCTGCTCATCAGCCTGCTGGTTCAAACTGGTGTTACGCTCACGCAGAGAGTCCACCACATTACGCACCAACACAGTTAAGTTGGAATCCCAGTCAGACTTGAACGCATCAGCGTCTTCACCTACCCAGCCAGCGCTGTGTAGCTGCCCATTAATCGAGTTAACAACGTCTTCAAGTGAAGTCGCCTTGTCACCAAACAACTGCGCTAAAGCACGTAACTGCTCAACATCAGCACCAACACTAGCCACAAGCAACCCTTCCTAAACAAATTCACGATGCACTGTCGCCACAGTGCACTTACATCTGCCCTCAAATTACCCTGTTAGCGTTAGGTAGCCCTATGGGGACAAAACCCCACTACTCCCCCAGGCCAAGCGTGCTTTGAAAGTAGGGTTGTTTGCGCCTACTCGCCGCCGAAAATGGCTTTCTTGAGCCCGTGTATAGCTTCCCCAGTGCCCTTGACCGTACCAACCACCACATCGCCGGCGCCCTTAACTGTACCAACAGCAACGTCACCCACAGCTTGTGCAGTTCCCACAGCGGTTTCTGTGGCGGCACCTACATAGTCGCCACGGTTCCAGGCTTGGCCGGCGCGGTCAAGACCAGAGTTAAAGTGCTGCCCGGCGTCGTTAAAGCCAGAGCCTATGTCATTGACACCATTGGCGATGCCGTTACCTACTTCGCCAACACCGTTAACAATACCTGTGCCCACATTCCCAATAGCTACAGTGGTGGTGGGCCTACCGGAGGCGGCAATATGGTTCGCGCTGGGGTTTTCGTACTGAGCGTCTAGAGCCCCATACAGGCGTGCCATCTCATGGTTATAGCCAGCGTCAAGAGGGTTTGCGCCTTCACTGGCAGGAATAATATGGCGTTCACCGTATGCACGTGGAGCAATCAAGTCCATCTTGCCAAGTAGCCCCGAATCATGTGCCATATCTTGCGCCCCATTAAGTGGGTCGTAGGCATAGCAATAGGCTTTAACATTAGAGCCGTCCATAGGGGCCTGGGCATTAAAGCCAAAGTTGTTTAGGCAGTTACCTCGCGCAAGTGCCTCACTGGTAGCTGAGAGCCCCGCAGCGTTAAAGGTTACCGCTTTCCCACCGGTGGCCAATGCGCCAGCTGAGGCCAGCTCGCCACCCAGCGAGTGACCGGTAAAGTCAACGTTTTCACGGCCCACTGCTTTAGCCAATTTAGTAGACAAATTTATTGCTTCCAACACCTGAGGCGATGTAATGGTGCCACCCGCAATATCATTGGCGATATCCAAAGCTGGTTGTCGGCTAGGCTCAGTGCCACGGAAAGCCAACACATACTTACCATCAGCATTCTGGTAGATAGTGGCCTGCATACCGTTTGCAGTGTCTAACTCAGACGGGTCAATCCCTAGCTTCTTCAGCTCGTCAGCATCAACCTTGCGCCAACCATCAGGGATCGGATCTCCCTCTTCATAGGCAGCCTGAGCCAGGCGCGCATAGTCTGCGTCGCGCCCCTCTTCACCCTCGCGCGGCTTGCCGTTGTAAGGATCCGAACCAGAAGAACCATTTGCAGCTTTAGCAGCTGAACCTACCCCAGCTGTACTCGCAGCACCATTAACAGCGGAGGCTTTCTCCTGCTCATCAGCCTGCTGGTTAAGGTTAGTGTTGCGCTCACGCAGAGAGTCCACCACATTACGCACCAAAGCGGTCAGGTTTGAATCCCAATCAGCCTTAAAAGTATCGGCGTCTTCACCCACCCAGCCAGCGCCGTGTAGCTGCCCATTAATTGAGCTCACAACGTCTTCAAGTGAAGTCGCTTTGTCACCAAACAACTGCGCTAAAGCACGTAACTGCTCAACATCAGCACCAACACTAGCCACGAGCAAGCCTTCCTAAACAAATTTCACTGCGCGCCACTGACGCAACGCACTAACAACTGCACCCAAATTACCCTGTTTAAGCGAGCCTATGGGAGCAAAACCCCATTAGTGACTCAACTCAGATCCACTAAAAGCAGGGTTTTAGCTTTCTACCGAGCGCTCAGGAATCTCCACAAAATCGGCGGGATATTGGGTGCTCAGCTGGGGCAGTTCAGGTAGGTAATTGATGGGGCTAGCGCCATCACCAAAAACATGCACGCCCTGCTGCCCAAAATTGCCGCCCACAGCGATCCCGCTGACTGCAAAACTGCCACTCGATCCGGTTACGCCGGCATCTGCGAAGCTACCGCTCGAACCGCTTATACCGGCATCCTCAAAACTGCCAGTTGAGCCGGTTACACCGCCGCTGCCACTGCCGCCACCAAAACTACCGCTCGAACCGGTTATACCTCCGCCGCCATAGCTACTCCCGACGACGCCACCACCGCCACCACCGGAAGCCTGCTCCTGCTCGTCAGCGTTACGGTTTAGATCCCAGCCAGCTTGCGCCAAGGCCTGCGCCGCATTGCGCAGTTGCGGGGCCAAAACACTATCCCAGTCATCCTTGAACTTATCGCCGTCGCTACCTTGCCAATCCGTAGCAGAAACCAAGGCCTTTAAAGCCAAGTTAACGTCGTTATCCAGAACCTGAGATTTGTTGTTAAAAGTCTGTGCCAGCTGTCGCAGACTCTCAACGTCTGCCCCATAAAGCGCCATAGAAACCCCTCAAACGGTAGTGTTAGAAAAGCTCTTTTAAAAAAATCTTAAGCGAAAGTTGGGGCCGAGGCGCTTAAAGCACCTCGGCCCCACTTTTAACACGCTAGAAGCCAATCAAGGCTGCTGCGATCAGTGACCAGAAGCCTGCTCCTGCTCGTCAGCGTTGTTGTTAGCGGTGGTCTGAGCCTGACGTAGGGCGTCAGCAACGTTGCGCAGCTGAGAGGACAGGGTGCCTTCCCACTCGCTCTTGAACTGGTCGGCGTCGGTACCCTTCCAGTCAACGGACTGGACCTGGCCGGAGATGGTGGAGATTACGTCCTCGACGGTCTGAGCCTTCTCACCGAACTGCTGCGCAAGTGCCCGTACGCCCTCAATGTCCATACCTAGGAATGCCATGGTATTTCCTTTCATGTAGTAGCTAAATTCCGTGCTTCAAGCCGGAACCTTTCGACAAGAAAATAATGCAACCTATCGCCACACCCAACAATGGGGACCAATCCCCCTGCCACCCGGGTTAACTAGCTTTTGCTTGCAAAACCGCCACTATCTGGGCTTTAACTAGCCACAATTTGCACCTTGACAGCCTTGGCGGCACTGATCCAGTACCCGCGTCCAGGCACCATTTCCCCACGCTGGATGCGCGGAGTGGGGGTGCGCAGCAGGGTTTCGCCGTCGCCTGTATCAGGCTGAATCAGCAAACCAGTACGCGAATTCTTAATCTCTGCCAGCATCGGCGAGTAACCAGACCAGCCGGAAGTCTCACCCTCAGCAATCACCAAGTGACCGCTACGCTTAGCCTGCTTAACCGCAGCCAACAGGTCCTTTTCAACCGGCGTGCCCACAACTTCGGGGTAGTGCTCCACTACCAACACCAGCAGCGGGTGGTTGTCGGGGGCCTGCATGGCAACGTAATCCTTGATTTTCTCCAGGCCTTCCTTGATCTGCTCGTCGCCCACCATGGTCAAATCCCACAGCCCAGCCACATCGGCCAAAGCGGAGCGGCGCGGAGAAATAAACACCCGGCGTACCTTGGGATCCCACTGCTTTAGCGAGCCAGCCAACCAAAGCAGCGCCGACGTCGTCGCCGCCTGAGGCGGACCCGCCACCATCATGGCCCCAGTAGGCACAAACGTGGCCGGATCCAGATCCTGCGAAGCCATACCCAACACCGGCCAGCCCTGGTAAACCTTAGGCAGATCAGCCTCGCTAAGCTCAGTAGGCAGGTTAGCGATAGCTTCAGGCTTGATGCGGCCTTGACGGCTCAGGTACTTACCGAAAGCCTCAATGAGCTGGGCCTGGGCCATCTCATTAGAAGAGTCACCCATAATCGCCAACTGCATTTCACGCCCGTCACCCATAATCATGGCGCGCCCAGGCGGGCTAGCGGGGCTGAGCACATCCTTGGCCACACCAAAGTTGATGTAGTCATCCATATTGGATTGACGCAGCACCACCTTCATCAAGAAAGCAGACAAAACATTGCCGCGATAAGGCGTAGTCCAGTCACAGGTGGCCGCCACGTGCACACCCACACTGCGTCCATCAGTCAAAATACGCTGCAAAATATCCAGGTTGGCGGCGCCATAAACAGTCTTCTCATATTCACTACGCATCGCCCCCAAACCATCAAGCAGCAGCAAAATTCGGTGGTCATTGGTGTGACCACTAATGCGCTGATAGTCGCTGAGCGTCCCTGCACTAGCCGCCGTAAACCGGTCGGTGCGCTCATCAATAATGGAGCTGAGCTTACGCAGCAAACGCTCCACACCTTCAGAGTCATCGCCAGAAACAATCGTGCCCACACTGGGCAGCTTCTCCAGCACTTTCAAAGAGGCCCCGGCAAAGTCCATGCCGTAAATATCCACCGCACCCGAGCGCGGCGTAATCGAGGCCGCCAAAGCCAAACTACGCAGCGCCGTCGACTTACCACTACCGGCAGCCCCAAAGAAACAAATATTGGAGTCTTTCTCAGGCAGGAAGTAGGCGGGCACCTGGCTTTGATGCACCGGATCATCCATCACACCCAACACCAGTTTTGTGTCGCGCCGCTGCGGCAGATGGTTAAGGTCATAGGCGGTAGCCAGCTCATCAAGCCATGGTTTACGCGGCACCGGCAGGCCCGCAATGCGCGCCGCCTGACCCACCGTGGCCACCACGCGGTCAATATCCTTATCGATACTGCGCCCGCTGGTTTGCACCTTCGCCACCTGCCAGGGGTTAAGCGCCCCAAAAGTCATCTCATCGACGCTCACCGACGCACCGGTAGCCTGCGCACTGGTACGCGCCCCCGGGTAGGCCGACTGGAAGGGCGTAATACGCCCCGGCCCGGTCTTAGCCGCCCCGCGTCCAGGAATTTCCGGCGGGAAGTGGGCGGCAATCTTCTCCCCCAGCACGTCTTGGGAGTCAGACTCGTCGGCCATACGCAGCGCCACACGCAAGTTAGTGTTAGCGCGCAGGTTGTCTTTAATGACGCCGGCGGGGCGCTGGGTGGCCATGATTAGGTGCAGTCCCAGCGAACGGCCACGTTGGGCAACGTCGACGACGCCGTCAACGAACTCAGGCACCTCACCTGCCAGGGCCGCGAACTCATCAACCACAATGATCAGCGACGGCGGGCACTCGGGGTCACCGGATTTTTCCAGCTCAGCCAGGTCTTTTTTACCTTTTTCGTTAAGCAGGCGCTCACGGTAGTGGATTTCGGCGCCCAGCGAGGTCAGGGCACGGCGTACCATGGCAGGCGAAAGGTCGGTCACCAAACCCACGCAGTGCGGCAGGTGGGTACAGGCAGCGAAAGCTGAACCACCCTTATAGTCCACAAACAGGAAGGTAAGGCGGTCAGGTGAAACCGCCTGGGCCATACCCAGCACCCAGGATTGGAGGAATTCACTCTTACCGGCACCGGTGGTACCACCCACCAGGGCGTGGGGACCGTGCACGCGCAGATCCAGCGCCAAGGGGGCGTCGGCCCCCTGACCTACCAGGGCGGAGAGGGAGACGGGCCGGTCCATGGGCACAGTCTTGGTGCGGTCAATGATGGAGTTAGTGGCTTGCCAACGGGCCACCTGGGCGGAGGCGTCGTCGGCCAATTCAGCGCCGGTAAGCGAGATGAAACTAATCGAACGCGGCAGGTCAGAGTCGTCATCCACGGGCACACCCGCATCCACCATGGGCGACATGTGCTTAGCTAGCGCCCGCACTTGGCTTAGCCCCAGGTTTTCGGGGCGCACATTGGTGGCGTTAACGCTGCGGCGCACAAAACCCACAGTGGACTCACTACCAGACACTGTCAGGTAGGAGCGGCAGGCGGCGGGCACCTGGCTGGCAGATTCAGCCACCCAAATCACGTGCACGCCCACATCCGGGCCGCTCTCTACAATACGGTTAAGTCGGGCCTGATCCACCTGGGATTGATCAACAATCACCACCACGTCGGGCACATGCAGGGCGTCTGTTTCTTCAACCGTGGGGTTGAGCGGGCCACGCGGGCGCGGGCGGGTCTGCAAACGCTGGAAAATAATTTCTTCCAGGTGCGAGACCAGCGAGGCGCCCACCGCCGCGTCAGCCGCTAAATGCAGCTCCCCTAGCGGCGAGAAGGGCGAAGCGGTGTGGGGCAGCCATTCAAGCCAGTCCCAGCGCGAGCGCCCAGCCGGGTCGGTTAGGCAGGCCACCACCAGTTCAGCAGGCGAGTGCATACACACCAGCTGGGTGATTACCGCGCGCGCCACCGGGTCAATATCTGCGCGCAGCCCGCTAATACCAAAAGCCCCGTCTTGGCGCAGGTTAACCACAATCGGCACGTCGTCGATCATGGCGTATTGGGCGCGCAGGGCCGCAATGGTGGATAGGCACTGGGGTAGGCCGTTTTTGGCTTCCTTGTCTTTTTCCATCCGGGCCACGGGTAGGTCTGTGCCCAGGCCGATACGGATCTGCATAAATTCGGGGTGCTCAGGGCGGCGTGACCACAGCAGTGGGCCCCCCATTTCGGCGTGGCGCACAATGGCTTCAATGGGCGGGTATTGCTGTTTGCGCACTTCGCGTTCGTTAGCAAATACCTGCTCAATGTGTTTTTGGGTTTCTTTAATTGAAACCTCAAAGGCTTCTAGCTGCTCTTTAAGGGCGCGTTTGCGCCGCCACTTGCCGTCAACCCACATGCCACCCATCATCATGGGGCTCATGCATACGAACATGAGCGAGTAGGGGTTGTGGGTCACCGAATACATCATCAAACCCATAAAGGCCGGCGCCAGCATGGCGATGAAGGGCAGCGGGTTGGGGTTTTGCTGGGTGGGGGCCTCAGGCAGTTTAATTTCTACCGCTGGGGTGCGCGGCACTACGCGCGGGGTGCGGATGAAGTTAATGCCGGCGCTTCCGGCGGCGTCGGTGGCGCTTAGGGTGGTGGTCACCAGGGCCACCTTCACCTCAGATTTACCGATCTTGACGCTGTCTAGGGGCCCCAGCTTTAGGCGCTGTACTCGCTGGCCATTAACGACGACGCCGTTGGAGGAGTTCAGGTCACGTACTTCTACTTCGGTGCCTACTACCACCCGCATATGCTGCTTGGAAACCATCGGGTCGCTAAGGCTGACGTCTACATTGTCATCGCGCCCCACCAGGTTGGAGCCCTCATAGAGCGGGAAAACCCGGCCCCTATCAGGCCCTGAAACCACTGACAATACGGCCACGTGCTCACCGGCCACATTGGTGTCTGCCGGGTTTTGCATTAGGGAGACTTTAGCGCCCGAGTGCAGCCCGGAGTCTTCCAGCAAGGTGTCGCTGGTTAGGGCGCGAGCGCGCCCACGCCCGGCGGTGTCAATAATGTTGATGGAGACCGTGGCCGGATCTATGGCCTGGCCGGCTTCACTTGGTCCGGCACTAGCCAGTGCGGCAGCTACGTCCCCTACCGTCGCGGTGGCGTCCGTGGTGATTTGCAGGTTATGCGAGCCGTCGCCGCGCAGTAGGTTAAGACGTAGTTTCATTCGTGGGCACCATCTAATAGGGGAAGGTCTTCAGGGGTTACCAGGCGTGAGGACAGGGCGTATTCCACCAGCTGCACGCGCCGGTGGGAGGCGTGAGAGCCAGCCCCACCGCGCATTCCCTTAACGCCAGCCCGGTCAAGCTTGTCGCAGACATTGTCTAGCTTGCGGTTGAAACGGGTGATACCCCAGCCTAGGCGCGCGGCGGCGTCGACGTTACGCGGCAGAGAAACCGTGCCGGTACCAGCCCTACGCAACCATGGCTCAGCCAAAGACAAAATCAGTAGCTTTTGGCTTTCGGTGAGCACCACCATGCCCATAGTGGCCTGGCCGGTGTCGCTATCTGCCTCAGCGGCCTCAGCTTGTGCCGACTCACGGTTTTCATAGGAGGGGCAGGGCACTTCCGCCAGGATCTCATAGGTGGTGGAGCCGGCGCTGAAAACTACCGCCATCTGCCCAAACACCATAGGCACACGTACCCCGGGGGTAACCCAGGCGCGTGAGGCCCCAGCCATGTCGGCCACGGTGGCCCCCAGGCGCGAGCCCTGGTTGTGCACCCACCATAGGCCGTTTTGGAATTCAAACACCAAGAATTTGCGGTGCAGGAAGGGGTTGTCACTTAAAGCTAGGTCGCCTTCACGACCCACCGTGAAGCTTTGAGTGGGCTCGACCCGATAAATTTCTCCAGCGAAATCGATTACCAAGACATCTTTGCCGGTTTCGTTGTCGTCGGGCGTGGGCGCTACGCTCATGGTTTTACCTTCCTGTCTACGCGTTTAATAGGTCTTTAATGCAATTGGGTAGCGTGGGCCGGGTGCGCTTAGTGAGCTACTGGCTAGCCGGGGTGTCGATGCAGTCAATGACTGGTTCTGATTCACGCCCCGCCTTGTCACGCGCGACTATCTGCACACAGGTACGCGGCGGCGTTGGCTTTAGCGTAGCGCGGTGGGCGCTGGTTTCCTGCAAGCCTTGCGGGGTCTGAGATTTTTGCGGAACCCCAGAGTTAGTGACGCTGTAGAGGAACGTGGCGTTTGTGGCTTTATAGTCCCAAGTGGCCTCCACCTGCCCGTTAGCGTAGCTCAGCTTCAGATTGGTGACAGGCTCAAGGTAGCCGTTCACGTCCGGATCCATGGGCGCAGCGGTGCCTGCGGTGGTTACCGCCGGCTTGGGGTTAAGCCCGCCGCGCTGTAGGCCTCGGTAGGCCGCGAAAGCTATTACGCCTATTAATACCACTACTAAGGCGCTGATCAGCAGGGTTTTTAAGGATACGCTGGAGCCGTCTTGCGCTGCGCTAGCGGCCAGGGTGGAACCAGGCGCCTCTGGTGAGCCCTGAGGTGGCTGGTTTGCGCTATTGGCTGGGCCGTTTTGGCCGACGCCGCCGCTTTGGGGGCCGACGGCGCCCGCTCCCGCCGCAGCTGGGGCGCCGTTTTGGGGGTTGAAGGGGCCGCCTGGGCCAGTTAGGCCCGAGGAGGCCGAGTATGTGCCATAGCCAGAACCGGTATTGGCGCCGGGACTGGCCGCAGAGCCCAGGGTTGTGTTGCGGTTAAACCCCGAAGTGTTACCGGTAAAAGTGCGCGCGTCGGCTGGAGACTGGTGGGCGTTGGGGTAGAAAGTGCCCGAGTGGCTGCCTGAGCCGAGCGAATCGCCCCAGCTATTGGCGCCGGCAGTGTTGATACGGGCGTTGGTGTCGGCGGTGCGGCCAGTGTTTTCAGGAGAAATGGACACTACCGGACGCAGCCGGGTGGCGTCGTCGTCGCTGCCATCAGCAGCAATTACGGGCTGGTCCTCCCACACATCAATATTGGTCAGCGGCAAGCCCAAAGAAGACTGGATTTGACGCAAAGCCCGCGCGAACGCCATCGCCGAAGCAAAACGATCGGAGGGACGCTTAGACATGGCGGTAAACAGCACCCGCTCTAGCGCGGCGGGCACGTCATTGCGACCAATGGGGGCGATAGAGCCGTGGTGCAGGCGTTTAAGAATAGAGGCCGGGTCATTGTGCGCACCCGGGGTCATATCCACATGCGGAGGCCTGCCCGCCAGCATGGTGTAGGTGGTGGCAGCTAGTGAATAGACGTCAGAAGCGGGCGTCAAAGGCCGGTTAAGCTGCTGCTCAGGCGGCGCCCAGTAGGGAGAAAACGCCGAATCAACCTGATCGGCGGGAGTGTCTTGACTGATAGCAATACCAAAGTCAGTCAAAACCGGGTGCCCAAAGGCGGTGAGCAAAATATTGGCCGGCTTAATGTCGCGGTGCAGATAGCCGGCACGGTGGATAGTTTCCACAGCGCCAGCAATCTTAATGGTGATCTCCAAAGCCTGCTCCACCCGCATTGGTGAAGTAGTAGAAAATCGTTTGCCCAGGTGAGGCGGGGGGCAATACTCCATGGTGAGGTAAGCACGCCCATCGCGCAGACGCCCGGCGGCGTACAGTGAAAGCACCGCCGGGTGCGCCCCGAATTTGGCCATCAGGTCAGATTCGGCCTGGAATTTTTGTTTTTGGGCTGCGCTGGCCCCTGAACGGATTACTTTAACCGCAACTTCACGCCGAGGCATGTCTTGGCGGTAAAGAAAAACGTCCGCGAAACCACCCGCACCGAGGAAGCGGATAAACTCCGCCCCCTCCAGGTGCGGGCCTACAGGTTCACGCAGCCGAGCAGCCATCAGGGCTCCACAGACAGAACTACACCGTCACCCAGGTCAATCCGGTCGCCGTAACGCAGCAGCTCACGCTGACCGCCGCCCAGGCGACGCGGCAACTGGCCTTCACGCAGCAGGTAGGTGCCGTTAGTGGAGTTCAGATCCTCCAAGTTCAGCTCCCAATCATCAATGTTGATGCGGCAGTGAGACTTGGAAATGGACTTGGTGGGGCTAGCCACCGCCATCAGGTGCACCGCAGTGCCGGGTGCAGCCTTGGGCAGGCGGCCCACAATGACGTCGGCGTCTAGGGTTACCGACCCGCCGGTGGAGGCCACCAAAGTGCCCAGGCTGGGGCGCTTTACGTGGACAATCTTGCCGTTTAGTGCCCCACCGCAAATGCGGCAGGAGCTGGCGTGCACCGGGTTGGGGTGACCGTTGACGCAGTTAATTGCCAGTACTTCAGGGCCATCGCTATCGGCGTTGGCGCTGTCAGCTACGGGCGGCGGCGGGGCCTGCACACCGCCGGTGGGGACAGCGATGGTGTAACCATCGTGCGTCCAGGGGGTACCGGGGGCCACGTCCAGTGCGCCGGTGGGGGCCTGCACACCGGGTAATGGCACCGCATTACCTACCGGGTTGATCTGGGTGGCTTGTGCCTCTAGCGGGAGCTCAGCGGATTGGGTTCGGGGATTGGGAACCGGATCCGACCCCGCAGTGGCGGGGTCACCACCAAAAGGGGAAGAGCTAAAGGGGTTACCCTCGTTGATACCCTGGATCGGGCCGGTGGGTTCCGCTTTCTCCCCCTTTCGGCGTGAGAAGTCCAAGCCTTCGCCTTGTTCAAAGTTGAACTCCAGGCCTGATGCCTCATCATCGCGCAGTTCACGCACGGCAGCGTTTTCTACATCCACCCCAATGGTTTGGCCGTAAAGGTGACCAAAGTACTGGTCTTCGGGGTTTTGCTGGTTCTCAGGTGCGGCCGGGGCAGCCGTAGCGCGGGCAGCGCGAGCGTCAGCAATAACCAGTTCACCAGAGCTAGCCGGGGCGCTAGGAGCAGCCAGCGGGGCACTTGGCGCCACCACCGGAGCACTAGGAGCTGCTAGCGGGGCGCTAGGCACAGCCGGGGCGGCGGGCACAATCTCAGTGGGGACCGTAGCCGGGGCGTCATCCATACGGTAGTTGGCCGCTGGAGCTACCGGGGCGCTGTAAGCCGCCGGTGCCGGAGCCTGGTTCTTGGCGGCGCTTGAGCCGCCCAGCATAGCGGCCAAAGCTGCAGCAGCCCGGGAAACCTTGGGTTGAGCCGGAGCGCTAACAGGCTCTGGGCTAGGAGCAGCCTCGCTGATTTCCGCACTGGGGGCAGCCGGGGCCGGCACCGGGACGGCGTCAGCGGGCACATCCAGCAAGCTAGTGGAGGCATTGGCCGCAGCTGAAGCGGCCGAAGTAGCAGAGCTGACCGGGCTAGGCAGGTCAGCAGCTACCGGGGCAGCGTGCGCACCGCTAGGAGCCGGCGACGGCGCCGAGCTAATTGCCTCAAAATGCTCAGTGGCCGGGGTTTGGGCTACCGGGCTGGGGGCAGCGGGACTAAAGCTAGCTGGGCTGGGTGCAGCCGGGCTAGCGGTGGCGATCGATAGATCCAGGTTTTGGACAGGCACCAGCTCAGCTGCCAGTGAGGCACTAGCTGCCACCGGGTTGGGTGCGGGCACGGCCGGTAGCTGCGGGCTGGGTGCGGACAGTAGTTCCACACTGGGCGCAGCCGGACTGGGAGCAGACGGCAACTGCGGGCTAGGCTCGCTAAGAGCACTAACCGCAGTGGCGGCGCTAGTCTCAGCGGCATCAGCCTCCGGGGAGGGCGCGCTAGGCAGCAGGCCGGCTACCGGCTGGGAGCTGACCTCGCTGATAGGAGTGTCCTCTAGCAGGCTACGGGCCGCTGAAGCTTCAGCGGCGCTGGGCACCACCGAGGCGGGGCTGTAAACCGAGGCGGCACTGCCGGCGCTGTAGCCAGAGTAAGCCGAAGCTACAGACTGTGCCGACCGCGTCGCCGGCGCGCTGGCTGCGCTGACTCCGCTGGCTGCCGAGTTTGAACTGTAACCGCTGTAGGCTTGACTTTTGACGGCTCCCACCAGGCGGTTAACCTCACGTAGCTGCCAGTGCAGCATGGAGGCGCGGGTAACCCCGCTACGTAAAGGTAGAGCCTCAGTACCAGCTCCGTGAGCCTGAATTACCAGGGCGGCGACGTCGTCGAGACGTACTTCCTCCCAAGCAATGGGGTTAAGCGCCGAAACGGTGCGCACGAAGCCATTAACCTGAGTGACCTCAGCGGTGATAGAACCACGCAGGGCCAGGTGGACGGCGCCGTCGGAGAAGACACCAGCCACAAAGTCAGGCAGGTGGAAGACGTTGTTGTTGTAGTAACCCGCCAGCACCTGCAGCAGACGCTGCAAATTAGCACCATCTTCAAGCTCGCGCCACAGGTCGAGCAACAGATCGTTGGGCCCCTCTAGGGCAACGAATCCGCTCTCGCTGACCGCACTGAGAGTGGTACCTGCGTACCAATTAACTTGAGTATTCATTCATTGTCCTTGAACATCCATGACCATTGCTCACTAGCAACCTCATTGCCGCCACGCCACGGCAGCGACCTATCCAGGGTGGGAGCATCCGGATCATAGTCCCAACCCTGCGTGCCAGGCAGGTTCTGGTGGGTCAGATCGTCATCCTCCCAAGGCGGATATGCGGCCGCAATATCCACCACGATCACCGAGATATTATCCCGACCGCCTGCGTTCCTCGCGGCTTTCACCAGCGCATCAACCACACCCTCAGGCTCACTAACCACAGCTGCGGTAGCCTCAATGAGAGTGTCGGTAACCATGGAAGAAAGCCCATCTGAACAGATGATGTAGCGGTCTCCCACACGTGCAGGCAAGACAAAATAGTCGGCGCGTACACGCGGGCCGCAACCGGCCCCTAACGCGCGCGTAATTACATTACGACCAGGCAGGTGCTGGGCTTGTTCGGCAGAGATGAGCCCGGCATCAATCTGCTCTTGCACCTGTGAGTGGTCTTTAGTGATTTGCTCAAAGCCGTGCTTGCTTTGGTAGTAGGTGCGCGAATCGCCAATATTGAGTACGCGCACGCACGGCATAGCCCCATTTTCACTAAGCACCAAGCCGGTCAGGGTAGAGCCAGGCGCGGGCACTCCCGGCAGGCCGTTGACTGCACGGGCCGCGCGTTTAACTGCTTTTTGCAGCTGGGAGGGCTCAACCAGATGGTCCTGGGTTAGCTCGGAGAAGGCTGCCAGGGCGGTGGCGGCAGCGACGTCGCCTGCCTTGTGTCCCCCCATACCGTCAGCCACTAAAAATACTGGGCCGGAAGCTAGGTAGGCGTCTTCGTTGTGTTGACGCACTAATCCCACATCAGTCCCTGCGGCGTATTTGACCGCGATGCGTGTGCGCATCACTCAACCTCCAGGCGGCGGTCGCCGAAAACAATTGAATATCCCTTAGTAACTGGAACCATAGCCCCAGCAAGCACATGTGTGCGACTTCCGTCAGGGGCAACCACGCTGGTGCCGTTGGTTGAGCCTAGATCGGTGACAAACATGTACTGTCCATCGACGCGCACCGCCAAGTGAGTTTTGGAGATAGAAAAGTTGGGGTCAGCCACAGGCACCACGTCAGCTTGCGCCCACATACCTGCGGGAACCGGGTTGCGGCCCAACACCACGGCGCTGGTCACGTTAATGACGTCGCCGGTGTCTAGGCGCAAACACTTACCTACGCTGGTTTTAGCGATAGTGACGTGTTCATCCCAATCCGTGCCGCTTATATCCACCTGGCCGGTTTCTTGGGCAGCGGTTGCCTCCCCCATTAATTCGTCGGGAACTACCACCGGGATGGGGCCGCTAAAAGGCTTATTTGGCACTCGCAGCTGGCCAGAGCTGGGGGCGCTGGCAGCGGGAGCGGTTTGGGCGAGAGCGGTTTGGGCGGGAGCCTGGAAGTTGGTTGGGCGCACCGGCTCCATACCAACTTCAGTGTTGGCGCTGGGAACAATGGTTTCGTCGTAGCTGTTGCCTAGCGTCTGGGTGGAGTTGGGAGCGCTGGTACCGGGAGCGGTTTGGGCGGGAGCTTGCAGGTTCCAGTCCAGGGAGGTGATTACCCCGTCGCTGTCACGTTGGCCGCCTTCAGGGCCGGGGCTGGTTAGCTGGGGCTGGGGCGGCTGGTTGGCTTGGTTGGTGCCAAAGCCGCCGCTTTGATTGGCGCCAGCAAAGTTGGCACTGGAGGCGGCGGGGGCTGAGGCGGAGCTAACCGCGCCAACAGCACCGTTAGCAGGCCCTGCACCACCAGGCCCTGCACCACCAGGAATGCCAGCGCCGGGGTTGAAAGCGCCATTTGGTCCGGGGGCCTGCGCGGCGAAAGAATTTTGGGCCAGGTGCGCCGCCGCCTGCACTCCAGGCAGCTGCGGGTGTAGCCCGAACTCATCCATGTCCCCTGCCCCGGCCCCGGTTTGGGGCGCGAAAGGTTGGTTAGGAAGAGTCAGTGGGTTGCTTTGCAGCCGTACCGGGTTTACGCCTTGGCGCACATTAAGCACAATCACGCCGCTAGCGCGGTCAAACCAAAACCGGTTCAGGTGGTCGCGACTAAGGGCGTAAATAACTAAGTTGCCAATCCCGGCAGTAACTAGGGACACCCCTAGCTGCAAGGCTAGCTTGTTAAAAGCTGCCCCACGCGGCGGGCCACTGTTTTTAAAACCAGCCCAAGCTAGCCCCAGCATCCGCAAACCCGGGGTTTGCCCACTACGCATCAAAGCCACCAGGTAACCAATACATAGCAGCACAGTTACCGCAATTGATACACCTAGGCTAATCCAAAAAGGGGTGCGGTTAGATTGGTTGCCAGCACCAAAAAACATTACGGCCCCGCTGCCGCCGCCAATGACTAGAGAAAAGATAAGCGAGTCAATTAGACGCGCAAATACCCTGGGCCAAAGCGCAGCAAGCCGAGTCCCCTGCAAATGCGCGGGGACCGGGGCCGGGCGACTATTTAGGCTCATTTCTTTCTCCTGAAGTTAGCGCGCATGGTCTGCAGCCACTGCGGCACACGCATCCCTAATGAAACTGGAGATACCGCAGCTAGCCATCGACGCGTGCGTCGCCTACTGGCACCAAGGTGCTGTTTAAGATTTTGCATCTCTAGCCATAAGGGTTCCTGGGAATCAGCTGAAAGCTGCTGCTCAGTTAGCTCCAGATTGGCGTTATTTGAACGTTTTTTAGACTTTTGTTTATCTGCAAAGCGCCCCTTGCGTTGCTTACGACCCACTTGGGGTGCTTCGTAGCCACTTTCGTGCCCAACTCCCTGGGGATCTGGCAGTTTGGCGGGGTTTTGGGCGCCATCAGCGGTAGTTAGGCTCGCCTGCTCCGACTGGCCGAAAGCTACCGCGTTGACTGACAACGCAAAGTTACGCACCGAGCCTGGCGGGAAGTTAGAGCCAAAGACCGGCTCTAGCGCGTCGGTTCGTGCCTGCGCTAGGCGCTGGGAGCGTTCGCGAGCGCGGGCCCATTTGGCTTTAAGGGCCTTAATGGGGTGACGACGGCGCTTTTGGCGTCCCTTTACGGGCACGTACAGGGGCGCCGCCACTGCGCCACCAACGCCACCAGCGGCTTGGCCACCGGCAAACTGGGCGACACCCGCCAAGCCCCCGGCGCCGTCGTTAGCGACACCATCGCCACCAGCGGCGTTAGCAGCCGCAATGGCCTCGGCGCCACGCAGTTTGGGCGCCAAATCAACCTGCCCACCCAGTGCCTGGGCGTTACGTTTAGCCTGTTGCTTGGCGCGTTTAGCCTGCGCCACCTGGGCGGCGGCGGCGTCATAATCAGCCAACGCAATATCCAGGTAGCGTGCCATCTGGGTGCGGGTAGCGTTAGCGGGCAGCTTGATGCCATAGTCGCGCATCCAGTCTTCCAGCTCCGCCCAGGCGCCCAGGGCACTGCCAAGCTCGTCACGGTTACGACGCCGCCGCCCACGCACCGCTTTAAGCGCCAAAATCAGCGCAAATGGGGAGCTAACCAAAGCGGCCACACCCAGCCCCTGCCCCACCAGCAGCAGGTAGTGGGCCCAGTCAAAACCATGCTTTTTCTTAGTGTCGCGGTCGTCAGACACGTCCGGGGTTAGGTCAGCTTGCTCCTGCGGAGGCGGCGGTGCCTGCAACACCTGCGGACGCGGCTTGGGCTTGGGCTGCGGCTTGGGGTTAACCAGTTTCTTGTCGCGCGGCGGGGTGGGGTCAAAAGCCACCCAGTCGCCGTCGAAGTTAACCTCCACCCAGGCGTGCGCCATAGTGCCCTTAACCTCTAACGTGCCCTTGGAGTAGTGCTCAGGGTAGAAACCCAGCACCACGCGGGCCGGGTAACCAGCCTGGCGGGCCATAAGCGCCATAGCCACGGCGTACTGCTCGTCATCACCCACCATGTAGTAGTTGGGTTCTAGCAGCTCATCGATGCGGGCGGTGCGGTGACCGGGGCGCGCCATCGAGTCTGAGCCGTCAGAGTAGTAGCCCTCATCATGGTATTTAGTGGCCATGGCACGCACACGAGCCAGCGGGCTGTTAGCGTTACCCACAAACTCACGCAGACGCGTAGCCACCACAGCTGGCACATTAGTGTCTGTGCCATTTGCTACCTTCCCAAACCTACGCTTAGATAGCTGCGCATCCGAATAGGTAGGTACAGTAACCACATTTACGCTGTAGCTGTCGCCTTTAACCAGGGTACGGGTGCTAAGCAGGGCGCCCAGATTGGATGAATAGAACAGATCCTGAGTTAAACCCTGGCCTTTACGCGGGGTGAAGCTACGCACCTGTCCTCCACCTGGCAGCCAGTTACCCTGGTAATCAACCATAGTGAAAGTCAGGTTATGGGTTTTAGCGCCTTTAGGTAATACGCGCGTATCAACCTGGGCCCCAACCCGCTTAAAACCCTCACCGTTGTCTGACGTCCCAACTCGCATAACGTTTCCGTCATAGGCGTCCATTGTGGCGACACGGATACGCTCACCATTTTGCAGCCCCGAAACCGTAAACAAAGTGGTGTCTTTTTGAGTATCCACCCAGTAGTGCAGGCGCGTAAGCGGAGCCTGATACTCGGCAATATTCAGCGGCGGCGTCACATAGCTACGCAAAACCTCACGGTTATTAGCCCCCGTCACCTGCGGGCCCAGCACCGCCCCCGCAGCCATGGCACAAGCCAGCATCAGCAGCGTGCCCAGGCGGGCTCGACGGCGCAGCCGCCCCGCCCCCAAAGCGATCAGTCCGCGCTGGCCCCGGCCGTGACGCTTATTAACCGCCCAAGCCGCCCACGCCAGCGCCACTAGCACCCCCACCAGCGCACTATCGCGCCCATAGGGAGCCTCAAAACCACCAAACAGCGCCCCCAGGGCAAACATCAGCCCAGCCGGAAGCAGCGCCCACAACTGGCCGCGCTGGTGGCGCAACACAATCGAAGCACCCAAGCCAGCACACACCATGGCACTCAAATACGGCACCACCGTAATACCCGCATAGGCGTTAGCCGGCGGAGCCAAAGTCAGCAAGTCACGCCAACTAGTCACCGCCCCCAACACCAGGGTTTGCACCATTTGCAAAGACGGAAACACCTTAGCGCTAGCCAAATTCGGTAAAGCCAAAGCCCCACCCAACAGGTAGGCAATCACCAGAGCCAAAATAGTTTCCAGCCGCCGCAACCCCAACGCATAAGCGACGCCAGTAACCACCACAGCCAGCAAAGTGCCGCCCATGGCCGCAATATAGCCAGACCAGTCCCCAAACACCGCCCCATGGCTAACACTGGCAGCCAACATCAGCAGCGTAAAAGCAACCAGCCCCAGCCAGTTAAAAGCCCGGCGCTTACCAACCGTCTCAAGCCCATCAACACTCATAGCGCCGCCTTTCGCAATAATGCCGGAAGCTCACTAAGCGCCCCCAAGTGCAGCAAATCCATTGCCCCCAAACGGTTACGCCCCGCCCGCCCCGGGCTCACCCGCAACACATAAGAACGCGCCGACACCGGCAGACGCACCCAAGCACGCTCAATTAGCTCCAAATCAGCCCCTGAACCAGTAATCAACACCGCCACTGAGGCACCCGGACAAGCCGCCACCGCCTCCTTAGTCAACTCCGGCAAGTCAGCGGCGCGCCCATCCATCTCCACCAGGCTCAACGCATCCAAAGCCCGCTTAGGGTTAGGCAGCGCCGGCATCCCCGCCTGAGTCACCAAAGTAACCTCACGGCTAGCCTTAATCGTGGCCACAATCAGCGACGCCGCCGCCGAAACAGCCACCTCAAACTCAGCCTCACTAGCCCAAGACGCCGCCCGCGTATCCAACACCACCAACAAGTGAGCCCGACGCGTCTCCTCAAACTGACGCACCATCAACTTGCCGGTGTGAGCCGTAGACTTCCAGTGAATATTGCGCCGATCATCGCCGGGCACATACTCACGCAAAGTATGAAAAGACACATCCGAGCTAGACAAATCCCGGATAGTAGCTCCCTCAATATCCTTAATGAAACCAATGGCTTCACTTTCCAAAGCCACCGTACGCGGATGCACATACAGCTCAATGCGCTGACTCCAGCGGCGCTCGCGGCGCACTAGGCCCAGCCCGTCACCGTTAACACTGCGCACTGGGCCGATTGGCACCAGGCCGCGTCGGGCGGTGGGGATAGCTAGAGGCTGGCTAATCATCTGGCCGGCGCGCAGGGAGGGCACCAGTACGTCAGCGGTGGATTTACCTACCGGTAGTTCCATCACGGCTTTGCGGGTACGCCGGGTGCCGGCGTTGGTGGCTTGTAGCTCGCCGTAGGCGTTATCGCCCACCACCACTCGCTCGTTTTGCACATACAGGTTGATGTTGTGTTTACCCAATCCCAGTGCGCTTAGCGGGGATAGTAGGGCCAGTACGCCTAGTACCAGGCCGATCACCGCCAGCTCCACCCAATGCGTTAGCAGGGCTAGGCCTAGCGCGCTTAGCGCCACTGCGGTCACGCCCCACCACAGGGGGGTGAGCACCTGGGTGGCGCGGGTGCGCAGGCGTCGCCAGCTAGTGGGTTTTTGGCCCTTTGCGCCGGAGTTTAAGTCGACGCCGCCGCGTGGGGGCGTAGAGCTAGTTTTAGCGGTCATGGTTTAGCTGTGTGCGGTGGGCGCGGGGACAGAAGCCAGAATCTGCTCAATGACGCCTTCGGCGCTGGCGCCGGAGAACTGGGCGTCCACATCCAACACCAGGCGGTGAGCCCACACCACTGAGGCCAGCTCCCTGACGTCGTCGGGAATTACGTAGTTGCGCCCCTGAGCGGCAGCCCATACGCGCACCACGCGGGTCATGGCGATAGCGCCACGGGTAGAGACCCCCACACGCACCTGCTGGTGTAGGCGGGTGGCTTCAGCTAGGGCCGCAATGTAGTCCAACACGGCGCCGTCGACATAGTTAGTTCCGGCTACATCCGCCAGCTGGGTGACCACAGCGGAGGAAACCACAGCCGATAATTTAGCGGAGCGGTCGGGGTTAGCTGAGTCAGCCAACACCTGGGCCATAGCCCCACGCTCGGGGTAGCCCACGGAGGTTTTCATCAAGAAACGGTCCAGCTGGGCTTCGGGCAGAGGGTAGGTGCCGGCCTGCTCAATGGGGTTTTGGGTGGCGATAACCATGAAGGGGCGCCCGGTGGAGTGGGTTTTGCCATCCACAGTAATTTGCGACTCTTCCATGACCTCCAGCAGCGCCGACTGGGTTTTGGGGCTGGCACGGTTGATCTCATCAGCCAGCACGATAGAGGCAAATACCGGGCCCTTGTGGAATTCCCACTGGCCGCTGCGCTGATCGTAGATGGTCACCCCGGTGATGTCGCTGGGTAGCAGGTCAGGGGTGAACTGGATACGCGAGTGGGTGCCTTGGATAGTGGCCGCCAGGGCGCGGGCCAGGGCGGTTTTGCCAGTGCCCGGGGCGTCTTCGAGCAGCAGGTGCCCCTCAGCCAGCATGGTGGTGACAGCCAGGCGAATTACCTGCTCTTTGCCCAGCAAGGCCTGCCCCACGTTAAGCACCATTTTGTTAAATAGATCAGCAAACTGGGCGGCATTAGCCTGGGTGAGCGACATGGGTTATTCCTTTCAAAACTTTTCGCTGACGCTTATAACGACGACGCAGCTTTATGGCTGCAAAGCTGGTTTATTGGTGTGTGCCTGACTCGCATTGCAAGGCGGCGTTATCTTCTTTTTCTTCCGCCGGGGTAATGCTGGTGGCGACATATAGAGTCACTCCGCCTACAAATGAGGTGTAGCGTTTTTCTTCTTTACCGGCATCAGCGTTAATCGAGTAGGTTTTACCCGCCCAGGTAATGGTGCACTTAGCGGTGCTGCCATCCTTCCAGTCCCACAGCTTGACGCCGTAGCGGTAGCAGTTGGGGCTGGTGCTTCCGCAGCTGCCGTTTACTACCTGGGAGCGGTCCACAAAGCCCTGGTAGTTGTTGGCTGGCTTGGGTTCTGCCGCCGACGGCGCCGCTAGGCTTTGGCAGCGCGGTTCAGATTCGCGGGTGCCGGCCTCGCTGGTTACCTGCTTGGAACTGGTGCAGATTTTTACTTCTTTACCTGCTTCAACCCCGTTTTGGAATTCCACAGTGCCGCCGCCTGCCGGTGGCTCCTGCTTATTGGTGTAGGCACCTGCACCAGTGCTGATGTAAGCCGAGCTGGTGGCGGTGCGCCCATTGCCGTTAGCGGGGCCAACTTGGCAGCTGACCTTAGTGCCCTCAGGGCGAGTGCAGGCCAAAGTGGGCGAGATTGGGGCGCCAAAAGGCGTCACCTTACCGGCCACTACTCCTTCAGAGCACTTACCTGAAGAGTTACAGGCGCGCACATAAATAGTGGATTCTTTACCGTTAGTTAAGCCGTTACCTGTTTTATTGGCTACCGACTGCCAGGTGTTCTGATCGGTTGACCATTCCAGGTTTTGGGAATTTTTGTCACCGCTGGTAGCCGTGAAGTCTACAGAGTTATCGGCGCCAGTAGCCTTGGGGGCTGCAGACACTGAAGGAGCAGATACTTTACCCTCCAGCTTCATAGTGTATGAGACTTCCTCAGACGTGCCGCCGTGAGTTACCGCTCTGACTGAGAACTTCACGGTCCTGTCTACGCTTGTATCAATTTCATAGGGCTTACTTAACCCATAAATCACTATGGCACTAGAGGCCGTAGGGCTATCGGTGTAAGAAAGGAGGTAGTGGGTAATCGGCAGCCCACCAGTGTTGGCTGGCGGGTTCCACGACACCAGCACCCTGGTGGTGCCATCTGAACCCTGGCCCTGTTTAACTGCCGTCAAATTAGTGGGCGGGCCAGGCTTGCCATAGGGAGTCACCGGCTGGCTAGCAGCTGATTCCTGACTGGCACCTTGAGCATTAACCGCGCGCACAGTGGCCGTATAGGCCGTGCCGTTGGTTAGGCCCGTGAAGGTAGCCTTAGGTTCGGTTACGTTCTGGCTGAGCCCACCTGGGGAGAGCGTAATTACGTAACCGGTGATACGCGAGCCGGGCGAGTTAGACCTGTTCCACGTGAAACTAGCGCTGCCGTCACCAGCCTTACCAACGGGGGCTCCGGGCGCCGTCGGCACCACACTGACTTGCACACTGGCAGTATTAGAACGCGGGGACTGACCCACCGCGTTACGGGCCACCACATAGAAGGAGTGGGTAATTCCCGGGGTGCGGCCGGGCATAATGCAGCTGGTGACCACGCCACAGTCAAGCAGGTCGCCCTGCACTGTGTCGTGGACGGTGAAGTTATTGATGTCGGCGCCGTTAGAAGCCCCGGCGGTGAAGGAAACTGTCACTGCGTCGGAGCCGTTAGCGGTGGCCCTAACCCCGCTGGGGGCGTCAGGCAAGCCGCGTACACTCACCGCAATGGTGCCCGTAACTTCACGGTCGGCGTCGTTAGTTTTATCGCCCACTCGGTAGGAGATGTTGTAGGTGCCGTGCAGGCCATCTCGGGCGCTAATGGTCAGGGACGTGCCCGAGGCACTCACGCTAATACCGTCGCTGGAGCTAGGCGAGCCCACTAGGTGGATCGGGGTGTCAGTAAAGGGGTTAGTAGCGTAGTTAGCCACGTCAACCGTGGTGGATTTACCTGCATCCACACTCACCTGGGCTTGGCTTAGCTGCACCAGCGGCTCTTTAGCGCCGGTGACACTAACCGGAATTACCGCTTTAGTGCTGGCTCCCTTGGCGTCGCGCACAGTCAACGCCAAGTTAGCGCTGTTGCCGCGCTTAGCCCCCGTGCCGGTCTGCACCTTGAGGGTGTGACCATCAACGCTGGCTTGGATACCATTGGCGGCCCCCGAAACCGTGTAGGTCATGGAGGCGGGGTCGTCGCCGTCGGGGTCGCTAACCCAGCTGCTCATATCCGCGCTGACGCTTTGACCACCCACGGCCACCTCAATGGCGGTGGGGCGCACCTGCGGGGGACGGTTAGCAGCGCCCGGATCCACAATCAGCGGGATCGTGAGCGTGGCAGACAGGGCTTTATCGTCGCTGCCGTCAGTTACCGTAACCGTGATTGAGGAGGGCCCGGAATAGTCAGCTTTAGCCCCAAACTCCAAGGTGGCAGAGTCTTTAACTAGTGTTGAGCCATCCCAACCGGCGGAGGCGCTAGCCTGCCCATCTTTCGGCACACTTACGCTGCGACCGCTACGTACACGCACATAATTCTTTAGTGCGATAGCGGTTTTAGTGCCGGCTTTAACATGGATAGGAGTCTTAGACACATTCAGCTCAGGGTTAGTTACCTGGTTGCCAGGCACCCACACCACAGCTGAAGCAGACAGGGAGTCCTTGTCGGTAACCGTGTAGAGCACGTAACGCCCCTGCGTGGCCGGCTCAATTAGCAGGTCTTTACCCGAAACTTTCACGCCCGGGTCAGAGCTGGTGACGCGGTCAGATTCAATATCGCCGTCGGGGTCTTCATCATTATCAAGCACAGACACCTTCACGGTGCCCTGGGCGGCGCGAACCTGCTCAACACTGACCTCGTCGTCGCGCGCAATAGGCGCAACCAGGGCGGCGTCGGGCGAAACCACCACGGTGACCAAGCCAATTACCGGCTCAGAGTGGCCGTCGCTGACCCCGTATTGCAGTGAATAGGTACCGGCTTTTTCAGGGGCCTTGAACACTACCCGTGAATGCTCAGCGCTGACCTCAATTGAGTCGTCGCTGCTGCGTACATCGTCTGCCACTAGTGAAAGTGGATCCCCATCGGGGTCAAGGTCGTTAGACAGCACCGGGACCGATACTTTCACGCCTGGACGCACCCGCACCGAGTCAGAGATAGCCACCGGCTGCTGGTTAGTGCCAGCTACGGCGCTTACCCCCACCTTGACCTGGCCGTTAGCGCTGCGCCCTAGGCGGTCGGTGACGGTGTAGCTAAACACGTCCGTGCCGGCCGCGCCGTTGGCGGCGGTGTAGGTCAGGTATGTGCCGCTAACTTCAGCGCTACCCAAAGTGGGTGAGGTTGCCAGGCCCGTCAAGCTCACCGAGTCACCTTCAGCGTCAATGCCCTGCAGCGGGATAGGAATAGTTACCTTCTCCCCCGCCACGGCGCGTGCCTGCACATCTTGCGGGTGGGGGGCGGTGTCGTTTTCAGGATCAGAGCCCACCACCGTCAAGTTCACGGCGGCACTAGCTACGTTCCCGGAGGCGTCGCGCACCGTGTAAATGAGCTTGCCGGAGCCAGGCTGGTTAGCGGCACGGAAACGCACCACATTGTCAGAGACGAAAGCTTTACCCAGGTTGGCTGACACTGAGCTTTGCAGATCAGGCTGCACGGTGAGCTTAAGCCCGCCCGGGGAGCGGTCATTGTTTAGCACCGAGATGCTACCCACGTCACCAACGCGCACCACCAGGTTGTCGTCGTTTAGCTGCGGGGGTTTAGTCATGTCAGCTGCCGGGGTGGGCACAACCCGGATAGTGCCCTGGGTGGCGCCAGACTGGTTGACGGCGGTGTAAGTCAAGCTAGCCGGCTCACTTAGGCCACTGGGCGCCGTGATTTTCACGACCCGGTGCTCCAAAACTGCGGCCACCAGCGGGGAGCCGTCAGGGGTTTTAACTGACTGGACTGACAACACGCCCCCGGTGGGGTCAGTGTCGTTATCCAAGGCGGCCACCAAAGCCGAGCCACCCTCAGGCAGAGAGGTGACGTCATCTTGCACAATTGGCACAGATTTTTCTGCGCTCTTAATGGCATCAACCCTAATAAAGCCCGAGGCGGTCTTGGGGCCGTTAGAAACCTGATAGTTCAGGTAGTAGGTGCCTTCTGCAGTGGGGGTAAAGGTAAGCACCCCGGTAGGTAGGTCACTGGTTACCGACAAGCCGGCGGGAGCTTCATCCACCTGGGTTAAACGCAGGGTGCCGCCGTTAGGGTCAGAGTCGTTATCCATGGGGGTTAGCTGCGCGGATACACCCACCGGGGTGACCAGGTGGTCACCGTTAGTGATGGGGTCCAGGTTACCCGGGGCCTTAACGCTAACGTTCAGGCTGCCTTCGCCGTCAGCGCGCCCGTCAGAGAAGATAACTTTCAGGCTTACATCCCCGGGGGAAGTGCCGGTGTCTTTAATGGTGATAGTGCCGTCAGCGCGCCAATTGACGTTCATGGTGGACGGCGCCTGCACGCTCTTGATGTAGATCTGGTCCCCATCTGGGTCTAGCCAGTCGTTGGAGACGTTGATTTGCCCCTGCGCGCCGGTGGCCAGGCTTAGCACAGAGCGGTTGGTTTGCTTGGGGGCTTCGTTTACCGAGTCAGGGTGCACGGTTAGCTGCACGCTGGCTTGGGCGTTGGCGCGTCCGTCACTGAGCTCATAGTTGAAGGTGCTAGAGCCGGTGGCGCCGGCATCTACCCGCACCTGCAGGGCGGCGCCGTCACGCACCGGGGCCACATTCCCCCAGCTGGGCTGGCTGAGCGGGGCGGCGGTGAGCACATCGGCATCTTCATCAGTGTCGTTGTTGATTACCGGCAGGTAGGCGGTGCCACCTGCGCGCACGCCGTACTCGTCGTTATTGGCTTTGGGCGGGTGGTTTTCGTCCTTGTGTTCTTTGGGGGCGTTTTGGTCGCGCTGGTTGGAGTCGTCTTCCTCGTCCTCGTTTTCCAGCTTGGATTTGACCTCTTCCCAGCCCTTTACCTCAACCATGTCCTTATCAGGCAGCCACAGCCCACCGGTTTTGACGTCGTTGAGTACGATCACGTCGCGGTTGGTGCGAAACACTGCCTGGCTGGCCTGGTTCAATGTGGAAACTTTACGGGCCAGGTCATTTTTGGTGCCGGGGCAGTCACGCAGGAAGCTACCTTGCCCACTCCAGGCCGCATACACACAGCCTCGGTGTAGCACCGGGCGCGAGGGGGAACCCTGGGCGGTTTTGGCTTTAACGGTGGTGACTTTTTTGTCATCCAGGTTTACTCGCAGCAGCGCCCCCCGCGTGCCTACCAGCACGTCTTTAGCTTCCGGGCCGGCTTCTTGTAGCTGCAGGTCGGTGCCGTTTAGGTGGACGGCGTCTCCGCTGGGCAGTACCAGCGTGTTGTTTTTGGTGTCCAGCACCACTGCCTGCTTACCTACCGCGCTGACCTGCAATTTGGCGTTGTTGGCGAGTTTAGGCAGTTTAGTTTCGCTTACGTCTAGCTGCTCACCTGCAGGGGTGAGGGTCTTAATTTTGCCGGCTTTTAGGCTTACTACGTGGGCGACGCCGTCGCTACCGATACTTAGCACCGCGCCGGGCATGTCGGTCACCACAGGGGAGGCGGTGGCGGGGTTGAAACTGGCGGCCTGAGCGGCGTCAGCTAGCCACACTTTGCCGGTTTTAGCATCCGCATAGCCGATACGTGAGCCACCCATCTGGATTTTGTCAGCGCCAGCGAATTTAATGGATTCTTTTAAGGCTACGCGGGCGGGATCCACACGGGTAAAGGAGCCGCCATCAGTGTTAGCTACAAACACTGTGGCGCCGTTTTGGCGTACATCAAAGTTAGTGGAGTCGGTGCGTACGCGCCCGTCGAGGGCTTGGGCTTGGTAAGACAGGTGCCCAACCAGGCGCATGTCCTGGTTAGTTACCCACACGCCGCCGTCGTTGAGGTTTACTTCTTTGGAAACAATGCCCGGGTGGGCTACTGCCAGGGCCACCACGGAGGCAGTAGCTACGGCGGTGGCCGCACCGATTAGGTTGCGAAGTTTAATTCGGGCTCCCATGCCTGCACGTAAACGTGTATGGGCAGAGCTATCGGCGCCTTGGCGCTTGGAGCGCACCAACTTGGGCAGCTTCAATTTTTAACCTCACTGAAAATTTTGGAGCTGGCAGCCAGAGCTCGCGAGACTCTCACTGCCGGCCACTGTTCAGCCTGGTAGGGCCGGGGATTTGTAGGTTTATGTTGCCGCCAGCGCGCTTTGAGGGCACAAGCAGGGCAACAAACACCCTAGGTCTAGCCTTCACCCTAGCGCGATGGGGAGCCTTCCCCATAAAACCTAGGTATTTAGTTAGCAATCTATCAGGGCATTTTTGAGCTTTGTCACCCCTTGGTGTGCCCTTCACAGCCTTCAGCGCTACCTTCGCTGCATCCCTCAACACACCCCTCAGCGCAGTCTCAATTTTGTCCACCAGACAAACTGGTGATTGCACAGCCGCTCAGATGTGTTAGCATCAAACCACTATGAGTGTTTGGACCAAATTCGAATTCCCCCAGCGCATGTGCGTATGTGGATCGATTCGTGCTCGAATGTGTAGCTGACGCTGTTGTCCGCCATTCACTGACCATTCCTTCGCACTAAACCATATTCATTAGTCTCACCATAACTACAGGCATATCTGTAGCTACCTGAGTGCAGCTACCAGGCGCCGCAACCAGCGCAATGCACTTATGCGAAGGCACGGTCACAAACACGAAAGTTTCTATAGTGCCTTTCTCTAACGACATTTACGCCTGCCCCTGTACCCACGACCATGAGCCCACCTTGCTCTCCTTTGAGGTTATGCCTCCGCGCAAACCCTCTCTGGAGGCCCCCTTCTGGCAGACAGTGGATCAGCTGCTGCAAGTGCGCCCCGACTTCATGTCTGTCACCTACGGGGCTGGTGGCAAGGACCGCTCAAACGCCCGCGCCACCGTGCACCGCCTGGTGGCAGACACCCCCATCCAGCCCATCGCCCACCTGACCTGCGTGGGTAACTCCACCGCTGAAGTGGTTTCCACGGTTTATGACTACCTGGACTCTGGGGTGCGTACCTTCCTAGCTCTGCGTGGCGACCCCCCAGCAGGCGAAACCAGTTGGGAGCCCGGCCCTAACGGCGTCGCCAGTGCCACTGAGCTAATCCACCTGATCCGCACGGTTGAACAGCGCCGCTGCGACGCCCACCCCGGTGAGGCGCTGCGCTCAGCTTTTAAGCCCCTAACCATTGCGGTGGCCGCCTTCCCGGCTGGCAACCCGGCGGCTGGTACCACCCCCACCCAGGAGGTGGAGCGGCTGCTAGTTAAGCAGGCAGCCGGCGCTTCTTTCGCCATCACCCAGCTGTTTTGGAATGCAGAGGTGTACGCCTCCTTCGTGGAGCGCGCCCGCCGCGCCGGTGTACATATCCCGATTGTTCCCGGTATCCTGCCGGCCACCGACCCGGCGCGTCTGCGCCGCGTCCAAGACCTAACCGGCATTGAGGTGCCCGAACAGCTGTTGTCCACTTTGGCCGGCTACCAGCACCAAGAACAGCGTGACGCTTTCGGCGCGGCTTTTGGCTCCAAACTGATCCACTCGGTTTTGGATGCGGGCGCCCCTGGCGTGCACCTATACACCTTCAACAAGGCCAAACCGGTACTAGATATTTTGTCTCTAATGGGTGTGGAGCCTAGCGCGCACCACTCCCCGCTACTTGCGCGCTAAAGCAGCGCCGTCGTCGTCAATCCGTAACCATCAACCATTAGCTACCCACTAGCGTGCGTCTACTTTCGTGCGCGCTAATCCAAGAAAATCAAGGAGAACACCCATGTCTGCTGCAACTACGCAGTTCCCCACCGCCACCATTTTGGCCTATCCGCGCATTGGCCGTCAGCGTCAGCTAAAGCGCGCCCTGGAGGCCTACTGGGCCGGGCGCAGCAGCGAGACTGAGCTGCTTGAAGCCGCCAGCAAGCTACGTCAGGAGAACCTGGCGCGCCTAGTTGAACTGGGTTTGGGCGCCTCTGACGCCTCCCTGGCTGACGCACCTTCTTTTTACGACCAGGTGCTAGACGCCACCGTTTTACTGGGTGCTATCCCCCCGCGTTTTGCCGGCCGTGAGGGTCTAGACCTCTACTTCGCCCTGGCCCGTGGGGATGAAAAGGTGGGCCCCGAGGAGATGACTAAGTGGTTTGACACTAACTACCACTACTTGGTCCCCGAGATTGGTCCTGATACTCCGCTGCGTTTTGCCGACGACGCCGTCACCCGTAAGTTCGTGCAGGCCCGTCAGTGGGGCTACGTGACCCGCCCGGTGCTGGTGGGCCCGCTGACCTACCTGGCACTAGCTAAGGCTGACCCGGCCACCCCCGACTTTGACCCGCTAACCCGCCTTGATGAGGCTGTGGCCGCCTACGAGCAGGCCCTGGCCTCCCTGCACGAGGCTGGCGCCCCCTGGGTGCAGCTGGACGAGCCCGCCCTGACCTCCGACAACCTCTCGCGCCCCCGCGCTGAGCTGGCCAAACTGGCTGTGGGCGTGTATGAGCGCCTAGCTAAAGCCACTAACCGCCCCCAGATCCTGGTGACCACCCCCTACGGGGACGCCTCCCAGGCTGTAGGCGCCCTAGCTAAGACCGGGGTGGAAGCTATCCACGTTGACACCCTGCGCGGCAGCCTGCCTAAGGACGCCGACCTGTCTGGGGTGACCCTGGTGGTTGGGGCTGTGGACGGCCGCTACATTTGGCGCGCCGACCTGGCTGCTCTACGCCAGACCCTAACCGCCGCCCAAGCCCTGGGCGCCGCCAAGGTGGCTGTGGCTACCTCCAACTCGCTCCAGCACGTGCCTCACGACACCGCCCTGGAAACCTGGGATGACCCCACGCTGAACGAAAACCTGCACGCCTGGCTGGCTTTCGCCGACCAGAAGGTGCAGGAAGTGGTCACCCTGGCACGCGGCCTAGATGAGGGTTGGGAGGCCATTGACGCTGAGGTAGCCGAGGCGACCCGCGTCCTAGAACAGCGCGCAGCCGCCCCCGGCGTGGTACGTCCCGAGGTCCGCAACCGCACTGCCGCCCTGACCGACGCCGACCGCGCCCGTGAGCCCTACCTGGAGCGTGAAGCTGCCCAGGCCCAGCGCCTGCACCTGCCTCCGCTACCCACCACCACTATTGGTTCTTTCCCGCAGACCACTGAGATCCGTAAGGCTCGCGCCGCCAACGCGCGCGGCGAGCTTTCTGACGCCGACTACCAGGAGCGTATGCGTGAAGAAATCGCTGCGGTAATCAAACTGCAAGAAGAGCTGGGCCTGGATGTGCTGGTGCACGGTGAGGCTGAGCGTAACGACATGGTGCAGTACTTCGCTGAGCTACTTGATGGTTTTGCCGCCACCCGTAACGGCTGGGTGCAGTCTTATGGTTCGCGTTGCACCCGCCCCTCGATCCTGTGGGGTGACGTGTCGCGTCCGGCCGCCATGACTGTGGGCTGGACCAGCTACGCCCAGTCGCTAACCGACAAGCCGGTTAAGGGTATGCTCACCGGCCCGGTGACCATCATTGCTTGGTCTTTCCCGCGTAATGACCTGCCCCTGGGCGAAATTGCTGACCAGATTGGTTTGGCGCTGCGCGACGAGGTTAGCGACCTGGAAGCTGCCGGCATTGCCGCCATCCAGGTGGATGAGCCGGCTCTGCGTGAGCTGCTGCCCCTGGACGCTGAGCGCCACGCCGACTACCTGGACTGGTCGGTGGGTTCCTTCCGCCTGGCCACCTCCTGCGTGCGCCCGGACACCCAGATTCACACGCACCTGTGCTACTCCGAGTTTGGCCAGATCATTGACGCTATCAAGGGTCTGGATGCGGATGTGACCTCGATTGAGGCGGCCCGCTCCAAGATGGAAGTTGTACCCGAGCTGGCTGAAGCTGGTTTCGACCACGGCATTGGCCCTGGTGTGTGGGACATTCACGCCCCGCGCGTGCCCAGCGAGGCAGAGTTGGCGCAGCTGATCGGCCTAGCTGCCGACGCCGTACCGGTTTCTCGTCTGTGGGTTAACCCCGACTGTGGTCTAAAGACTCGTGGCTACGCCGAAACCAAGGCTTCGCTGGAAAACCTGGTGGCCGCTACCCGCCAGGTGCGCGCCGAACGCGAACTGAACAACTAAGCTAACCAGCTAAACCAAGGCTTGGGGGTGGAACTTTGTTCCACCCCCAAGCTGTTTATTTCTTTAGTTATGCTTCTAGCTAGTTATGCGCGCCAAGCTTTGGGCTAGGGCGCGCCGGTCAACTTTACCGATGCCCTTATAGGGCAGCGCATCAGCTAGCAGCACCTGCTTGGGGCATTGGGCGCCACTGAGCTTTTGCTCCAGATAGACACGGATTTGGGCCAAAATAGCGCCTTCATCTACCCGGCCCAGGCCCGGCATTGAAGCGGGCACCACCACTGCGGTAACCACCTGCCCCCACTGCAAATCGGGTAAACCCACCACCGCGCATTCACTCACCAGCGGGTTTAAGGCCAGTAAGGCCTCAATCGGGCCGGGTTCCACCTTAATGCCGCCGCTAATAATGACGTCATCTAGACGCCCAAGCACCTGTAGACGACCATCTACAATATGGCCACGATCAGAGGTAATAAACCAGCGCCTGGCCGGCTCACCGGCGCCCGCATCAGAGCCGGTACCCGGCCCGGTCTCAGCGCCCGGCCTGGTCGCACCAGCCTCAGTGCCTGCCCCGGCTGCCCCGGCCTTAGCGCTTTCGGCCGCGCTCGCAGTTCCACCTACGCCGCTTGTCCCCTCACCGGCCTGGGGGCGGTTAACAAAGCAGCGCCTAGTTCGCTCCTCATCACCCAGGTAACCGGTGGCCAGCATCGGCCCAGACAACCAAATTGCCCCGGTGGCCTGATCTACATCCATACTCACCCCAGGCAGTGGCTGGCAGTCATAGACACACCCGCCACAAGTTTCGCTCATGCCATAGGTGGTAACCACCCTAATCCCGGCAGCTTTAGCCTGCTCCAACAGCTGTGCATCAGCTGCCGCTCCCCCAATCAGCACCGCATCTAGCCGCGCTAAGGCGCCGCGCAGCTGCGCATCATCCAAAGCCCGGCGCAGCTGTGTGGGCACCAGCGAGGTATACACCGGGCAAGCCCTGCCGGAGTCGTCAGCAGCGAGCGCCCCCTCAGCCTCCCCGCCAGCGCCACCAGCGCAGGAACTAACGGCGTCGTCGTCAAAGGAAGAACCGGCGTCGCAATCAGCAGCAGCTACGCAGGCGGCGTCGATAACCTGCGCCAAATGCTGGGGGTCAAAACCACCCTCCTTATAGGCGTTAAACACGTGCGTGCCGGCCACCGCCGCCCGCACCAAAACCTGCACCCCAGCGGCATGATAGGCGGGCAAAGCCAGCACCCAAATTCCCGGCCCACCCAGGCGTTTATGGGTGGCCCGTGCCGACGCTACCAGCGCATCCATCGACACCCCCACCAGCTTGCCAGTGCCGGTAGTTGAGCCAGACGTACGCAGCACCATATCCACCCCCACACTGCGGCCACTAGCCCGGGCCGGGATCCGCCGCGCCAAATTCGCGGCCACCTCCCGCGTATCCTCATGGGGTGCGATAGGCACAATAATTTCGCGGCTAGGGAGCAAATACTGTTTCGCCAATGAACGGGCCTGGGCGTGGGCCACGTCGGCGGACCTCAAACTACTGCGGCTGACCAGCCCTGGAGCGGAGGTTTGCGGCTTACGTAAATGCCCGCCCCTACCGACGACGTCGGAAGCGTCCGCAGACATGCGCCTAGCTAACAGCTGGGCGAACTCCTCAATTTGCGCTGCACTCTGGGTGCGCTGGATGCGAAAAAGGCTCACGCTTTCAATGGTATGACTACCAAGTCACAAAAATATGGTTAAGCTGCACTTATGCGGCTTTTCCTAATGGTATTCGTGATCGCCTTGGCGCTGTATGCCCTCATTGACTGTGTACGCACACCCGAGGAGGACATGCCTGCGCGTATGCCTAAACACCTGTGGATTACGCTAATTTTAATGTTCTCCACCATCATGCTTGGCCCCCTGGCCTGGATCATTACCTCCCGGGTAAGCGCCGCTGAGAAACGCGGCGGGCAGCTCAGTGGCGGGCTTTGGTCTGCGGAAAAAGGCGTAGATCTGCATCTGTCGCGCCACGCTTCCGCCCCGGCAGCTCCCGACGACGACCCTGACTTCCTGCGTAAATTAGATGAGCAGGTGCAAGCCGAAAAGCGCCGTCGCCAACGCGAACAGCTCCAACAAAAGCGCTCCCCACGCCCCCAGGCCAGCCCCAACCAGGCAGGCCACGAACAGGCCGGCCACGAACAGACCAACCAATCCGCTAAGAACCCCGCAGAGCCCACTAGCGGCCCCCAGGACAGCCCCCAAGGTGGCAGTTCCAGCAGCGCCCAAGGCAGCAACCCGAAATCTGGAGACTCTGCGCAGCCCTGCACCAAACCTGGCAGCGCCGCCCCGGGCAGCCGCGAAAAAAAGGACGAGCACCCCGAAAACTAAGGCCAATTACTGGAACTAGGGCCAGTTACTGGTGTCCACCTCACGGTTATAGGCACGCGCATGCAGCAACCAATCCCCCGGCAGCCAGCTACGGCCCACCAACTGGGGATGCTCAGGCAAAAACAAAGCCGCCCAAATAACCATCACTAGCTCAGCCCACTGCCCACGCACCTTCAAACGCACGTTGCCCTGCTCATTGGTGGCCGCCAGCATCACTTCACCCACACCAGTTACCTGGCACTCGCGGATCTGCTGGTAACCAATGAACATCACGCCGTCAGGCGTGCCCAGGTAGATGCCGTGGGTGGATACGCTCAGGCGGGCGTTGGCCAGGTGGCGCCATTTTTCAACCGCGTCACGCTCGGCGCGGCGTTTGCGGCGCGAATTAACTACCGCCTGTCCCCCAAAGAAGGCCGCCATCAGCGCCAACCCGGCAGCCCCGCCAGCTAAAAAGAAGCCGCGCATAGGCTGATAGTTGCTGTTGTCACCGCGTTTAAAAGCCAGGATTTCCCCGTCGCAAGAACCCAGAATCACTTCGCCGCTGTGAGTGGGGCGAATCGGGTCAACTACTGGAGAAACCGGGTTGGGTTTAAAACCTGCCCGCACAGCGGTGAGCACCTGCGCAGTATTCCACCAAACATAGTCTTGGCCGGTCCAGGGACGTTGGGGTTGGGGGCGCGGCTGTAGGGTGCGGTTAGCAGCTGGCACTAACTCGCCGGAAGCTGCCCCAGCTGGCTGCGACGGCGTCGTAGCCCCCTGATCTTGGGGCTGCGGATGCGGCGCCGACTGGCTCACGCACGCCCCTCGCCGTCGCCAATTTTCAGCCCGGCCACGCCGCTGCCAGGCACCATATCTTCAGCTTCACGCAGCAGCGCATTAGCCGGCTCAGTGTAGGCCAAACCCACCAGGGTGTTGTCTTCAAAAGTTAAAGAGGTCAAGGACGCTAAAGAGCATTGGCGTCGGCGCGGATCGTGGGCCAGGGGGCGCCCATGCAGGTACAGGCTCAGCGACCAGATCGGTAACTGGTGTGAAACCAGTAGGGCCTCATGGCCGCGCGCCTGCACCAGGGCGCTACGCACGGCGGCGCTCATACGCGCCACCAGCTGGGTGTAGGGCTCACCCCAGGAGGGGCGTAGCGGGTTGATGTAGTAAGCCCAGTGTTCAGGGTGGGCTAGCACCCAACGGTTACGGTTTACGGCAACGCCCTCAAAGTGGTTTTCGGCCTCAAGTAGGCGCGCGTCAGTGCCGGCGTTAATGCCAAAAGCGGCGGCGGTGGGGGCTCCTGATTCCACGGCCCGCTCTAGGGGTGAAGTGGTTACCACGGTGATGTCTTTGCCGGTTTCCACTAGGTAATCTGCCACCATCTGGGCCATGGCATGGCCGCGAGGGGTTAGGTGGTAGCCGGGCATGCGCCCATAAAGGATGCCCTGGGGGTTATCTACCTCGCCATGACGCATGACGTGAATTGTTGTGCGCACCATAGCGGCAATTCTATGCCAGGGTCAGAGCCTCAGCACGTTTTAGCGTGTTGAGTCTGCGTCGGTAGTGATCTTTTCCAGCAGCTCAGTTAGTGTGGCCAGCTCACTGGGGGTGAAACGGTTGATTAGGTGGCGACGCACCCCGTCGAGGTGGATAGGCGCAGTTTGAGCCAAAAACTCGTAGCCAGCCTGGGTTAGGTGGGCGTAGACGCCGCGTCGGTCGTTGGGGCATGAGGAGCGCAATACGTAGCCGGCACGTTCTAGCCGCCCTACCGTGTGGGTTAGGCGTGAGCGCGAGTAGGAGACTTGGTCAGCCAGTTGGCTCATGCGTACGCGCCCGGCTTCGCTTTCAAATAGGCGTACCAGGATCTCATACTCATACATGGAGATGGCGGCGGCCTCGTCTAGCTCGTGGTTTAGGCGCGCCGACACCAGTGTGCTGGCCCCTAAAAAGGCTCTCCAGGCCCGCATTTGCGACTCGGTTAGTAGGCGCTTGTCGCCCTGCCCGCAGCTGCTGGCATTGCTGGCTTCTTGCCCGCACCCGGCAGATGCGACTTCTTGCCCACAACCGCTAGCTGGCTCGCTTACTACCTTGGTGGCTTCTTGCCCACAGCCGACGACGGCGCCCGCTGCGGCCGTTTTAGGTGCAGCTCCCTGCCCACAGCCGCCTGCAACACTAGAGCTAGCGGAAGCGGCGACGTCGTCGCCCATACCCATTGCACCCGAAATTGCACCAGTGCCGCAGCTGGAGGCCATGTTTAAAGCTCTCATTTCTTACTAGATTGTGCGGCCCAAGCAGCCAGCAAAACAAAGTAGTTCAATAATAAAGTAAATCGTGGTGTGAAGGTAGCTATTTAAATAAACGAAATGGCTGCCACCCTAGGGATAGCAGCCATCCAAGCACTCACGTGCCAGGCGTCACTTCTTGTTACGACGCTGGTGGCGAGTCTTACGAAGCAGCTTGCGGTGCTTCTTCTTGGACATGCGCTTACGGCGCTTCTTAATAACAGATCCCATATGAGAACCTCACAGTCTTGCTAAGCGTGCCCAACGGCACCATGATCGGTTGCGGCCGGGCACACCGGCCACATACGTGACCAAATGAGTTTAACGCGTCTCAGGAGCCAAATGCAGCCGCGTCGCCGTGGCTCCAATCACCTAAGCCACTGGCCATGAACTCCTGGACAGCCGCCACGGGCACCCGGTAAGAACGTCCCACACGCATTGCGGGGAGCTCACCCGAGTGCACCAGGCGATACACGGTCATCTTGGACACCCGCATCATGGAGGCTACTTCCGCCACAGTCATGAAGGCGGGAGTCTGAGGCTGTGCCATCGCGCTGATTCCTGTCCTTGGGTTGGGCCCGCATTGGCGGGATCGATGTAACTATACCGGTTTAAGCTGGCAAATACAGCCGTTTTGAATCTCGTTTTAACTACAGTGACGGCGCCTATCAGCCAAATTGGAAACCTCCGCATAAATTAGGGCCAACTACCCAGATGCCAACTGGGCTAAGGTAAGTAAAGAAAGATACGTGTGGGTACCTACCGGCAGACCTGGCAAACTACCAAGCGCCCTGCTGCTAGCCCCCATGCTCCCTGCAAAACGTAAGGTGACCTTTTGTTTTCGCGTGCTGTGCGGGCGTTTACCGATATACGTACCTGGCTGGAGCGAGTTGGACGTCACTCCAGCGCCCGCCTAGCCACGTGCCTATTCGCCGCAATTATCGTCATTATCACAGGCCTACTTGAGCTGCCTATTGCCACCGCCAGCGGCGAGCGCGCCCCCTTCGTTGACGCACTATTCACTGCCACCAGCGCAGTTTGTGTAACCGGCCTAACCACTGTGGACACCGCCACCTACTGGTCTACTTTCGGCCAGGCCTGCATTATTTTGGCCACCGCCGTGGGCGGGCTGGGGGTTATGACCATTGCCTCGCTGCTGTCCCTGGCAGTTTCGCGCCATGTGGGCCTGTTCCAGCGAATGCTTACCGCCGATGAGCACCAGTCTCGTTTGGGCGACGTCGGCTCACTGCTGCGCGCAGTAATTATCGCCTCCCTGGCGGTTGAGGCCACCCTAGCTCTAGTGCTGTTCCCGCGCTTTTTAACGCTAGGCTACCCGCTACTTAAAAGCGCTTGGTATGCCTTCTTCATGGCCTTATCTATCTTCAATAATGCGGGCTTTGTGATTATGCCCGATGGCCTAGCACCCCACGCTAGCGACTGGTGGATGTGTTTACCTATCGCCGTAGGTACTTTTGTGGGGGCAATTGGTTTCCCAGTGATTTTGGATGTGCATCGTAACTGGCGTATGCCGCGCAAGCTGTCTTTGCACTCTAAAATGACCATTTCCACCTACGTAATTATTTCGGTAATTAGCGCCATCTCTATCACCGCTTTTGAGTGGACCAACCCCTTCACCTACGGCCAGTTAGACACCAGCGGCAAGGTTCTTTCCGCCATCGTCAACTCCGTAAACGCCCGCTCTAGCGGCCTAGCCACCATTCCCACCTCGCTGATGCGCGAAACCACCTGGTTGCTGCAAGACTTCCTAATGTTTATTGGGGGTGGCTCAGCCTCCACCGCCGGCGGCATTAAAGTCACCACCCTGGCTGTGCTGGTGCTGGCGATCGTGGCCGAAGCGCGCGGCGACAGCGACATTGAAGTGTTTGGTAGGCGTCTACCCACCTCCACTGTGCGCGTCTCGGTGGCCGTGGCCTTCGTGGGCGCCTCCATCGTGGTGGTAGCTACCCTAATGCTGCTGTGGCTAACCAACCTCTCCCTTGACACTGTCTTATTTGAAGTGATCAGCGCTTTCGCCACCGTGGGTCTGTCTACCGGCATCACGCCGCTACTGCCCCTTGAAGCCAAGTATGTAGTGGTGGTGCTTATGTTTGTGGGACGTACCGGCACCATGACCGCCGCCAGCGCCCTAGCCATGCGTGATCGACGCCGCGTCATCCGCTTCCCTGAAGAGCGCCCCATGATCGGCTAGCGCTCCAAAACGACGACGACGCCGCTCCCCTGCAGCGCCCAGCCGCTCTGGCCGCCCCGCGCCGTC
>ERZ773196.188-NODE-188-length-40650-cov-33.203621_pt1 | contig 40650 bp, 47 predicted proteins | sample MGYA00581009_ERZ773196 | MGnify/ENA primary metagenome ERZ773196 (study PRJEB29015, sample SAMEA2738162) | human oral metagenome | biome: human oral; feature: human-associated habitat; material: saliva | place: China | collected 2243 ... | reverse complement strand
TATCTCATGGAAGAAAAAAAGAAGCCCAGGAGGGCAAGGAGGAAAATAAGAATGATAAAAACAACTGTTACATATCCACGTTTTGTGGACATTGACCGAAATGGTGTTTCTATGAAGGTGTTTGAAACATCTAATGGGAATGAGGAGTGGTGTTCTCCTACTGGACGTGAGTTACAAGAAAGTCCGGATGTTATGGATCACTGGCTCGAATACGAGGACAGTGAAGGTGAACTTCACTACGGTAGATAGTTTCTATCACCATTTTATTTGTTATTTATTATTTTATTTTAAAAGCCTAAAGATAGGCAAGGAGGAAAACATGTTTAATAAAGTTATTTTGATCGGACGTACAACGTCTGACGTTGATTTACGCTACACGCAAGGTGCAAACCAAAAGGCTGTTGGTCAAGTGTCGCTTGCAGTCAATCGCTCATACAAGAGCGCTAATGGTGAACGTGAGGCAGATTTTATCCGCCTTGTAATCTGGGGAGAGCAAGCTGAACGCTTTGCAAACTGGATTAAAAAAGGTTCACTAGTGCAAGTTGAGGGTGAGTTACGTACTCGCTCCTACGATGACCAGCAAGGGAGACGTGTCTACGTGACCGAGGTACTTGTTCAACACTTTAACAACTTGGAGAAGCGTGACAATAACCAAGGTCAAGCGAACAATGGTTTTGAATCATTTGCAGGGGAAAATCCTTTTGCTGATGAAGATTTACCATTCTAAAAATAACTTAGTAAATTAAAGGAAATATAGATAAAGAGATAGGATACTTAACCCTGTCTCTTTATTTATCAGTGGAGGAAAGAAATGAGAAATAATCTAGTAAAAAAAATCGAATCAAAGATTTCTGAAATCAAAAGCGATAGCACCAGAAGTTTATCAAAAGGTCAACTTGACCTACTTGTCAATACTAATGCGTCAACACGCGCATTGGAGGACTTCCTTGAGGATGTTACTTTCGTAGTCAAGCACCAATAATGGAGGTAGTTTTATGGAAATGGAACTACCAATATTAACGGAGGAAAACTACTATGATGATGTATTCTATATGTCTAATAGTAGGTTTAAGGAGTATATGGCTTGTCCTTTAAGGCAACAAGCTATTGACCTTGGGTTCTGGAAAGGGAAAAAGTCTACGGATGCACTTTTGCTGGGAAACTATGTTCACTCTTACTTTGAGAGTGAAGAAGCTCATGCCAGGTTCTTAGAAGAAAATGGCTCAGAGTTGATTTCTACCAGAGGAGCAACCAAAGGGCAGTTAAAAACCTCTTTTAAGATAGCTGACACTATGATTAAAACCTTAGAGAAAGATGAATTGTTTAATGCCATTTATCATGGATCAGAGGATGATGTTGTAGTTAAGGAAGCTATCCTTACAGGTGTGTTAGCAGGTATCCCTTTTAAAGCAAAGGTTGATAGTCTGAATCTTTCTAAGGGTTACTTTGTCGATTTAAAGACAATGGAATCCATTCGGAAAGAAACGTACTCACCTACTCTTAAAACGTACACGAAGCAAGCTATCTACAACATTGTAGAATATAGCTATCATATGCAGATGTACGTGTATAAGCAGTTGCTGGAACAACAATACGGATATGAATTTACTCCGTACATTGTTGCAGTCAGCAAAGAGGGAGTACCAGACAAGGAAATCCTTGCTATGACCGAAGATATCCTAGAGGTAGGCAGAGAACAATTCGAGGCACATTCTGAAATCGTTCGTGATGTGTTTCTGAACTATGCTACGCCAAAAGGTTGTGGGCATTGTGATTTTTGCTTAACTCACAAGAAATTGGAAAGAGCTATTACGCTCGACGAATTACTAGAAAATAGTTAAAATTGAAACCTATCAAGTCAGAAGGATAGGCAGGAGGAAGAAAGATTATGAACAATACTAATACAAACTTTGAAAACACTGATTTACTTCAACGTCTTATCGACGCAGAAGTGGCTCTTCAGGTGAAAAATAATCTTGAAGATATCAATAAACCTATTGATAATTCAGAGTTATTTGAGGCTCTAGCACGCGCGCAAGCGAACTTTGATCAAGTTAAGAAAAGTGGTAAAGCTAATATTCCTACCAAATCTGGTGGAAATTATAGCTACAACTTTGCTAAACTTAGCGATGTGTTAGCTGCAACAGTACCAGCATTGAATGCTGAGGGTATCTTCTTTAGTCAGAAGCCTAACTACTCTTTGAGTAGTAACGCTCCTATGGTAACTATTGTAAGTACACTCAGTCATAAGTCTGGTGCTTCAATCTCTTATGAAAGCATTCCATTATTCTATAACATGAATGATGCGAAACAGGCAGGATCAGTAATGACTTACTTACGTCGTTATGGCGCGTGCCAAATACTAGGGATTGAAGGAGATGACGATGATGACGCTCATGTAGCAACGATGAATAACTCATCTAACTACAATAACTACAAGAGCAATCAACAAACACGTCAGCAAGCACCTGCAGCTAAACAGAAACAGCAATTCGCTACTAAACAAGGGACTAGTAAGCCAGTTGCATCTACACCTAAATCGGTAGAGCAACAACCAAATCCAGAGCAAATCAAGTCAGTTGAACCAGTTGCAGAACAAACTGCTGAAAAACCTGTTGAAACAAAACCAGTAGAACAAGTGGAAACACCACAAACAACTACTGAAGCAACAGAACAAGCATCTGTAACTGAATCAAAGGAAACAGGAACAGTTACTATCCCGCAAGCGCCTAAACGTGACATGAGCGCAGTCTTTCAGAGTGGTTTAGAGAGTGCCAAACACTTTGGTGCTACTGAAGAACAACTCGCAGAATGGCAAGCAATGACTCACGAAGAAGCTATCCGTGAAATGAGTACATTCGTTCGCGATAAAGCAAGTGGTAAGTAATTAAATTAGTATATGGAAAGAAAGACTATGCAAGTAAATTCACGCGCATAGTCTTTTGGTTTTATAAAGAGAGAAACCTATCAGTCAGAGATAGGTAGGAGGAAGAAAAATGAATGAAACAGAATACACAAAAAATATTCAAGCAGTAGATAGCATGAGTGATACAGAATTGCTTTTCACGATGCTAAATGCAGTAACACACGGACGTTTAACAGAAACTAAAGCAAATGAACTTGCCAGAGAAATTGTCGAGGATAAAACCTTCTTTTCTCGCATAGATACTGTTTCTGTACCAGAGTTCATGGGACTTGGTCTTGAAAAACAGGAGGCAGTAGCACTTGTTTCAATGGCTGAAGTTCTAAAACGCTCATTGGTTAAGAAGTCAGAGCTAGAATCAGTTTTCAGTAGCCGATATTTAGGCAAAAAACTGATTTCCCAGATTGGCCACAAGGAGCAGGAGCATCTTATGGCAATTTATCTGAACAGTCAAAATCAAATTGTAGATGAACGTGTTATTTCCATTGGCACTACGGATCGCTCAATCGCCTCACCGTCAGATGTTCTACGGTATGCAGTGAGATGTAATGCGACCTCTATCGTTGTGGCGCATAATCATCCGTCTGGTTCTGTTGAACCAAGTGGAAACGATAGAAATTTCACTAGAGATCTAATGGATTGTTGCAAACTGTTTGACATTTTCCTTCTCGACCATGTTGTAGTTGGTAGAGATACCTACTATTCATTTAGAGAGAAAGACTATCTGTTTGATTAAAGGAGGTCTGCATCAGCAGATATGGAGGAAAAAAATGAATTATATCGAACTACAAACCTTGTACTATCATTCAATGGTGCAAGTCATGACAAATGTTTTCTTGGGATTGATTGCTTTAATCGTGATCCGAAGAATGCTTCAAAACAAAAAAACATTTAGACTGTTATCTATCGTATTTCTAATCGTTCCTTTCTCAATCTTGGCGATTGCTATGTCTATTTTGGACTATGTACGCCATTAAGGAGGGGATGATATGGCTATGACAGATTTAGAAAAAGCGAAGTGGCTTAAAAAGAACTATCGAGAGTACGCTCTTGAATGGTATCTTTCAGACCACGCGCGTCTAAATGCTATCTTCCAGAAAGAATATGACAAATATCTTTCTAGCCTTAACACCCAAATTGTAGAAGAGCAAGAATCTCAAATCAATCAGATTGAGGAGAGAATGTTCTCAGCATATAAAGAGGTTTACGGTTCTGACTATCTCATAGATACGCTAATTGACCGTAGAGGCACTTTTGAAAGAGTACAGAAAATCAGAGAACTTTGGTCACCTGTACTTGCTCATTAAGAGGAGGAAGAAATGGAGCGAAAACAACAGATAGATTTTGTCTATCGTTTATGTCAGAGAAAAATCTTATCTTATTATCATTTAGAAGATAACTATAACGGAACTGGAATGGTGCTATTTACTGCATATAACGCAGAAAGCACACCGATTATCCGTTATAGCTTCTATCCTAGCGAGGTTAGTGATGTTACTAATTTCCTAGATAACTTGTTGATTGAACAAGCTGAAGAAAAGAGAAGGTTTTTATCTTTTAAGGTAAAGAAGTAGTTGATAAAATAGAAACCTATCGTAAGGATAGGCAGGAGGAAGTCATATGTTACATTGCACTTACTATGAAGATGAACGCTCATACAGAGCGTCTAAGCTACGATATAAAAAACTGCTTGATGCAGGATATAGTGTTGTTCTGCATAAATTAGATGATGATGATTTTGATAACTTTGAAAGGCTCAAAATAAACCCATTTGCTCACACAGAGGAGGATTGGGAATTCATCATCTATGACGATGTTTCTGGTAAATTCTTTATTAACGGCATGGATGAACTCCTTGCTAAAGATATGCCGGATTATTTTCGACCAAGAGCAGAACGTCGTCTCGCTTTAGAGGTTGCGCTGGAGCGCGCCTACTCGTTTGGAATGTAATAATGTTAGATGGAAAGAAAGACTATGCGCGTGATGATATAACACTTGCATAGTCTTTTGGTTTTAGAAAGTCTGCATCAGCAGATATGGAGGAAGAAAGAATGTTTACAGAAGATAAATACTACAAAAATAACAACACTGGCCACATGATCCAAGTTTACGCAGAGTCTAATATAGACGTAACTTCCAATCCAATGAGTTTGGATACTGCGTTTAACTTTAATATTTTTCATAGTGGGTACGAAAGCATGCAAGAACACTCTTACAAAGGAGTAGATGATTGGTTTGATGCTCAGACGAGCGAAGGCGCATACTACTTATTGAAAGAGCAAGCAAGTTCAGAAGGGAAATCTCTTAAAGAATTTGTTAATATGCTTTGTACCACTTTGGATAAAGTAGGGATTATCGCCTTTCCTATCCGAGTATATGAACAAACCGACAAAATCACTTATTATTTAGGTGAGTGGTTTGACAATAGACATGGTAGATTAGTTGGGTTTGCATGGCAGACTAAAGAGGAACTTTACAAAGAATATGGTTGTGAACGGATTACAGATGAACTCCGTCAGAAACTTACTTCTAATGTGAAGCAGACTCTTAAAGACTATTCTAACTATTGCAACGGTTATGTTTACGGTTATAACCTTTTTGACCGTAACGGAGTGGAAATCGATGGAGGCAGTGGTTTTATCGCTGATACTGAAGAAGAATTACTAGGGTATATCCTTAAGTATCTTCCGTCAGATATTACCGATAATAATTTTGTAGGAATGTCAACTGAAGAAATGGAGAAAGCAGCATAAGCTACTGCATGGAGGAAAGAACAATGGAATTTAACAAACTAACAGAATTATTGGCACAAAAAGGCGTAAAATTTGTTTGTCAAGATAGTCGAATCAATGATTGGACTGTTTGGACACCAGATAATGATTTTACAAACTACATTTATCTTGAAAAAGACCATAGACGAATTTACTTAGACCTCGTTTCACGTTGTCAAACATGGCGTCGGAAAGGGGTATCTCTTTCCGAACTATGTAAAATTCGTTCATTATTAGAGAGTATTAAAGCGGACAAGGAAGCAATTCCTTTTGTGGAATTAGTCCGTCACCTCATTGATGAAAATGGTAGCTGGTCTGACTATGTTAAGGCAGTGATCCAAATCGAGAATGAGCAAGCATCAAAAGAAGCTATCGAGAGAGCTTATGACTTTTTCGTAGAAACTGATGATTGTACTCTCGTTAGTCCAATGATTGATGATGTAGTTTGGAATGCTGAAGTTAGTTTAAATGGAGATGAAGCAGTAGCATAAGCTACTGTATGGAGGAATTAAAAATGACAGAACTTATGGATAAGATTGTTGTTAAATCAGAAGTGACATCAGAACAAGCGAAACGCTTGGAAAAATTGGTGGAACTTTGGGACAAGCATCATTCTGCATCATAAAATAAATAAAAATCCGTAAAGACGGATATGGAGGAAGTTAAAAATGGTAAATTTACTTAAAGGAAGAAAAGACTTAGAGAAAGCACCAGCTTTCCCTAAGTTTACAACAACAGATAACGCACTTAGCAAGTTTAAGAAACTCGTGCGATACTATAACAAAGTTATGGATATCAGCACAGTTGACTTAGAATCTGTCCTTGACGGATTGAGTGTTGATTATCAATACTATCATAATAGACCAAAGGCTTATTCTAGTTATAAATGTTTTGACCTTGATCTTGATAAAATTCCAGAAAATGCTTATCGTAATGTTGTAAGTATTCTTAAGAGAAGAGCAAATATTGAAGGCTTGGATTGGGCACGAGTGAAAGTTCTTATTGATGAAGAACAGGACCAAGTGTTTGCAATCGTTCCTCGACTTGCTTTTTCAAAGGAGTCTGAATTTTATGGCATGCACAAAAAAACTGGCTATCATTTTGTAGGTTTCAACTCAGTAGGTTATGCCTTGCTTAAAAGCAAGATCGCTGAACTGGAACGAGAAAAAGGTTATGACTTTGAAGGGGCAGTTAATCATATTGCCTTTGTGGAGCATAACTTTGTTTTGAACCAGAAATATTCAAGACAAAGTAGTGCAACAATCGCTACTATCCAGACCGACAAGAAATACCAAGATAGCGAGTTGAATAAGAGTACAATCTTTAATCAATTAGGCTTTCGCAAGGTAGAGGTGGACACGCAGAAGTATGAAGGGAGAGAGTTTGATTACAATCTGTTTAGGAAAGTCGAAGAGGACTTTGAAGAAATCTGTAACAAACTACCTCACGCATCTGCTCAACCAGAATTGAAGTTTAGGAAGCTAGGTAAGCACAAGGCTACTGGTCTGTATGCACCGTTTCTAAACATTCTTGCAGTGGACGTGCGTAACACTGAGAGCTTTATCCATGAATACGGTCATTACTTAGACTATAAGCATGGTGACAAGGAAAACTATTCTTTAAGAGATGATTTTGAGCATATTATTACTTCTTATAGCAATAATTTCAAAATCACCTACCAAAAGAAAGAAGATGAACTCCTTACTCGTTTGATGAAAGCGAGCAAAGAGTCAGCTTCAGGGACTAGTATTGTTTCGCTAGAGGAGAAGCGTTTGTCAGCAGAATTGGAACTATTGAAGAAATCTAACAAAATGTTTGACTACTTTACCACGCCGACAGAAATCTTTGCAAGAGGATTTGAACTTTGGGTATTTGAAACAATTATCTCAAATTCATCATTGTTGGCCAGCAGGGAAACTTATAGTAGTCGCATCGAGTATGTCTCTTTCAATGGGATCAAAGAAAGTCTATTCTCTTTCTTTGCGACAATCTTCCCAGAAGCAACAATTCAGATGAATAGCTTTGCAGCAAGCAGAACTATTCTCGCACCTAAACGTGAATGGGCGCTAGTTTCACCTACAAATGTAGGAGAACAAATGAGCCTATTCTAGTCTAGGTTAGAGTATTAGAGTAACAGGGTTTATCCTTGTTGCTCTTTTTTTATTTTTCTTTGCACAAATAGTTGCCTTATGGCATATATTGTGATATAATACTTATAGAGAGAAAGGAAGGGCGAAAGCCTTAGAGGAAGAAAAAATGGCTTTTGGAAAGAGTAGATATAACGCATACAGAAAGCGTAGTTTCAATCGTAGTGATAAGCAACGTAGAGAATATGCGCAGGCAATGGAAGAACTAGAAAATGCTTTTGATAATCTTGATGGTTGGCATTTATCCAATATGATGGATAGTGCCTATAAGAATTTTGACAACTATCAAGTTCGTTTGTCCAACCACTCGGCAGACAATAAATATCACGACCTAGAGAACGGATACTTGATTGTTAACGTTAAGGCAAGCAAATTGAACTTTGTAGATATTATCGAGAATAAGTTAGACAAGATTTTGGAAAAAGTCGATAAACTTGATCTTGATAAATACCGTTTTATCAATGCCACCAATCTGGAGCATGATATTAAATGCTATCTCAAAGGTTATAAGACAAAAAAAGAAGTAGTATAATGAAGGGTATAAAAAAACAATGAGCAATCATTGTTTTTTGTTACTACTAATAAATTATGAAAAAAACACCGTGGGAGGAAAGTCCACAGTGTTTTTTTGTCAGAAGGGCTGAGAGACGACCGGAAGAAAGGTAGCCATCCCTCATGTTAGTTTTAACTGGAAGTAACTGGAGAATTAGGAGTGGTTACTTCTTTAGTTTTATAGGAAGAAGTTAAAGAAGGGAAGGAAGATATTTCCCACACAAACAATAACTTAACCGACGAATAACTTTGTATCTCATCGGTACATTTATAGTATAACAGAACTGCTATAAAAAAAGCAAGAAGTTGGTCGGAAACTGGTGATTTTTTTTAAAATAATTTCAAAACACGATTTTCTCTATCATAGCTTGCCTTTTTGAGCAGGACTAGGTAAAATAATAGTATGAAACAAAACGATTATTACGAAAATTTACCAAAGACTAAAAGAGAACAAATCGTTGATTGGATTATCAGTTTAAAGGACTTAAGTTTATTCCGCTATCTTCGTAAAAAGGTGATTTTTAGGAAGACTCTATTTGCAGGGATTCTGCTAACTTCTTGTGTCCTATTGGCTTTAGGGGGATTGACATCACCCAAACGTGTGACCTTTAAAGCAGAGCAATTAGAAACTGCTAAATCCTTTGCTAACGATAGTGGCGATATGGAATTAGTAAGCCAGAAATATTCTAAGGGAAATGGTATCGCAGTCCTAGAGTTTGAAACCAAAGACAATACAAGTGCGATTGACGAGGGTATCAAAGGTGAAAACTTAGAATGGCAACTCTTTTTCCCACCGAATGTCAATGCGAAAAATGCTGAAATGCAAGTGATCCCTCTAACTGATAACAAAATTTCAGTAGTAGTGAAGAATATTCCAGAAAACTACGGAGCATTCATTGTTCGTGCTACGAATAACTCGCCTGTCGATAAAAATGTTGATGTAAAATTTAAGAGCTATAAAACTTATCTACAAGAAGAGAAAGACAAGGAAGAACGGAATAAATTTAAGAAAGATGAGCAGGTTGAACAAACGCCGGCCAGGGATAATATTCTGGATTTCTACGTGACACTTCAAAATGACAAGTTGATTGAAACCAGTATTAAAGACCAGACACGTGAAGAGTTCGCACTTTCAATCTTTAATGCTGAAATTGATTATCAAACAAGCCAAGTCACGCGCCTTGAAGATGCGATCAAGACTTTGGTAAATAGCACTGCTAATGATAAAAAGTCTATTGATAATTTAAATAAAGAATCTCAGTATGTTATCGGTGATGAACTTTCTGAGAAGCAAAAGCAAATCCAAACATTGATGAATAGCATTGATTCTAAGAACAAACAAATTGATACTGCTGAAAAGAGTCTTAAAGTGACTAAAGAAACCATTGCTAATTTACAAAAGAATGTAAAAGCAGTCCAAGATGGAACTTTCCAGTTCAAAGCACCTGTTCGCTCGGTATCTGTTAAAATTGACTAATACAGTCAATCGCCTTTTGGTTTTATTGAGGGTTCGACTCCCTCAAAGGCGATAGGGGTAGTAACCCCCTAAAACAATTCCTATCGTTTCTCAACGGTTAATAGAATTGTTCTTCATTGTTGTGGCTAGGTAAGGTTGTTGCCACCGTAATCTCCATCTTAACGAAACGAAAAACACCTGCGGTACTCAATCCGTGTCGCCAAGGACAAATTGAGGGTAAACAAGCTACGCTCATGCGTGGTTTTTTTGTTTATCATAGCTTTACTATATAGACAATTAGAGATAAAATAGTAGTATGAGGTTTTAAACTGTTTTAAAGGCAGAAAGACCAAAGAACTATCCTTATAGAAAGAAAGAGGGAAACATGCGTGGGTAGAGGTATAAAGACCGTAGAACTTAATGAAAGAGATTTATTTTCTTTATTCTTATTGAATAAATTTAGAATTCTTGATGCAAAGAGTTTGGCAATTCTAGGAGGTTTTCCTAGTGAGAGCTACTGTTCTACACGTTTACAAAAACTGGCTAAGTATGGCTATATTAAACGTGAAAAAGTAGCTACTACTTTACCTTTAATTCATTATCTGACAACTAAAGGAAATGATGAAGTAAGCGACAGAAGAACAAAACATAAACCAACTATAACGACGCTAAAAAAAGAGTTGGCAGTCGGACAGGTTGCAAGTTTTTTATGTTTGAAAAAGGCAATTCAACCCAGAGACGTTATAACAGATAGAGAGCTTAGACAGTATGAAAGACAACTGTATGATGTTCGCGCTATGGAACATAAGGGTAATCTTTTGTTTGTAGAGTCTCAAAGTGGTGACAGAGTAGTTGTAGAGGTAGAATTGACCTTTAAAGGACGAGATAGGACAGTAAAAAATATTCAGAATAATAGGAACCATAGCGACAGACAACTATGGTTTATCAAAAAATCTATGCGTGGACTTAGAGATTTGCTCTTAGAAGAGGGAATAAATGAGGCTGATATTTTTTATATTGATAAATTAGAGTTTGAAGAGAAGTTCCCAGAAGAAGCTATAAATAAAGATATCTCTGAGTACTCGTTTGTTGAAAACATTCAATCATTCTACAACCAATAAATATAGAAAGAGGAAAACATGACAGAAGAAGAAAGTAAAGCGTATGATAGCGTGCTTAATGGGCATTATACTATTCCACGTGGTTATTACTCGAAGCTGAAGCATTATGGAATCAATGTCCAGAAAGGCTTTATCGTATTTATTGCGTTTATGTTTGCGATGCAGACGCAAAATGTAGTTTTTCCAACAGAGCAGTTTTTACAGTTTGTTCTCTTTGTAATCCTATTTACTACTTTAGTATTCTATCTTGTACTGCCTACTCGGACAGGAGGTACGAATGCCAATGCTATCTGGTACTTCCTAACTCATAGGAAAAAACGATATTTCCCTATTGACAGAGGGACTTATCCAGAGTTTCATGGAGGAGTAGATGGCAAAAATAGAAAACGCTTTAGGAGGTAAGAATGTCTAACAAGTATAAAGAAAAATCACGGACACCTTACCTAGATAAGTACACAGAGGACTTAACTGCCAAGGTCAGAAATAATATTGAAGATTTTGAAGCCTATGGACGTGAAAGAGAAATCAAGAAGGTATTTGTTTCCTTGGTTCGCTTGCACAAGAATTCACCTACTTTAGTCGGTGAAGCAGGGGTTGGTAAAACCCATATTGTCGAGGGAGTATGCGCCTCTATCATCAGAAAAAAAAATATCCCAAAGGAATTTGAGAATGTAAGGGTACGTAGTCTATCTCTAAGTGCGATTACATCCAAGACCAGAAACCAGAATGGTGAGGAAGAGGATATTATCTCTAAACTACATCATATTGTAGAAGAGTTAAAGGCACATAAAGAGGAGAACATCCTATTTATCGACGAGGTACATACTATCATGGGTACAGGTGCAACAGATCAATCTACCCTTGACGTAGCGAATCTATTGAAGCCAGCCTTGTCACGTGGGGATATCTACTTCATATCAGCAACCACTCATAAAGAGTTTCGCCTGATTGAAAAAGATACTGCTATGGAGCGACGCTTGCAACCTATCTATGTAGAAGAACCAGACCGAGAAGCTGCAATCCAAATCATGAGTAAGGTCAAGGCTAAGCACGAGCGTGTCAGAGGAATTGAGATTACAGATGAAGCCATTGTTGCCACAGTTGACCTATCCACGCGCTACATGGCAGATAAGAATTTACCAGACAAATCTATTGACTTGTTAGATGAAGCAGTAGCAACTGCTTATCTGAATGGTAAAAAGACTATAACCTATAAAGATATTGCCAAGGTAGTTCATATCCGTAGAGGGATTGATCTTGAAATCCTATTACAAGACACAAGAACCGAACGGATAGTCTATGAAGAGGAAATCTCTAAGGTTGTCAAAGGACAAAAAGATGCTGTCAAGGCTATTGCAGACATCACATATCGCGCCAAGACCGATATGCAGAACAAGAACAAGCCTTTAGGTACTATCTTACTTTTAGGAACTACTGGAGTAGGTAAGACTGAATGCGCTCGACAGACTGCTCGCGCTATCTTTGGCTCAGTAGATATGATGACACGGATAGACTGTTCAGAGTACACTGACAAGAATGCAGTACCTAGACTAATTGGAACTAACGGTAACGAGGGTACACTGACTGAAAAGGTTAAACGCAGACCTTACCAAGTATTGCTCTTTGACGAGATTGAAAAAGGGCATCCCTCTATCCAGAACCTACTCTTACAAGTAATGGACGCTGGACGATTGACTGACGGTAGTGATAGACTAGTCAACTTCAAAAACGTTGTTATCTTTGTTACTACTAACGCAGGTCATGAAACCATTAAGCAAAAATTCAGAACCTTAAACGAAGGACAGACTTTTGAAAACTTAGACCAGACCACAAGAAAATCATTCATGTCAAATATCGATGATGATTTAAGTAGTTACTTTAAGCCAGAGTTTATCAACCGTTTTGATAAAAAGGTAGTCTTGAATATGTTGACTGGTAATGTTATCCAAGAGATTATTACCTCTAAGATGAAAATCAAAGAAAAGTCTTGGGCAGAGCGTGGCTTGTTTATTAAGTACGCTGGTGATGGTATAAGTGAGCAAGATGAAAAAGAAGCGCGTGAGAATTTCTTTGATTATTTACAAAATATCGGTACAGACGAATATAATGGTGCTAGACCACTAGAAAGAACTATTGAGAATGTTCTGGACTATCCAATAACTCGTCAATTCTATTTTCTACGAGATAAAAAAGCTATTGATTATACCGTAGAGGTGACTTTGACAGGTAGGCCACCACGCTCACTAGTAGAAGGTAGTGAGGAAAAGTATACTGCTAAAGATCATAGAACAACAAGCGTTAAACTTATCCCACGAATTTAGCCTATCATAGTTTTACTTTTTGGCATTTTGAAGGTAAAATAGTATTATAGAAAAAAATAAAAGAGGAAAAAAATTGATGAAAAATAACTTTTTCAAAAAAGCAACAACTGCAGCATCACTTTTAGTGCTATCTGCTCACAACACACTTGTCTTTGCAGATGATAACCCATTTACAAAGACGGGTAGCGACATCAAAAAAGTTGGCGGTGAGATTAAAACGCTTTCTTACATTGTCGCGGTAGTTTGTTTTATTGCTGCAGGGTTACTATTCATGTTAGGTGATACTGCTAAACAAAAAGGAATGAAGTGGCTACCAGCTATTATTGGTGGTTTACTTATTATCGCTCTTGCATCTGCAGCAGTTGGATACATACAAGGTCTAGGAGGGTAATATATGACTTCTAAAGTCCAAGATTTTGGATTTAGAGGGAAGAAGAGGGTTTCAATTCAAGAGCCCTTATTTCTTTATGTAGAGTGGGGAGATATGAATCCAGACAATACTGAAGGGATAAGAGAGATTATTGAAGATATTGACCTCGACCTCTATCCAAATGATGCAAGCAAAAGCATCGCTAAAAATTTTCCGTTTTTAACTTTCCAACAAGCAGAAAGTCTCTTTCGGGAATTAAAGGAAAATTTTGATAACTTTACATTCAATGGAATTGCTTTGCTATCACAGCTAAGTAGCAACAATCTGCTTACTGGAAAAGCTGTTTTTGGTGATGGGCCAAGGATTTCACCTTTTGTTCTTGACGACGAATATCAGAATATTCCACTTGCTCTAATTTATGCGACTAGACGAGATCCACGCTTCAGTCATTACTCTTTTGACGACTTAACCAAGTATTTCTGTACAATGGAACCGAACTTAATGGACTGTTATAAACGCAGTCTAGGGTTGTCTATTTCCGAAATGCCAATCTATCCAGCCAATAATACAATTAAGGGTGAGTTAGATAGAGAAGGAGTGGTAGGGGTGAGTAGAACTGAACAAACTCTCACGAATCATTCTCCCTCTACTGGAACAGTAAAGAACTATACGGATTCTAGTCGCAATAGTGGACTAGTTTCAAAAATTCTAATTTATATCTGTTTTGTTTTATCTGTTTTAGGGATTGGCTTTGGTATTTTTAATCATAGCCACGCGCAGAAACAGGAGGAGAAGTTAGCTTACCTGTATAAAGAGCAGACTTCTATCAAAAAAGTACAAGAGAATGAGCATTCGATTGATGTTATCTCAAAATACTTTGTAACTCATTATTTTACTGGCAATAAAGAATCTATTATCCCCTACTTATCCAATGGCGATGCTAAGTTTACCCAACCGACTAAGGCACAGGTTACTAGCAACATTCTTGAAAGAATATTATTGAGAGAGGACGGAGAAACCTACTCAGTCACTTATGTAGTAGGTGTTCGTGCAGAAAATGGAACACTTTCATCAGAACGTATTAGTTTTGATATGAAGGCTGATGATAATGCTCCATTCAAGTGGGTAGTGACGTCTGAGCCAATAAGAGAGCCATTTTCATCTACTGTCGAGAAAAATAATTAGGAGGTGATCTTGTGGCTAAAGTCTTAATAGACGAAGGTATCAATGTCATTAAAAACTTAAAGGAGTTAACAACTTACTGGACTGCTGAGAATGGTTTTGATAAGGTTTCTGCACCAGATAAGCAAGTTTGGAAAAACAATACTTTATCCACGGTCAAAACAATTCAGTTTTATGACCAATGGAGTTTGTATCTTCATGATGTACTTCCAATCTGGCAAATGCTTTATGTTATTCCTGCTTCAATAATGAAACTACTATATTCTCTATCATCCTCAATAGAGGGGATATTTGATAAGATTTTCATATTGTTTGGCTTATTTAATTATTTAAATGATACGACAACATGGATAGGAAAGTTCTACTTTTGGGGCAGATATCTAGGTATGGCTATCTTTGTAGCGTTGATTATCGCAAGGGTAACATTGTCCTTCATAGGTGGTTCATTCAAGTATAAAGAGTTCTTTAATAACTTAATTTTGGTTAGCTTTGCCTTGAATGTATTGCCTACTGCTCTTATAGCATCCGGAAATATGATTTCCTATGCGACAACAACATTAAGGACGCATAGCTCTAACTCTAGTTCTGCCGATAAACAGAATCTGTCTTTAATTCCTATCAAGGGTAATGTAGTTGACCTCTTTCATCTTATCGATGAAGATTTTGACACGAATAAATTAGAGTATGATCCTGATACTAAATATATACGAAAAGACGCATCTGAACTTAATGATATAAATGCTTCCAATATTCAGCAAACCAAGTTTGAATCATTTATCGGTGCATCTACCGAAGAATTATTGAATTATTATATCTATAAAGATGAAGATAAGAAAGAGAAAAGGACAAGTTCAGACCAATACTATGGTGTAGCAACTCTTTTGACATCTTCTAAGCAGGCAGGCGAAACAAGGAAGGACGGAACCAAACAATACATCATTGCAGGTATTGAAGTATCAAACATGTTTGGTGTTGACTTTTCTGTATTCTCTCCGGTTTATCCAAGGTATAAGGTCGATTATTTTTCCATCTTTATTCAGCAAATTATGTTGATAGCTTTATTGGTTGGTTTGCTAATATCTATGGTACATACTATTTTCAAGGTTCTGTTATCATCAATGGTTGCTCCTTTTGTGGCATATACATCCGTAGATGATAGCACTAAATTCATGGAGCTGTTGCAAACTATCTTTGCTGGTGTCGCAGGTATCTTCTTTGAAATAGCGATAGTTCATTTCTCTATGTGGTTTTTACAAAATGCTCAGACTGTGGCAATAGGAAAGTCAACTCTTTTCAGTAACCTAAATGGTTTAAGCAAGGCACTTATGGTGATTATCCTTTATATCGCAACTTTCTTAGGTGCGTCACAAGGATCTGGTGCAATTAAGTCATGGCTAGGAGTAACAACTGGTGCTAGAAACGGAATGATGACTGCTCTCGGTGCTGGTTTTGGTGCATATCAAGGTGCTAAGTTTGCAAATAATGCTGTCCGTGGTAGAAAGAACCTTATGACAGGTAAACGCCAAGGTGGTCTAGTTGGTGCAACCAAGAAAGGAGTTGGACTTGCAAAAAGAGCTGGACATCTGGGGGCGCAAGGTGCTAGAAAAGGTCTAAGCATGGCAGGAAATGGCTTGGGTAGAGTAGCAGGAAGTGCGATGAACTTACAATCTGGATATAAAGCATATAGAAACTCTGGATTTACCCCACAACAAGCAGTAGAAGGGGTCTTGTCTGATAGAGCGCGTGTTGCAGGAAGTAATGCAGTGGTGGGCGCTAAGACAAAAGCAAGAAAAGCAGCAAGAACTGTAAAAACGAATGCTAAGTCTGCTTATAACAAAGCAACTGCACCTATTTCACAAGGTTACAATAGTACTCGTCATGGATTAACTAAGAAGAAAGCAACCCCTCTTGGAGCGCATAAGCGAGAAGGGAATACTATCAAAGTTCCTAAAAATACAATGAATGATTACAGGAAGAAAATCGAACAGAATAAGTCAAAAGTGACTGAAAGTGGCGCAAAACCTGTAAATACAATTAGTTACAAAAAAGGTAACTTAAAAGAGAATCAAGGACATCAGAATTCTATTACAGGCCTACCAAATGCTACTGGTGAGGTAGAGGAGTTCTAAGAAACTAAAGGATAAGAGTTTACTTATCCTTTTTTTTGTATCCTTCTGTCCGTTTTTTTGCTTTTTTTTGAAACATCGTTTAAAATAGAATTATAGAGAAAGCAGAAAATGTTAAGGGGGATAAAAAATGGATAATTTTTATTTATTTTTAATTGATTATATAGAAACACTTATGATGCACCCAATTTTAAAAGGGATTGAGTTAGGATTTTTTATTCTATTATGGCAAATAATTGGTACTTTTGTAATATTCTCATTGAGCAACTTCACAGAACCATTGAGAGTTAAAATGAACCTCGATTTAGATTATTTTCTTTTAATTCTGTCTTGCTTGACTGGATGTTTTATAGCTATATTTTTCTTAAGTGGAGAATGTGACGAAAAACCTAACGGACGTGCGTTTAGGCTGATTGGTATATTTGGTAGTGTTTTCCTATTCTTTATTCCTATACTTATCATCTTAAGTGTAGGTATCATTGTTCCAATTTACTCAATCACAATGGGAGTAATCAACTTTGTTATTGGAGTGCTACCTATCTTAGCAGGGATTGCAGTGCTGATGCCTATTTTGTTCTTTGGAGGAATTTTTTCATTAGTTGGAGCAGTTGTGGGGCGTCTTTAATCTGATTTAATATCAGGACACTATCAAGGTGTCCTTTTTTTATCATAGCTTTACTATAAAGAGAATAAGAGATAAAATAGTATTATAGAAAATAATTGGAGAGATACATGAAATTAAATCCTTTTAAAAAGAAAAATAAAGCAATGCCTGTTCAAGAAAAAGGTAGCTTAAACCTTGTAGCTGATAATCAAACTCCACGCTACAAGTATGACAAGAATTGGGAAAACAGAGTTTTCCTTGACACTGTTAAGGCATCTAACATAAAATCTATCCTAACCAATGTAAGAGGAGCGCCAATCGCTCTAAGTAATGGTTTTGGTTATATGCAAATCTTAGGAGTTCAAGGGAAAGATGTGTTCACCTCATCACCTGCAGAACAGGTTGAATTGATCAATGGGTATAAGCAGTGGTTAGATGCCATTGATTTTGACTTTATGGAAATAACTACAAGACTTCCAACTGATACAAGAACGCAGATATTTGAGTTGAAGCATAAACTTGAAATTGTCATACAACAACTTTTGTTACCGAACTTAGATGAAAGAGTTAGAGTCCAGATGGAGATGCGTCGTGATGGCCTTATCAATTCTATTAAAGTGTTAGAAATTGTGGAACGCGAACACTTTAATACAGAATTTTTTATAGCTTTCTTCGGAAGAACATTAGAAGAGTTGAATTATAAGACCAGAGTTTCATTGACTGTTTCTACAACGTTTAAGCCACAAATGATTTCTGTTGAGAAAAAGGAACAACTCATTACTACACTTTATGATCCAAATAGAAATGGAGAATTTTAAAATAATATGTTTTTATCAAGAAAATCAGTTGCTGATTATATAAGGAAAGGTTATGACCTTGCTCTTCAAGGTAGAATCCAACCAGATGGATTAGATTTTAAGGAAAATGATTTCTATATAAGAACCGCTTCTGGAGTATTTTCTATTGCTTATATCGGCAATGGTGATTACCCAAAATCTAATCTAGCTCCATTTTGGACGAGTGGAATGGTACAAATTGATGGAGTAAACGTTTTAAGATTTATTTCTAACAATGATAAATATTCTGACGAAGCTGATAAATCAATCTCAAATTTAAACCATTCTTCTAACCGTAACTTTACAGATGATATTAACGATAGTAGTGAGGTTAGTTCATTACTTGAAACTAAAGCTATTGCTGATAGTAACGGAAGAATCAAAAATGTAGCCGTGAGCTATGTTGTTCCTGCTGATACAGAGCAACAATTAAAACAAAGAGAACGAGAACTAAAAGGAAATTTGCCTGGCTATTCAGTTCACATTAGCCAAGGGATGATGCAAGTTGAGTATGATACAACATTTATTCCACCAAGCATTCACCCAACATTGCCTACTGGAAGGAAACCACAACCAATTTCTACCGTAACATTAGCAGCAGGCTTTCCTTTTGCTCACACGAGCTTAACGGATAAGAATGGTATTTTTCTTGGATTTACTGGTACAGATGGGCCAATCTTATTTGACATGCTCCATCGTAACAATGAGCGACGTCGCTCTACGCTCATGATTGCAGGGCGTAATGACTCAGGAAAAGGTAAGTTGCTTGCTAAATATTTAGACGGATTGTTTTTTAAAGGTCATACTTTGATAAATATTGACTTGAATGGCTCTTTATCAGAATTAACTAGAAAACAAGCTGGCTTAGTAATTGATATTGTTGATGGAGAAAGTGAATATCATATCAACCCTCTACAAATTATGGCTACACGTATGTCAGAAGATACGTTGGAAACCGACCAAGTACGAAGCTATAAGATTCACCGTAATAAGTTAAAGGTTATGGCTAGTATCAAAGATCCAAGCCTTACCCAAACTGACTTCAATAATCTCACGAAAACCACAGATGAAATGTATGCTGATTTTGGTTTGTGGGACATGAGTGAGGCAAAGCAGAAAAATAGTTATTTACACCTTACTGATGTAACGTGGGAAGATTATCCTCTATTGAGCAATCTAGTTGACGCATTGGATGCTGATTGGAGAAGAGAACGAAGTCGAGGAGAGGCAGGGAAATCGAAAGCTGAAAGTTACGAAAAACTGGTGTCCGCCTTTAATGCGATCCTTAACGACTATCGTTATATGAATAAACACTCACGCTTTGTTGATATCGAGGGTGAGCAAGTAGTTACATTCAATCTATCTAAGATTGATGATAAAGCCTTGCTTCATATTGTACTTTATCAAATCCTTAGCCTTGCTTCTGCTGAAGCTGTTAAGCATGGGATTAAGAACAAGATTGATGCAGAGAATACTGTTTCAAATAAGGAACAAAATCAGGTCATTGTTACTATTACTGGTGCTGATAAACTGTTTGAACCTTCCTATTCTCAATCTCTTACTTTTCTAGCAGAAATGATTGAGGAAATCTCTAAAGATGATACAGGAATCATTCTGGAAGTATCTTCACTTGATAAAATTCTATCTTCTGCTGAAGCTGATGAGTTTTCACCTTACGTTCTCGCAACTCGAAGTGTATTCTCACAGATGCTTTACCGTATCTTAACTCAACAAGATGCAATGATTATTCCAAAGATCGCTAAGAATTTTGGAGACATCACACAGTCAGAACTTGACGGACTTCGTTATCTTCAAAATGAGCAGTTTTTCTTGAATATCTCAGGGGTGTCTAACTATTCATTTGTAATGCAGTTAACTGATAGAACTGATGCTGATTACTACGGTTTAACATATGCAGAAGCGGATAGATATGCTAGAATGCGTTAGAAAGGGATATAATGACATCAGCTTTTGAATTGTATTATAAGATACAAAAAAGAATCCATAACATCAGAACGCTACATTTATTAAATTTGTTAGCTATGGCAGGGCAAGTAGGTTTTGTCTTTGGAGGATTTCTGGCATACTCTTTCCATATCAAAGAATTAGTTGCTCGATATGGCAAGGAGATTGTCTTGCTTGGATTTATGCCCTATGTATTTGTTGGGATAGCAGTAGTAGTTGTCCTACTTGTCTTGGGTAAAAAGCAGTCTATCCTTTTAACTCTTTTACTTGTATTTTTGCCAACTGCTTTATTGACAGAATCTGGGATGAATGCTGCATTATTTGTTGCCATTGCCTACACAATCAGAAAGATTGAACAAGGCCATAGACAGATGATTGTTAGCGCAGTATCTGGCTTCTCAGAAAAGTATTCACCACTTTATGAAAAGCGTTTAGCAAACAAACAGAAGTACAAAGAATACTTTCAAGCCTACATGTTCTTAGAGTTTTTTGATGCAGAGGATTTTATCTTAATTGATGAAAAGGACGAAAAGTACACGTATAAAAAGCTCGGGATATATGAACGTCGATTGACAAGAACGTTTAAGATTAAGGGAGTTTGGGGTAAGGTAACAGTTACGGATGACCTCTATATCGCACCTCAGAAACGCTCAATCTGGACTAGACTAAGGAAAGGAGTTCGTTATTTTGGATGATCAAAAGGAATATGAAGAATTTCTGGAAGATGAATTCTCTACAAGTGACTATGCTGAATACTATGACGAGTTTTATAGCGAACTAGACGAGCAAGAAATTGAGCGCACTCATACGAGAAGAACTAACCTATTCTCACGTAGTAGAATGTATGTTGATGAACTCCGAACAGAAATATATGATGAAATCAATGGTGAGATCGACTTACAAAAAGAGTATTATCAACAAAAGGATAATGAAGTATTATATTACCAACAGATAAATAGAAATCGAATTTTTTATCATAAATTAGCAAAAGCTATTGTAGCTGGAGCAGTCCTTATCGGTATTCTCTATCTATTCTTACTGATAGGGAGATAGGATATGAAGTTACTAAAAGCGAAGTTGATTATCTTGGCAACAGGGATAGTGGCAACCTTGCTTTCTATCTTCTTCGGTATTGTTGTTTTTGTAGCTCTATTTTCTGCTGTTGCAACTTCTCATGCAAAGAGGGCAAATGATTGTGGGGCAACAAAGTCAACATCAATAGAAAGTACGGTTGCAACATCACCAGCCGATCAAACTATTGATAGTTTCATAAAGGAACATGAAGAGGCCTATATTCTTTCGTGGAAAGCAGGCGGTTATCTCCCTTCCTTTTCTATTGCTCAAACCTTTGTAGAGTATGGTTTTAACTTTACCAATCCGTCTGGGACTAGCTTTTGGCAGGCTCACAACATGGGAGGGGTTAAAACTGGAGGTAGTATTGATAACTTTCCTATTACTCTTGAAACCTATGGTAAGGACGCAGTTGACCTATCTGGAACACGTTTAGGTACAAACGTAGGTGACAATACAGGTGGCAACTATGCGTGGTTTAAATCCTATGATGCTGGTATTGTAGCAAAAGCTGAGTTTATGGCTCACCAGACACTCTATAAAAGTGCTATAAACAATACTGAACCTAGAGCAATATCAAAAGCAATCGCTCAAGGGGGTTGGGCAAGTGACGCATCAGCCTATGAAATTGCTTTGAATAATGCTTATGACTCAGTAGGTGCTAATTATAAGTGGTTAGACGAGAAGGCGATTAAGAAGTATGGAAAGTCTCCATTTGTAGAGATTGGCCCTATCCAACCATCAGATAGCCTTGGGGTGACTGCTAAACCTAAGACTAGAAATAAGTGTGGCAAGCGTAGTCATTCAATCGATGGTACAGGACGTGTTCCTAGTGGTGTACAAGTGGACGGAGCTGGTTGGACACCACAAACCTTGCCGACTGAGTTAAAAGAATATATAATTGATGCGCAAGCACTCGGATTAGAGTATGGTGGTTCTACTGGTTGGGTTGAACAGAGTGGCGAATGCGTTGACCTTAGTGTTAGCTTAGGTAACATTCTTTGGGGACATTCTGGTACTGTTATTGGAAACGGTAAAGACCAAGCTGAAGCGTGGGCAAGGATTTTTGGAAATAGTACAACTGCAACTGCTAGAAAAGGAGCGATATTCTCTAGTAAAGGTGATATAACTTATGGACATACTGGTATTGTTTGTCATGTTTTTGAGGACGGTACATTCCTAGTTATCGAGCAGAATTATTCTGTAAGTGGGAACGCAGTCGGTAAAAAAAATACATATAGCTACCGACTTGTCAGCAAAGAGGCAGGAGAGAGAAATAATTTTACCTTTGCTTATGGAAATGAATCTAACCTAAAATTGACTAAACAATAAAAAACAGTGACAAAATCACTGCTTTTTATTTATACGTATTGCTTAACCGTTATTTTTCTTGCAATTATATCGCTAAAGCGTTATAATGAAAGTGTAATTAGTAAGAAAGGGTGAATAATAGTGGTAGTAATCACATTGAAAGAAACTCTATCAGAACGTGGAATAACTCAGTCGGAACTATCTAAACTAGCAGGATTAAGACCAAATACGGTATCATCCTTATTAAATGGTAGCACGCGCATTGAGTTTGAAACCATCGAGAAGATAGCTAAAGCATTAGAAACGGATGATATAAGAGAGATTATATCGTTAGAAGAAAGGAAAGAAAAATGATGGAACATGACCTTTTTAATGATTATCCAGAAACACCAAAAGACGAATTAGAGGGACTTCCTCTTGAAGAACGTCTTGAAATTTTAAAACAAAGACATTTGGAGAAAGAAGCTGAGAAGGCAAGAGAGGAAGAAGAAAGAAAACAAGCTATTATCCAAGCAAAGAAAGATAAAGAGTATAAGAAATACACTTCTAAGGTGGAACGTTTCTTTAAATGGATGATCGGATTTACTTTATTTGCGATTGTATCTGTCGGCTATTTATTGTATAAGGATTATTTTCTTATGACAGTACATGGAGGGGTGACTATAGCAGGAGAAACGAAAGAACTTGGTAAGGCTATTGTGGCATTCCTATTCTCCATAATGATGTGTTTCTTTGCTCCCGCCTTGCTGACATTCTTTGTAGAGGATATGCCAGAAGAAAAAGGAGGGAAATGATAAATGTCTAAACTAAAGATTTTGTTGATTGTTGTTTTATCCGTTATCATCGGAAGTGCCATAGCTATTGTTGTTATTCAAAACATCAGTAAGGAGAATTCAGAACAAGAACAGGTGCAGCAAACTAATAAGGAAAAGAAGAAAGTACCAACAGAAACTCAGGAAAGAGTAGTGATTACCAATGATGATAGAAGTCATAACGAAGCCTTATCGTCTATTGAAATGCCAGGGCATAAGGTAGAACCTAGTCTCGAAAAAGAAGTGAAAGAGGCTTTTAAGGTTGTTATCAAGGAATGTAAGACTGCAAATATCTTAGAGATCGACTACTCTATTGAAAAGCATCTTAAAATGGCCAAACAAGACATGATTATGGCTTTTGCAGTGTCATTCCAACAAAACGGATATGATGTGAATGTTGACGATATTGAGGTTTACGAGTCAAGTGTATCTGATGTTGTTCAGTTTATCGTGAAATCAACCAAGGACGGAGAAGATAGTATCTTCTGGACTGGTAATTATAATACAATGGCTCACCAAATTAGTATTTCTCACTACTACGGAGGGCATGTAGGAAAGGCTTTTGGGTAATAAATATGACTACTTTATACTTATATCGGTCACTAATCATTAAGGAAACAGAAAAAGCTATTTTGGTTCGTTTTCCTAAGAAAAGTGAATATAACTACATGGGTACGTGGATACCCAAGAAGCGTGTGACAGTCATTAAGAATGAGGACGAAGAGGAATTCTATAAGATAGAGGTTAAACCATTCTATACTTATGAATTGCATTCTTTGAACAATTCGCATGAAAGTACACTATTGATCCGTTCTGAACAGTTTATCGAACTGTTCAAGGGAGTTGATAGCTACGCTCGTAAAGAACTGGATATCCAAGCTAGTGAAGAACAAGAGGAATTGGACTTTATTTCTCTGAAAGCTATCCGTGAGTTAATCTTTGATAATAACTTGGATAGCACACAGTTGGCGCGTGATACTGGTATCTCACGTCAAACGCTTATCTCATTACATAAGAAGGAAAGACCATTATCGAATGTGAAACTGGAAACTCTTATCAAGATGCAGAAATACATCTATTCAAAGGGACGTAAGGGGTAATATGACAAAAAAAGACCAAGATTTTTTAAAACAGCTAACTAAAGTCTATCTGATATCGATGATTGGTACAGGTATCATTCTATCAAGCATCTATATAACGGTTGAATATAAGGTTATCTATCATTTATCACTATCTGGAACTTTAACGTGGCTCATTCTATCTATCGTCTTAGCGCCTTTATTTGTCTATACAAAGGGCATGAAACACGTACAAGAGCATTTCATCTTGTCTAATTGGAGTACACTTCTATTCTTATTGCCTACGATTCTTGCTTTAGTTGTTGGAGGGGTTGTTGCTCACCAAGAAAACAGACAAAATGTTGCTGAATATGGTATCGGTATCTCCTTTATCAGTTATCAAAAGACCACGTTTAAACCATTGACTCAAAAACAGACCATGTTGGTTGCTGAAAAACTAGAAGCAGCAGACCACAAAGAAGAATTGATGGCTGGTAAAGAGCATCGCTATTATATCTTCTATAAATCGACTTGTCCTTATTGTAGAGTAGGATTGACTTCTTTGATTGAAAGGCTACCAGAAGAACGTAAACGTGAACTTGTATTTATCGACCTGAACGTTACGGATGCTGACAAGGTTGCAAGTTCTCTAGGAGTAGATAAGGCAGGTATGGTTGTTTCTGTTGTGACAGATAAAGAAACAGGAAGCTATAAAATTACAAGAGATACAATCGCTTCAGATGATGAAAAAGGGGAAATCGTAGCTAATAAAGATCTCATAGACAAGATGGTAGCAAAGGAGAATGTATGAACTTATTTGTAATTATTCTACAATACTTCTTGTTTAGCTTTATCCTCTTTTGTTTAAGAGTAGCAGTTCTGGTATATCGCAATCGTCTCTCAATCATTCAAAATGAGTTTCATTTTAGCCAGACAACTTACTTGCTAATATGGATAATCCGTTGGATAGTGTTACCATTTACTTTCTTTGGACTAATATCCGAGATCGTAACTTCTCAGAATTATCTGCTGATAATTGTCCTTATCATTGGCTACATTTTACCGTTATTCTTTTTCTTAGGAAAGAAGCCAAAGAATGTTTTTCTGTCAGCAATAGATGAATACTTCTATAATCGTAGAACACGATTATTTGAGAGTTGTCCTCACTGTAAAGAAAGCAAAGTGTTCTACTGTAGGTTATACGAGGTAGATCCTATGGATATGGTAGGAAGACAGATTGACGATAACTGTTGCTACATTGTCGATAATGAAGGGCAATTATACAGTCTAGGCTTTCTCTTTGATAGCAATAGTCCAGCTCTAGCATTTATCGAAGAACCTCAAAAGTTCAACATCTATATCAATAGGTATTTCCCTTTGATAGAGCCATATCAGTCCTTAGATAACTTTATAGAAGTGGATTCTGATGATATTGTCTTATGGCAAGAACCTTATCTGTACTGTTCTAACTGCAATAAGAAAGTGAATCAGTCGCCTATCTTCTATGGAAGGACATTTTTGAAATAATAAATAATAGTTGGATAAAAAGTGGATAATAATTATTTACTTTATAAATAACATAGGAAAACAGAAGATGAAAAAAATTAAAGTGACTCTTAAAAATCCCAATGGTGTAGATTTGGTGCTATGTCGTAACATTGGTAATGAAATTTTGAGGAAATATACAAAGGATGGTCTTTATTTTGAAAAGGAAAATAGAACTGTTGACAGAGATTTCTATAAAACTTCTTTTACTGAGAAAGAGATTATTGAAGGTGGATTTGGATGGGCCTTGAATAGTCCTGGAATGAAAATAAAAGAAATAGACGAAGGTTTGGGGTATCGTGTAAATTTAGAAAAGGATGAGAAAATAATCTTTTTTGAATGTTTTGGAGATTCTTTTCCAATCCATGAAAAAGAGTGGGAAGAACATAAATCTTTATTTCAAGAAGATTATTTTAGATTTGTGTTGCAACGTGATATTGGTTTACTGACAATATATGATGCTAGATATGAGCAGACGATCCTTTGGCAATCTAATGGCTATCCATTCTCATCATTACATGATATTTATACGTATTTAAATGAACGGTCGAATCCTTTTGCAACATTTATTTATGGAGATAGAATTTTAGAATCATCGTTTGATAAAGATGAAAATGGGAATATAACGAATTTTTATTTAGAAAAGATTCGAGAGAAATTCAATCGAGCTTATGAATTTTATTTTCTAAATTCCAAAATAGAGAAAGATGAATAGGAGTAAATGGAATATGAAATCATCCGGGAACAACAAGCAAATGATGAGTATCTGCCTATTTTTGTTAATTGATGCTTTTATTACGTTGTATTTGTTCTTTAGCTTTACAATGTTTCTTATTTATCAATGGTTTATAAATATGGATTTCAATACCGTGAGATCTAATCATGATTATGATGCAGCAAGCGTAGCATGGTTCAGCGTTCTAAGTGCTATTATTTTAACGACAGTGTTGTATCGACCATTATCTCATTCAATCTGGTTCAAACCACTGTGGGATAAATTGGAACAGGAAGTTGCATCAAAACAATATTTAGACGAAAGGGAATAAGATAATGGCAAAAGATAGTGTAGGAGTTGTTAAACTCCAACCGTGGATTATGTTAAGTAAAGAAAAGTATAGTTCAGAAGGAAATTTAGAGGCACATTATTATCATGCAAAAGATAACAATGGTAAGGTGCTTTTTACTACCAAATCTGGCCGACTTAGAAAGAATCCTGACTATGTACTACTTGCTTTACCAGAAGGGCAGAAAGGGGTAATGTATAAACTAGTTGAGCAAGGACGCTATCCAGAGCTACCTAGTGATCCATCTTTTGAAGTTCCTTCACAATGGAAGGTTCAAAATGTAGAACATGAACAAGCAGAACGTTACTACTGGTACGCTTTAGAGGTAGTTTCAGATATTTTAACTGGCCTAGACACCAAAACAGAAGTACCAAGAGGTCAGAGTCCTCGGTATAGTGATATTGACTTGTTTAAGGATAGAGTAAACGTTGGTATTCAACAACAATAAGTAACATTGACAGGCTAGAGATAGTCTGTTCTTTTTTGTTGACATTATACCCCAAACGGGGTATAATAGTATTATAGAATCAAGGAAGATAAAAGACATGGTAAGATTTGAACCGACTATCAGTTATTCAGATGAATCCTCTAAAATTTTTAAGGAGTATCGTGAGTTAAAGGATAAGCAAGAAAAAGCAGAGAAAACACGTCTCTCTGAAGTGATTGCTTATGCTACGTTGAAACTCGATACTCTTACAGAGGATATGAACGAACGTGTAAAAGAGTTCTACAAGGATAATAAAGATAAACTTTGTTATGGCGGAGAAATCATCACGCGCGAATATTGTAATCAATATTTGAGTGGCCGTAGAGGTGAATTTTTCTTAACTGAAGGTTTAATTAACTTTCTTCAGCTAAATCCTGAACACAAAGTAAAGGTAATGGCTATCCATGAAGGTTTTGCTATTATCGAAGCATATTCCAAGGCTTATATAGTTCCTGAAGAATTATTAGCAATAGTAGAGCAGACAGATGATGTTGCCATTGGAAATGAGATAGTTGTAAAATCATACAATCAACTTGTCTTAAAAGATCAGCTTGAGGATGCAAAAAAGTTAATTGAAAAAGTTTCTAAATTTGAAGATGAAGCTTTCGCAGGGCAACTAGCAACAATCAATAACTTAAAAGCTGAAATGGAAGCTCAAATTACAGCTATGTATGAAAAGCAAGCTAAAATGATGGCAGAGATTCAAGAAAAAATTAAATGTTATGAGCATGAACTTCTTATTATGCGCTCAGACTTAACAGCTTTTGAATATCGTAATGGTTTAACTGTAAACTTTATGAACATCCATAAAGGAACTAATGCGCCTACTCAGCAGCCTATCATTATTCATCAAAAACTTATCTACTTGGATGAAGACCTTCCTCGCTTAAAAGACCTTTATGACGAGCATGCAGGGAGCTTAGAGGTGGCAATCAAACACTCTCCAGCTCTACTTGAACATATCTGTCCAACAAGTAAAGGAATTACATTCCTTAAAATGCGTAACTCTGCTGGAAGTTTTGAGCTGAATAATACAGTTATGGAATTTGTTAGGGATACGATGCCAAATGAAGTAGGAGTTTTGGTTCGCAATGGAGAGAATACTTGGTTGACATGGCTAGATAGTCAGGATATTTCTTTATCAGAGGACTCTTTCACATCAAAATCTTCTAATGAAGAAACTTCGCTATCATTGGTTCAATCTCGTTACTACTTATTTAATCTTATTATGGGGTTAATTGAGCGTAATCAAATCTTGCAACTAGACCATGTTCCAACAAATATGTTTTCCGATCCAGGTATTATTTGGTCAAATGCTGACTCTCAGATTACAGATTCAACTTACGTTGAATTAGCAAAAATTATCCCTATCTTAAATCAATACTCTAAGGCTGATGATCCAATTTATGTATTGAACTCCTTTACGGATATGGCAAAATACACAGGACGTTATGGGGGTGGCACAACTGAACGTGGCCGTGGAGATAACGCTTTGACAGACGATACTTCTGTTAAGGAAGGTCTGAACAAAATCAAAGGGATTGATTATTTCTCTAATTTCACTTATCGTTTTTATGTTGGAGGTGAAAAATCACTATGGCATTGGGATGATGGTAAAAGTAAGATTAGCCCTAGCCTTTATATCGAGAATGACGAGTTCATCAATCTTAAATTTATCAATAGCAATCTTATCAACTATTACATCCACACCAAACGCATTGGTAAGGTTTCAAATTCAGGGCGCTACGTTGATTACTCACACATGCTTCCTATCCTTTTTGGGATGAAGAAAGCCTTGGAGGAGCAGGAAAAAGTTGACCGTATCCACATCGTTGCACAAGACTATGATTTAAACTTGTTAACCTCATTCAAGATTATTCATGACGTGCGCGTGGTTACTCCTTACCAAGCTAAACGTTACTCTAAGTGGGTTGCCGGTTTGAGTGAAGATGATAAATCTTACTATAAACAGTTACTCCTTATCAATGACCTAGAAAATGTTATCCGTAAGCCTAAAGTTTATGCTGCTGTAAGTAAACCAGTCTTTCTTGATAGCGAGGAACGTAGGGAACGAAAAACAACTGAATACGCCATTTTTGCAATTTGTGAAGCAAATAGCTATACAGGAACTATTTTTGATGAAACAAAGGGGCGGCGTGGACAATATGTTTCTTTTGCCTACGATGAAGTGAAATTGGAATATTCTTATTGGAGTCGTGAAAGTCGGATCAAAACATTCTCTAGTCAAGAAAGTTTTGATAAAGTAATGGCTAAAGAAATGGTCTACCAAAATATTATATATCGTAAAAGTGAAAAAAATTGTACGATGGCCAACATCCAAGAATGTTTTGGAGAGCGAGATTGGTTCTTAATTGATTTTTTTGATTATGAAGGCAACATCCAGTTGGTGAAAAACGTTGAAGAAATGAATAAAAAGTAGAAGGGGGTATCTATGAAAGTAGATACAGATAAAATCAGAGAGTTATTCGATAGGGAGACCCCCTATCGAATATCAAAAGATACTGGATTAACCTTGTCAGTAGTTCAGCGACTAGTAAATGGGGAGCGAAAGTTAGAGAGTGCGAGCATTCGTGTAGGAGCTATCCTAACAGAGTATGCAAAGGATGTTGTAAAGCAGGAGGGGTAAAGATGCTATTTAATATGGATAAAGAAGATGTTGAATTGTTTAATTTAGCCTTTATTGGTTTAGGAATATTAGGGATGATAGTTATCGCTTTGATAGCTTTCCAGCCCGATGGTTATCAAAGGTTCTTAAAGTTTGTAGAAATAAATTCAGAGAACTTTAAAAAGTTTTCCAATATCATGAACGGATTGCTTTCGTTCATGAACGATTTAGTAAGTTAGATATAAGTAAAAGAGGGAACAACAATGAAAGAAATTTTAGTTAGTGAAGGTAAAGATTTAAGAGCAAAATATGACTTTCCTTTTAAATCAATAAATTATGTTTTTGACGGTTTAGAATTATTATCTGGAAAGACGAAAGATAATGTCAAAATCACTATTTATATCCCAGAATTTAAAAAGAACCTTGATGCTCAGTATTTAGAGTCTTTAGCAAAGTTACTAGCTGAAGCAGATGCTAAAGGTGAAGTGGTTGAGGAGTATGTAGGCAAAGATGTTTATGGTGAAGAAATGCCTATTAACTTAGCTGATGAAGATTTGGAAGATTGCTATTATTCAATAGACTACCGAGGTATGCGCAGAACTCCCTTTAGCCAGAAGTTAGAGGATTTAAAGAACTCTTTACAAGGTAAGTTGGAAAAACGTGATCAAGAAGAATTGGAGCGATTTATAGAAGATTTGCCTTGGGAGTTCCTATCGGATACTAGAACGACTGTTCAAGTCCTTAACAAGATTAAAAGAACATATCATCCAAAGAATAAATATGACGATACAAGCATGTTGAAGAATATTGAAAATGAATTGTTGTACTACTTTGCATCTTGTAGGTTTGATTTAGCTGGAACTTATGACCGATATAGTTCTAATTGGTATGTGATCCGTGATATGTTCTCTTTAGGACAATTCTCAAAACATAGTACACAATCATTGTTGTTTGTGGAAAGTGGTGATTTAAAGACGATTTTAAGATATGTTGGACATGGAACTTGTAGATTTTCAGTTTTTGAAGATAAGCGAACTTTCAATCGTCTATCAATGGAATACTTAACTGCATTTAAAGGAAAATTCTCAATCACAACAGGGGGACATGATATTGAAGAAGAAAGTACAAAGCTAATCGAGCTAGACGGAACATATCGCATTTATACTTACGAGAATAGCCTATTTGCTTTTGTGAGAGAATAAAGAAAGAATTGTTGAATTAACAAGGAGGAAATTATATGATTTTGTTGTTTATTGTATTGTTTGTTGTAGGAGTGTGCATTTCATTCAGTGGAGTATTGATCATAGCTAAAAATACAGACATTAGACTTGGATGGAGTGGTGAGAAAGATTTCTTTTTGTCTCTAAGTCCTTTGGAATGGGGGTTAAGTCTCTTTTTAATTATTGTAGGAGGGGGAATGATTTACCTATCGTGTAAGGAGTTGTTGCCGTATCTTATAGGTTCATTTGAGTTGAAATAGGAGGCATAGTATGACAGTATTGTATTATTATCTTTTTATAAACAAGGGTATCTTGAAATCAATAAGAGAGAACATTCTTTATTCTAAGAGTGTATGGAAAGTGCTAGCCAATATAGTTCTTTGCCTTATCTCGCTTATCGCTGTCCCTTTATCTTATTCTTATCTTCTAATATATCTCGGCAACTGGATTTCAATGCCGTTAATAAGTTCTGGATTAATTGAGAATAAAATAATGCAGTTCATATTATTAGGATTGTTATTTATCTTTTTCATTGAAATAGTCGGTTTACTCATTATCTCAGTGTTGGGAAGTCTGGCTTTATCTTTTTGGATAATGGCAAGGTACTTTTATGAATTATTTGGCAAAGAATTACAGGACAAGAATAAAAAAAGGGTTACAAGTTTACCAGATAGTAAAAAAGAATCCGTAAATTTTTTAAAGTATAGTTTAATGATCTTGTTAGCAATGATACTAGTCGTTGCTCTGCTATATATTTTCAATGCTGAACTACTTTTGAAATTATTAAATTTCATAATTGATTTTTGTCAAAAATTTATTGATTTATTTTCTATTTAGATTATTGCTATCTCCACATTCTAAGAGTATATGGAAAGTGCTAGTAAAAAGTGTTTGGCCGAAAAGCAAGGTTTCATTTTTTTGGAAAGGATATAAGAAGCATGAGAAGAACTAAATCATCTAGTTTGAAGCAGAAAAGAGCTAACAAACATTTGAGAGGTATAAAAAAATATATATTATCGAATGAACAATCGAGTGAACAAAAAAGTTTAGACTATGTATCAATTTCTGATATGTTGTTTGCAACAAATATGAGGTATCGAATTTTTGTAATTTTAGGAGGCGTATCTATTTTTATTTTACTAGCTTTAGTACCAATCAATCTCTTTTTGGGCTTTATTGCATATGTAATAGTAAATTTAGTTAATATGAATTCAAATTATTTTCAATTAGTTGGAGTGGAAGACGTTTCTTTTATGACAGTCTTTGAATCATTTTATTTTGGAAGTGTCGAGTTAATGAGAGATATGTTTGTAACTATTTGTGTAGCTATTATAGTTTTTTCTTTATCTTTATATGTAATGTGGGTTACTGAAAAAAAGACGGATATAACCTCTTTAACAAATCAGTATTATGGAAAAATCAGGAAGGAGAAATAAAAAGTCTACTTTAATTGAAAGTAAGTGGTAAGAGTTTTTAGAAAATCAAATAATTCAATATTTTTAGGAGAACAGAGAAATCTGTTCTCTTTTTTTGTTCGCTTAAAATTCTATTTGAAAGGAGTTCAACGATGTTAGGATTAGAGATTGAACTAAAAGAAACAAGCACTGGTCTGGAAGTGAAAGATACAGACATTGAACGCTTAGAACAATCGTATAGTGCCTTGACTATCAACGCTTTGCCACTTTATCACTAAAATATTGACGAATAGCGCTTCTGGAAATCCCAGAGGTGCTTTTTGTCTATGATAGCTTAACCTTTAGAAAGGCTTATAGTATAATTGTAGTATGATTATAACCGCATTAGCAGAGAAAGAAAGCCAAGGAGTAGAATACTACCTAGCTTTGTCAGAAACCACTAGCACGCGCGATACAGTCACTAATACTGCAAAGAAACAAGGATATCTTGAAATCAAAGCGTGTAAATACCTTAATAACAACACACTCATTATCACGTGGGCGAAAGGGCATCTAGTCCGATTGAAAGAGCCAGAAGAGTATAACGAGAAGTGGAAGGACTGGTCTTTGGAAAATCTTCCTATTGTACCAGATAACTTTGAGTATGTAGTTGATGAAAAGCGCAAGCGACAGTATGAGATAGTCGAGAAGAAACTGAAGATTGCTCAACAAATTATCTGGGCTGGCGACATTGATCGTGAAGGTTCTTATATATCCTATCTTATCTGTAAGCAAGCAAAAGTCTGGAATGACGAGCGCAAGACATTCAAGAGTCTTTGGATTGATGACCTCACGGCCAAGCCTATTCGTAAAGGATTTCAAAATCTAAAGGATATTGACTATCGTTACTTACAAGCACAAGAAGCACAAGCACGTGCGATTGCTGACTGGCTTTTAGGTATGAACAGTAGCAGGTATCTTTCTAAGTCACTAGAGAAGAAACTAGGCTTACGAGTTCCAGAGAAAGAGGGCAAAATCGCATCTGGGCGCATCATCAGTCCGACTACCTACTTTATCTACCAGAGAGAGCAAGAGCGAGAGAACTTTGTAGAAAGAGCCTACTATGAACTAGAAGGAACTTTCACACATCCAAACGGTACATACACTGGTAAATACATTCCAGCCGATATAACCTATACAAAGGGAGAACGGAAAGGGAAGAAATGGAAAGGAGATTGTGATACCAGAGAGCAGTGGGAGAAGTTAATCGCCAATCCGTCTTTTGTCGGTCAGTTCGATAAGGGAGAGATAGTAGAGTTAGAAAAAGAACTAAAAGAATCACGCTCACCTCGATTATATAGTCTGAGTGATATGCAGAAAGCAATGGATAAGAAGTTAGGTATCAGTCCGGCTGAAACACTTGCTATCTTACAAGAGTTATACGAAACGGATAGATACGTGACCTATCCACGCACATCATCTAATCATATATCGGTAGAGAGATTTGAATATTTACATGAGAGTCTGTATACTATGACACAGTTAGTCGATATCCCTCTATCTGAATGCGTCCAGTCTGGAAAGGTTGATGGTTTTTACGTCAATAACAAAAAGGCAGCAGTACACGCTGGCTTAACACCGACCACGGAATTTCCTACTATGGAAGAAATCGCATCATGGAGCAATGAAAAGCGTACTATCTATATGGAAGTATTGAAACGTAGTCTTGCTATCTTCCTATATAAATACCAGTACGAGCAAACAACAATCATCACACAAGTTGGAAATGGTAAGTTCCAGACCATTGGGCGCGTGACTGCTCGAAAGGGTTGGAAAATTTTGTGGAAAGATAAAGAAGTATTGTTTGATATAGATAACGTAGAAGAAAAATCCTTGATTAAAGTGGCCTTGAATGATACGGTTATCCCAAATCTGACACCGATTGAGAAACACACCTCAAAACCTCAACTCTACACAGAGGGAACATTGATTGACGCAATGGAAACTGCTGGCAGACATTTTGAAGATGAAGAGTTGAGAGCTATCATGAAAGAAACGCAAGGTCTAGGAACTGAAGCGACCAGAGCGCCTACTTTGGAGAAAATCAAGAATAATCATTGGTATGTTGTTAAGAAAGGACGTATCCATTTAACCGAGTTAGGACGATTACTTTGTCAGTCTTATTCAAGTGTCAAAATCCTCAGTGATGCGCAGACTACTGCCTTGTGGGAACAATCGCTCAAAAAAATCTCAAATGGAGAGAATACCAAGGAGCGCTTTTTGTCGAATATCATTAGATACTTGAATAGAGAGAGTGAGAAGAACTTATTTAATGACCTTGACAATTCTATGAGTAAGGTTGATTATCTTCCATATAAGGACTATATGGAGAAATTGAAACAGTCTGCAACTGGAGAAGTAGGAGAGTGTCCGAAGTGTCATGCACCAGTACGCTATATCACAAGCAAGAATAAGAAAGTGTTCTTGAAGTGTCAGAATGGACTACTTACACAAGAGCAACTAGCAAATGGAGAAGTGGCATCTTGTGACTTTTTCCTGAACATGGAAGTGGCGAGCAAAAAGCTCACGCAAAAAATGGCCAGTGATCTTCTCAGGAAGAGAAGAACTAGCCTAGTGAAAGGATTTAAAAAATCCAATAACAAAGGTACTTTTGACGCACGAATTATCCTCAATGACGACCTAAAATTAACCTTTGAAAAAAGCTAAAGTGCAATTTAGGCTATCATAGACAAAAAATAGGCTATCATACTTTTACTTTTTGATGATTTTGAGGTAAACTATTATTGTAAGAAAAAAAGAAAGGTTTTAATTAAATGCAAACTAAAGATTTAGTCCGCGATGGTAATTCTACTGTTCAGAAATCTCTAGCTATTGGTTTAGTTGCAGGAGCTATCTTAACTGCTAATGCGGGAGTAAGCGCAGATGGTACGGTTGCTACTACAAGTCAATCAACTACTGAGGTAATACCTGCATCAGATACTCCAACAGCAGATATTCCTACGACTCCAACAGTTTCAGATGCACCTAAGACTGAGGAAAAGCCAGAGGTTAAACCATCTGAAGAAGTTCCAACAACTCCATCGGATACTCCAGCAGTGCCAGATGCACCTAAGACTGAGGAAAAGCCAGAGGTTAAACCGTCTGAAGAGGTTCCAGAAAAGCCTAAACCAGCAATCTATGTTCCTAAGCCTTATGAAAATGGGACAGGTTCAGAAACAGTTCTGCATCCACATGAAAATGGGACGGGTTCAGAAACAGTTCTGCATCCACAAGTAACTGGCACACCGACTGTAACACCTACCGATAATGAACCAGTTATCACGGATGAAGGGTACAAGATTGTAGATATCTCCAAATCAGTTCTCACACTTGAAAATGCTGACGGTTCACGTACCCAAGTTAAACCAGAGCTGATCGGAGGAATAACGAATGAGGACGGAACAGTTACTATCAAGAACTCTAAGGGAGGACTTGAAACACTCCCAGAAACTGGACTTGTAGAAAGTATGTTAATGACACTCATTGGATTTTTACTTTTATTTTTTGGTTTCTCTCTGGTAAACAAAAGAAATCAAAAAAGAAATCAAAATGCTTATACTTATTTATAAACAGAAAGGTAACAAATGAATAAACAACAATTATTTAATAAAGCATCAGAAACACAAGCACGCGCACGTTTGGTTAATACCAATGCCTATGGATTGGTTAGTGCAGTAGTATTGGCAGGAGCAGTTAGCTTGGCAGTCGGTACAGGAAATGTAAGTGCAGATGAAACAACTATTACAAAAGAAACAACATCAGCACCAGTTAAGGTTGAGGCGGTTTCTGAAACTGGTTATCCTTCAACAAACCTTACTGAAAAACAACCAGAACCTACTGCTGAACACGTTGAAATGACAAACAACGCTAACAAGGCAGGTAAAGAAATTGTTACACCTGTTGAAACTCCAGAACTTGATAACGCAGTTAAAAAAGCTGAAGAGGCAGGAGTTAAGGTTACAGAAAAACCACAAGTTGCTTACGATACGCTTGCTGATGCCAAAGCTGATGAAAAGAAGCAAGTTACAGCTATTGAGGAAGCAAAAGCTGAAAAAATTGAAAATACTGAAGCGATCCAAAAAGCCAATGACACAAATGCGCAAATTAAAAAGGACAATGACGCTGAAAAAGCGCGTGTTAAAAAGCTAAATGAAGAGGACGAAGCACGTGTTAAGAAGTTGAACGAAGAAATCGCTAATGATAACAAAGCGAAGATGGCAGCGCTTGGCTTAACTTATACAGGCGACCTTGAAAAAGATAAAAAGGCTATTGCTGATTATCTTGACAAAGCGAAATTAGAAAACCAAAATGGTCTGCAAGACTTGGAAGAAAAAAAACGTCAAGCTAAAGCTCTTCATGATAAAAACAGAGCTATCATGGAAGCTAAAGGACTTAAATATACTGGAGTTTGGAAAACTGATAAGGCAGCAGTTGATAAGTGGAATAAAGAAAACGCTGGTGAAAAGATAGTCGCACTTAAACAAACGGGTTTGACTGCAACTGCTAATACAACTTTTGAAGCTGTTTCTGGAGCAACTAAAATTCCAGCACCAGCTCGTACTCAAAAAGTTATCCAAGGACTTGATTTTAGCACAAACCTAGACGCTAAATTCGACAACGTGTTCTTGTTTGACTACAAAACTGGAACTGCAACTATCAAAGTTAAAAATACTTCACATGGCGATGTTACCCTTAGCTTTGACAAAGTAACACCTTCTCCAGATTCAGCTTTCACCGCTTCCTATGTAGCATTATGGTATGGTGAAGATGGTGGTATCGGTTATGGAATATTTACTGGTGCTGGTGCTGGAACTTCTGACGGTGGAGGAGTTGACGGTCAAAATGGTAACGGCGGAAATGGAGCTTACTACAACGAACGTAACGGTTGGGTGAAGCAAGTTACTGTTGGCGTTATAACTGATGCGACTGATGTTACTGATGTTACTGTCAATGACGTGGATAGCAACCAAGTAATCAAAGTTTCTTCAATGGGCAATGCTAAAGTAACAACTGGTAAAAATATTACTCAAGACGGTAATACATTTACTGCTAATGACGCAGCACAGTCTCAAAGTACAGCAGGGGTTCTTGATAGTAATGGTATCGGTTGGACTTATGATAAAGGTCAAAAAATCAACTTCTCGTTCGACCATATTAACACATCTGATGAATCTCTATCTATTGTAGGGGGACTTTTTGGACGTGCTTCTCAAAAAGAAGTGAAGGAGAAGGTTGAACCGATTTCTATCGAGCGAGTGGATGAACCGAATTTTATACCTAAGAAAACAGACCCAGTTGAACTTAAAAAACCAGTTGAACCTGATCCAGAAGAACCAGTTCTTAAACCTTATGTGCGAGTTCCGAATGAACAGAAAATTTCAGTGGAATATCATAAAACTGCCGTGAAGTACGCTCCGAAAATTAGTAAAGGAGTAGTAAATGACGATAATGTAGATATCGATGGCAAACTCGTTCCTAAAGGTTCGATTGTAAACTGGACTCTTAATACTGGTCTGCTTAAAGCTGGTCGTGAAGAAATCACAGCTATTGAGCTGAATGATCCACTTGAAGCTGGCTATCTACTAGACGCAAAAGCATCTGCAAAAGCAAACCCAACGTTTGAGTTTACTCATAACGGACAAGGTAGAACACTTATTAAGTTCGGTGCTAGCGAACTTGCTAAAGTAAATGCTAACCGTGACAAAGACTATGTTATGCCACAAATCAAATTGATTGGTACAGTCTTGAATGACAATGGTTTCTATAACAACACTTACTCTATGACTTTGACAACCAAGTCTAAGAAGAAGTACACAGTTACATCTAACACACCTAAAGTTAAGACTCCAGGTTCAAAACCAGTCAAAGATGTAGTTGATGATAAAGGTGTATCAATTAACGGTAAGTCAGTTCTCCCTACAACAGAGTTGAACTACACACTTACTCAAAACCTTTCAAATTACAAAGGGGTTGAAGCATCTAAGTCAGCAATCATGAAAAACTTTGCATTGATTGAAGATCCAGACGAAAATGCTCTTGATACAAACACAATGCACGTTAAGTCTATTACTGCTGGCAACAAAGATGTGGCTGAATTGTTACAAATGCACCATGTTCTTTCAATGGATACCTTGGACGCTAAACTTCGTCAAATGGTTATTGATTCTGGTATCTCACCAGTAGGTGAGTTCTACATGTGGGTTGCTAAAGACCCTCAATCATTCTATGAGGCTTACGTTAAGAAAGGTTTGGATATTACTTATAATCTTTCATTCAAAATCAAGAAAACATTCACTGAAGGTGACATTGTGAATGCAGTTCACCAAATTGATTTTGGTAACGGATATGCAGGGAACAAAGTAGTCAACCATCTTCCTAAACCAGTAGTTCATAAAGACGTATTGAATGCGAAAGGTGAAAGTATTGATGGAAAAGAAATCCAACTAGGCGATACGATTACTTATAAGCTAGAAGGTTGGGTTATTCCAGCAGGACGTGGCTATGACTTGTTTGAGTATCGTTTTGTAGATACACTCGATGTTGAACATGACGAATACCAAGGATTTACAATCAAAGCTAAGAAAGACTTTGTATTGGCAAATGGTACAGTTATTAAAGCTGGTGATGACCTCAAAGGTTACACTGAAACAATCTACAATGCACGTACTGGCTTATTTGAAACACGCTTCACTAAAGATTTCTTAGCTTCAATTCCTCGAACTAGCGAATTCGGAGCTGATGCTTTCCTAGAAGTTAAACGTATTAAGCACGGTGAAGTATTCAACGAATACACTCTATTTGTAAATGGAACACCTGTAATTTCTAATGAAGTTAAAACATACAGTAAGCCAAAACCTACTCCACAAACTCCACAAACTCCACAAACTCCACAAACTCCACAAACTCCACAAACTCAAAATAAACTCCCATATACTGGTGAAGGTTCTAGTATGTTAGGAGTAGCAGGATTGATTTTGTCACTTCTAACTGTTGGCTATGTAGTTACCATGAAACGTAAAGAAAATTAAGTAGAATAAAGGGTTAGTATTTGCTAACTCTTTATTTTTATAATTATGGCATTTTTTCTTGCAAAAATAATTGAATTATTATATAATTAAATCATGAAATTTTTAAAGAAAAGGAAGGGTTAGATGTCAGTAGTTGTCAAGATAAAACTAAAAGAAGTTTTAACAGAACGCGGCATGACACAGAGTGAACTTGCTAAGCTATCAAACCTAAGTGAAACTGCTATCAGTATGTTTGCGCGTGGGCAAGGGAACTCAATCAACAAAGAGTACCTGTCAAAGATCGCGAGCGCTTTGAATATTACTAATATCAGTGATATTTTGGAATTAGAATTTATTTAGAATAAGAAAAATATTGAAATTGTAGAATATTTTGGGAAAATGGAGTAAATAATTATATGGATAACAAGAAAATTGCAGTAGTAGGAGCATCTGCTCTTGCTCTAGGTTTAGGAGTTACTAACGCACACGCAGAAGAAGTAACAACAGTAGCACCAACAACTAAAGACCAGACTGTTTCTAAAGAAAAAACAAAGCTAGAAGTCAAAAAGGAAGTCACAAAAGGTCAAGTTGACGAAGCCAAGGACAAACTTGACAAATCTA